>JAABUM010005104.1_pt1 | contig 14116 bp, 23 predicted proteins | sample 5559161 | NCBI WGS metagenome assembly JAABUM01 (sample SAMN10711868, study PRJNA513369) | rock metagenome | isolation source: Antarctica rocks | place: Antarctica: Victoria Land, Siegfried Peak nord
GGCAGCTGCTCAAAGACCTCGGATTGCATGCCGGCACAACAGCTTGGCAAGCCATCAGCACTTGAGAAAGCACCCGCGCGCCGATTGCAGGGGCAACGTGGGGGAGGTGCTGGAGACGAAGGATGAGCGGGGGCAGAATGCGCAGCTGCTCAAGGACCTGGACCTGGAGCAGGTGCTCGACCGCAACGTGGAGAACCTGTCTGGTAAGTCACGAAAAAGTCGTGTCGATTATTGGACTCCTGACAGACGTACCAGGAGGCCCTGACAGTCCGCCGGACACAGCTTCTGTCGGCGTGCCGGCAGGGGCCGCCGTAGGTGCCTCCGTCGGCTTAGCGGCGTGCCGGCGGGCGCTGCCGTCAGTGCCGCAGCAGTGAACGCGGCGCAACAGTTTGTTACAGATGTGCTGATGCATGTCAGTTTCAACACACAGGCCTCCTGATTGTGACATGGGGCGCAGTCGGGGCGCAGCAGGCAATGTTGGCATTGCTGACAGTCAATGACCATTCCACAAGTACTGGCAGATTCGACCTCAAATATGGCCGTGATGGCCCCCAGGCTGGCTGCAGCGGTTTGCTGCCTCGGTGGTGGCGATGTAGCAGGCGGCCATTTCCATCATGCTGTCACAGGCCAGCGATTAATAGCGACGTACAAATTTGTATTGTCCAGGTGGGGAGATGCTGCGATTTGCCATGGCGGTGGTGGCGGCGCAGGGTGCGCGCGTCCACGTTGACTGAGGGATCTTTTATCGAACACCATGCCTTTTTCTCTTCAGGCGGAGGGCTGCAGTGGCCATCGCGGTGGCGGCGGGGCGGCAGGCAGACACTTGTTTCCAGTACTCGGGATCTGGGATTTGAAAACTGACTCGAGACATGTCGTTGTGGCAACTAGGCGGGGAGCTGCAGCGGTTTGCCATCGCGGTGGTGGCGGCGCAGGAGGCGGACGTGTACATGATCGACGAGCCATCCTCCTACCTGGACGTGCGGCAACGACTCAAGGCGGCCCAGGCACGCCGCTGCCGCCCCTTTTTCCAGGCCGTGATATTTGCACCCTTCCACGGCTAGTTGCTATGTCGGCAGTCTTGTTCCGGCTGTCAGCTGGGATGTCTCCTCGGATCAGCTGCAGCCACCGCCGGTACCGGCAGTGATCCTGTAGCACTCTTTACAGCATACTGTGTGACATTGTGTCAGTTTTTAAAATTTACTATAATAATGTTTTATTAAATATCAGCAAAGTTAATATAGTTTTTTGTATAAAATTCCTGAACGCGACAGGTCCCTGACTCTGCGGTCATGCAACGAGCTGGGGCTGCTGGAAATGCGGAAGCACGACGGCATGACGAAATGCGACATGCTGGCTCTCGCTGGTTGCACTCCCACCAGTCTCAGGCGACCTGTGGGCTGCTGGGCTGAACAAAATCATCATAAGCATGGATCGCGATGCCCTGGTAGCTCAAAGCATCGAACGCAAAACCCGCGCTGAGCTGGCAATGCTTGCGGCGCGAGCCGTGCAGATTGTGCGGGGGCTGCCAAGGCCCCACGAAACATGCGACAGCTGCGCATCAGGACCTGCCAGTAACCGCATAATCAAAATCCCGTCGCAAACCTCAACCCTCTGCACCTGCGGGTGATCTCGGGGCTGCTGGGGCCGAAGAAGCATGTCACCGTGGTGGAGCGCAATCCGAGCGCGCGGTCAACCATCATGCAAACACATAATGATTGTGCTCCCAATTTGCAGGCGATCTGGGGGCTGCTGGGGCCAAAGAAATGTGTCACTCGCGGTGGAGCACGACCTGGCGTGCTGGTGCAAACTCAAACCTTTGTTGCCGCATGCTATAAGCCACATGTGAAATACGCTGCAGTTCGTTCAATGCAGGTGATCCGGGGGCTGCTGGGGCCGAAAAAATACGTCATCGTGGTGGAGCACGATCTGAGCGTGCTGGACTACCTGTCCGACTACATCTGCTGCCTGTACGGCAAGCCCGGCGCCTACGGCGTCGTCACCATGCCCTTCGGGTGCGCCGCTAGTGAACCATGTTTCAGTTTGGCGTCTGCAAACCTCTGCGAAGCAACCTGTCCGGCAACATCCGCTGCCTGTGTGGCACATCCGCTGCCTGTGTTTCACATCCGGCGCCTACGGCGTCCGTCACCATGCCCTCTGGATGCGGTTTGACAATAATATCCTGTTCAGATCATAGAGATGAATGGGAGTGGCCACCGCGCTCACTGCACTGCACATGCGCTGCAAATGTCGTCACTGGCAGACCTGCAGATGGACCGCATTTGATCGCTGCCAATATTGTGGGTTGCAGCGTGCGGGAAGGCATCAACATCTTCCTGGCGGGTTTTGTGCCGACGGAGAACATGCGCTTCAGGGAGGAGTCGCTCACCTTCAAGGTGCGCCTGCCTTCGGAGACGTGTCACCAGGTTGCAAGCCCGCCTTGCTGTGTGCACGACTCGGACAATAAAGTCAGCAATTCCTGTAATTGATCCTGCACTCTTGGTGCAGCGGGGCTGTGTGCCTGCGAGACACTCGTACACCAGCTGTCGTGTGTAGTCTGCCTCTGCCATGTGGTGGCACAATGCTGATAGCGTCTGTTCCGTCGGCCAGGTGGCGGAGCAGGCAGCGGAGGGTGCGGAGGATGGCAGCAACAAGAAGTTCCTGCGCTACAAGTACCCCTCCATGCGCAAGACGCTCGGCAACTTCCGCCTAAACGTGCGCAGTCCTGCGCACCTCGTTCTGCAGCGTGCTGTCCACACTGTACTCCTGCGCTGCATGGGTCGGCTGTCAGCTGAGCTGCGAATTTGCCTGCCACAGCGACAGGGGCAGACGATAGTGTTACCCTGGCTCTGCCGCATGTTGTCATGCTGACCGCCTGCTGCTTAGACATGACAAAAAGAAGCGCAACCTGCCGCCGCAGGTGGACGAGGGCGAGTTCACAGACTCCGAGATCGTCGTCATGCTGGGCGAAAACGGCACAGGTGAGCCCGCGCTCATGCCGCACCCGAGAACATTTCGTCATTCAGCGCTGCTTGGTCCCCAGTCCTCCAGATTCGCGGGTGGCCGCACGGACTTGGTGCCTTCTGCTGCGCACAAGAGAGACTGCCGGCGTCGTTGGTCTACCTGGGTCGGCCAGAGTGCGTGCGGGCAGCGTCAGCCAGCCAGCCGGCAGGCGGCTGATGTTGCGGCAGAACTTATGCAGTCGTGGGGGTTGAGGGTTGACGTGCGGACGATATCGCGGCCACCTCAAGACGGCCAGGCTCACCAGTGTGACCTCTACCGATGTCCAGGCAAGACGATGTTCATCCGGCTGCTGGCGGGCATGATCCAGCCGGACGGCCGCTTTGTGGAGAGAAAATAATGCAACCCGGAAAAGAATGCAACCCGGAAAAGAATGCAACCCAACCAAGATGGGCTAATACTCACTCTCTAATTCCTCTTCCACACAGGCAAGACGACCTTCATCCGGCTGCTGGCGGGCTGATCAAGCCGGACGACTACTTCGTGGAGCCGCCCTTGCGAAGGAACAGAAACACATCGACTGCTGTTTATTTCCCTGTGCTGCGCAGGCAAGACGACCTTTATTCGGCTGCTGGGGCATGTTCAAGCCGGACGTGACACATCGACAATTCATCAAAAGCACAACGTTCCTCCTATCAACGTGAAGACTAAACCGACTGTTCAAATGCGTAGGCAAGACGACCTTCATCCGGCTGCTGGCGGGCATGATCAAGCCGGACGACCACTTCGTGGAGCTGCCCGAGTTCAACGTGTCCTACAAGCCGCAGAAGATCAGCCCCAAGTTCACGTCCACTGTGCGCAACCTGCTGCACAAGCGCATCCGCGACGCCTACATCCACCCCCAGTTCATCACCGACGTCATGCGGCCCATGCAGGCGCGCGCCTTACCGCCCGCCGGTGGCCTCCAGGACTACATATTCTTAAAAATCGTGTTAACAATATCCATGAAAACTTTCTCTTGATTGCATTCTTGGGAGCGCTCTTCCCCCTGCAGTTTGTCACCGACGCGTGCGCCCCATGCAGGCGCGTGGTGGACCTCACCCCTGCAGCAAATCTGTGACTGCCCACATGCGGATCGAAAATTGTACCAACCAACGGTGTAGAGCGTGGACATGAGCGGATGGAGGAGCGAATGGACTAGGGGAGGTGCACGCCTGTCCGGCTGCAACCTGCAAACCATCGCAACGCCCTTCAGGGTTTCGAATTCTGCGTCAGCTTGTATCATCCAAAGAGCGTGAGTATTGACCCGCTCGAAATCCTCAACACGCGCAGGTGGAGGAGCTGATGGACCAGGAGGTGCAGCACCTGTCAGGCGGTGAGCTGCAGCGGGTGGCCATCACCATGGCGCTGGGCACGCCCGCCGACATCTACCTCATCGACGAGCCGAGCGCCTACCTCGACTCCGAGCAGCGCATCATCGCCGCCAAGGTGGGATTGATACCATGGTCTGATACACGTTTGGATGTGAGGGAAAACCAACTTCCCAAAGCTGGAGACAGCGAGACAGGTACCCCATCGACGAGCCGAGCGCTACCTGGACTCTGAGCTACACGATCGCGGCCAAGGCGGGTTGAACTTCGGGGTACTTGGGGTGTGAGGGAAACCCTGGAAGCGCACTTGCTGCAGCCTCCAAGTTGCAAGGGGTGCATCAGACCCTGCACAGGGTGCCTGTTGCGGCACATCTCATCAGTGCATTTCCCGCTGAGCTGCGCCACCCCCCAGCGCAGGTGATCAAACGCTCCGTCGTGCGCAGCAAGAAGACAGCGTTCATCGCTTACCATAATTTGCATCAAAATATGGCTTTTTGATATCATTGAAGTCTTACTGCTGCCCGCACAGGTCATCAAGCGCTGCATCATGCGCAGCAAGAAGACGGCCTTCATCGTGGAGCACGCCATTCCACTCCATGCACAGCCAATGCTTACCAATGGTTCTCATTCTGCCCTTATTCCGCCCGCACAGGTCATCAAGCGCTTCATCATGCACAGCAAGAAGACGGCCTTCATCGTGGAGCACGACTTCATTATGGCCGCCTACCTCGCCGACCGGGTGGTGGTGTACGAGGGGCAGCCCTCCTCAAACGCCACGGCCCGCTCGCCGCAGTCGCTGCTCACAGGCGCGTGGACTTTGAAAGCCAGAATCGTGACATATGAATTGCGAAGGCTACAATTCTCATCATGGCCGCCTGCACCGCTGACCGGGTGGTGTACGAGGGCAGCCCTCCTCAAACGCCATGGCCCGCTCGCGGTAGTCGCTGCTCACAGGTGGGTCATCTGACGTTGATCCTGAGAATCGCGGGTTCGTGAGCAGGCGCCATGTGAGCGCGCGCCTGCTTTGTGTCCACCAAACGCTCGCAGCCTATGCCCAGAGGACGCTGCCGGGATGCGGGGCTACCTCTGGAAGAGCTGATGGATCAGTTTCACATGAGATGCAACACAAGAAATGCGGCTTCAGCAGCAGCCGCCGCCTTCTCCGCCAGCCCGCCGGCAGCCGCCGCGTCCGCCGCGGCGACGGGGTCAAATTCCCGCTATGATGACGCAGCGGCCTAAACCCTGGTCCTGTGTGCCGGCGCGCAGGCATGAACACGTTCCTGAAGAACCTGGACATCACCTTCCGGCGGGACCCGACCAATTACCGCCCCCGCATCAACAAGCACGAGTCCACAAAGGACCGGGAGCAGAAGCTGGCCGGCACCTACTATGTGCGTTCCCCACCCCCACATCAGTCCGCCCGTCCTGTACCTGTTATCTCAATCAGTGTCGTTGCCAGTTGAGTGTTTGCTCCTGCTGGTTGCCGCGTGGGCAAGTCTGGACTGCCCACGTCTTGTGGACTCTCATGCCGGCGCGCGCTCAGACATACTGGCGATGCCCATGTGCTTCAGTCGTGCCTCAGCCCGTCTTCTTGTCTCTCAGCCGCCGGCATGCAGCGAGTATCGTCGACATCAGTGGGTGTCACAGCCATAAATTATTAGCTTGGCCTGACCGCTATGCTTCGTGGCCTGCAGTACCTGGAGGACTAAGCCTTGGGTGGCTGGATCCGGGCCCGGCGCTTACAGACGCTTGTTAATCTCGGGCTGTGGCGGCCAGCGGCGACGGATGGCATTCGAGCCGCGGGAGGCGTTTCTGGCCGGCTGGCGGCTGCACCGCGGATGCATGCTGACGCGCCTCCATGACGACCTCACGGCGTCGGAAATCTCGGCAGAGGCCCAGCCGCGGCTGCCGCGGTGGCGGCCGGCCTTCTTTATGTGATGCTCTGCCTTGTTTCATTGGCGGCACCATGCTGCTCTTGGCAGAATCGGGCAACCCGCTGCCGAATGCTGACGGTGTTGCACCTTGACGACGACGCCTGCGGGTCTAGACGCTGAAGGAGTGCAGTCATTCTTCACAATGATGTCGACGCAATGTTTTGATCAGCGTCTGAGGAGCCTCTCACGAGGCTTGCCGGACGCAAACTCGGTGTAAAGAGGGGCTCATCACTTGCAAGCACATGCCAGTCCCTATGTCACATCCTGCTGCCCCTGGTCTGCTTCCACCGTCGCCGCCATCCTCATCTGCACACGTTCAAGGCATCTGCATGCGCTAGGACGCAACCAGCGTAGCGCACCTTGATTGTCGCTGGTTGAGAGGGCCGACTGCACGGCAGGAAGAGGGCGGTGGATCTTTTCCATGGCCACCATGATGCTGCAGCAATGCTTTGACAAAGTCATCGCCATGCATTCTCGCACCCATGTCTCCGTACCGTGCATCTGCCTCAACTTTGTCCTCCAATTGGTACGATCCCAGTGTGTAAGGACAGTGTGTGGTAAAAACCCAGGATGGCAGTCATAATTGGTCCCGGCAGATCAGCCGGGGGCCACATCGCCAAGGAAGGAAATTCAGGCGCACAATAAAAATCTATCCGCCCGCACTTTCTCGACGTATTTGCCTGGTTGCGGGCCGTGAGTCGTCGACCACCTGTTTTTTTCGTTCAGCAGCGCCGCCAGACCTTCCGCCAATAATACCACGCATCCTCCGGCACGCCAGTCCCGCGCGAGCGACCCGCAGGCCTCAAGATGGGCCGCAGCGGCATCTGCATCGTCGTGCTCGGCCTGCTGGCCTCTCAGATGGGTGTGTTATCTTTGCATTCTGATGCATTCTGAAACGCTGTTGTGGGACGTGCGCCGCCTTCCAAGTAAGACTGCACGTGTGCGTCTCCCAGGCAGTTCTCGGCAACAAAGTGGGTCGTGCAAGGCAGCTCACAAGCGGACGGGCTTATCCCACTGGCTGATAATTCGATTTACGGGCTTGACATCGCTGCCACACTCGTTGCCGACGGCCGGAGCATAGAGGTCGGCGTTGTCAGCAGATGAACCGTCCGAGACTGCTTGTCAGCTAGGGTCACAGGCGCTACAGCAATACAACCGTACGCCACACAACCTGGCAGGCGTGCGGGCCTTGAATGTAGCGATTGATGGCCAGCGCGGCAGCTTCTTTGCAGCCAGGTTGCTGCCGCCTTGGCTGCCGACTAAGACTTGCACCAGATCTCCGTCCAAACACTCCTATCAATGCGATCTAGCTACGCGGGTCAGAGCGCACCGGGCTCATTCGAGTCGAGGTTTATTCCCACAGCTGCAACAGTTGCCACGCTGCAAGCCACTTGGCTCAGCTATTTTCAATTGTGGCCAACATTGCAGCACCTGTGTGCGGTGGGCGGCGGCTGCGCGTGCGGCTGCCACCCTGGAGGAGTCTAGGACACGAGCTCTTGCGACAGTTCTGGCGATTCCTCGAATGGTCGTGTCATACAAATCAATCCCTCAAACACGCGCACTTTGGCCTGAGCACACTTTAGGCTGAACACGTTTCAAGCTGCGTGTGCAGCTGCGGGCGGGCGCATTGGCATCGACCGGCGGCTGCTGGGCGCCGCCACACCGTCTGGCGGCGGGGGGATAGGCGATACCGCCACCGGCACAGGTGCCATCGGCGGCGTCTCCACCACAAACACCAATGGCGCCATCCCCCTCGATGCCGCCCCCACCGGCGGCGGCTCCATTGGCGGCGATGTGCCGACTGTCTCCAACAGCCTCACCAACAAGAACCACAACCCCACCTCGGCACCGACCGGCGGCGGCGGCGGCTGCGACCCCAAGAGCGGAAAGGGCTGTGACACGCCCACCTCCGCCCCCGCGGCATTGCCCACCACTTCGCCAATGGCAGCCCCCACCTCCGCGCCTGCGGCATCGCCCACGACTTCGCCAATGGCAGCTCCCACCTCCGTCCCCGTCCCCACTCCTTCCGCCAGCCCCACCACCGCGCCAACTGTGCCGACGCCAACCCCTGCAGCTCCCAGCCCCACCACCGCGCCAACTGTGCCGACGCCAACCCCTGCAGCTCCGAGCCCCGTTCCGGCAGCGCCCAGCCCTGTGCCTGCCGCAGCGCCAACAAAGACGCCGACCAAGGCGCCAACAAAGGGAGGTGCGGGCCCAGTGAATCGCCTCTATGGTGCTCCTATTGCTTGGTGCATGCTGTTATGCCAGTACATCAGTACTGACGGCCGGCATCCTTTGCTTGTCACACAGGCACCTCCTCTGCGGCTGCGGCTGCAGCTGCCGCATCGGGCGCAGGCGCGTGCTTCGATCGATCGCCCTTTGTTTTTGGTTCACATTCGGTCTCCGAAATCTGCATCTTGGTGTTGAACTTCCAGCACAATGCAGCTGCGCGCAGCGCATGATGATCATCCGCCCGCCTTACATAGAGACCTTTCCCCTGTGATGCACTACAGGGGCGGCTCCTCCCGGCACCATCTTCTTCCCGGCGTCCCAGACCTTCATCCCGATCTCCTCGCCCGTAGCGCAGCAGTTCATCCTTACACCGGCCGGCAAGCAGAAGTTCCTCCTGCTGACGCAGACGCCGCCGCCGCCGCCGCACGTCATCGTGAAGCAGAAGGCCCTCCTCCTGGCGCCGCCCCCGCCGCCGCCGCTCGCCGTCAAGAAGGTGATATTGTAATGAGTGCAATCAAGTAAGAGACAGCGACTCTCTCCACGCGTTCTGCCATTCAGTCTAAAACATATAATCTTCATACAGAATCAGGCAATCAAAACATATCGCCTGATCCTTTACATAATATTGCCGAACCCTTTCGCAGTAATTCGCCACTGGACCACAGCTGTCCCTGTGACGAAACAACCTGTGCTGGATGTCACCACAATGATGCCTCACGTTGTTTCGGCAGCAGCTGACCCTGTGGTGAATGCGTGCCCTGCAGAAACTTGTGGAACCTCAGCCCAAACAGCAGACGGTCGTTAAGCAGCAGTCGAGCCCCGTCGCCGCCGCTCCCGTCGCATCCTCGGCCGCCGCTTCTGCGGCGGCTGCGTCCTCATCCGCCGCAGCGGCTGCCGCCGCCTCATCCGGTTCCTCCTCCTCGTCTGCCTCGTCGGCATCGTCAGGCAAGGACGGTTTCCAAAACATTTTTGCATCATCAGGGCGTGTCTCACTTGAACAGCAGGTTGACAGCAACCATGGATCTTCATCGTCCCTGACCACCAGGAAGGCAGATCATTTCAAGCTGCAGGCTATGCAGGCTCCCTCAAAGTGCATGTGTGCAGTAGGTCCCCGGGCATTCGCAGGTATTGAGTGGCGGCAATGCACAGCGCGCAGCAATCTCACAGCGTCGTAAGTGCGTGATGACGACATGAAGACCACGCATCGTCGTTGTTCGTGCAGGCGAACAACCTTCGCTTTTACATTTGCCACAGATGACCCGCCGGTGCCACAACTGTGTCCCTACTTCGTAACATGACCGAACTGCCGAGGACGATCTTGTTGTGTGCAACAGGCGGCAAGTAGCCAAGCCTTCGTCCAACGGCTGCTTCTTCGTTCATCGTCAAGCCTTGGGCTGTGGCGTCCATCGGCGGCGAGGCATGTTCACCGAGTCGCCGACATCCAATAGCTGCGCTGCTGCAGCTAGAAAGCTGTCGGCCTCCTTGTGACTTCTGCAGCACCACATGTTTCATGCGTGGCAGCAGCTCAGCTTTATTTGGCTGGGCGGCCCTACCTGATGCTCGGCTGATGGCGGCGGCAACACGATGCTACGCAGCATGGTAATTTCGTTATGCGCCGCCAACCGCAGCGCGGTCTCATCATTGGGACAGCGGGGCAGGTCCACCCAGGAGGCAGAGCGCTGTCATCGCTTGAACGGCCGCAGCAATGCCGCGTGCACTTGGTTTTGCAGCTTCTGAAAACGCAGCCACTCCGGCCAGCGCAGCACGCCGCAGATAGATAGTCCAACACGCATTGAAGCACTGGATTCAGTGCTTAGGTAACCCACTGTCTCGCTCCTCGCCTCTCCTGCCTGCACCTGTAAATGTCCCAGGATGGTCAGCCGTTGTTCTGCCCTCACACATCGGCTAGGGGCAGAATCGCCTTAGCTGAACTCCAGAATGAAGGTGTCGCAGGCCATCCGACCGCAACAATGCCTCGCCACATTCACTCGATTTCAGACCACAAATCGTCAGTTCCCCAATCTCCCAGCATCGCTGCCAGACTTTCCGCCAGCCTCTTTGCATCCGCGCACTAGCCCAGCGGGACAACCCTAAAATGGGGCGCAGCAGCATCTGCATCGTTGTGCTCGGCCTGCTGGCCTGCCAGACGGGTGCGTGCCTTCTCCTTGCATTCTAACGCTTTGTGAATCGCTGCGTTGGGACGGTCAGGGCCCGAGTGCCGCCACTTATCACCCACGAGAGTTGTTCAATTATCAAGTTTTCGGCTCGTGCGGGGAAGCGCGCGAGCGGAAAGGCCGATGAACCCGTCGTCCGTTGTTGCACTTTAAGGGCTTGATGTCACCGCCACGTTCTTTGACGACGGTGCACAGACGTTGCCAGCGCCGAGCATATGAACCGTTCAAGTCTTTAGGGTAGTCACAATCTCTACAGCAATACAGCCGTACATGGCACCAAATGCCAGCCAGCCTGCGCGTGAGTTTGCTGAGAACAATGGCCAGGAGCGCTGTAGCAGTGGTGCAGCCAGGCGGCGGCGATCTGGCTCTCACTTCTCATCAAGTCACTACCATATCACGTGCAATCTGGGGGGATCTGCGACGGTGCCGACTCAGCCAGCGAGGTTGGCTCGCCCCATTAGATTATGCACGCTGCACGATGCACAGACCAGCTGGAGCTGCAGCGGGGCTGAGACCACGTTGTCATTGCTGGCCACGACAACATGCGGGGTGCGGCTGCGGCTGCAGCAGGCACATCATGCTGTTGGCGGCGCGTGCTGCCAATCTTGAGTAGAGGCAGCACAGCCGCTGTTGCACTGTTCGGATGCTGCCAGTATACCTGAAGACAAGGGAGTCGCAATTACCTAGCAGTCACACACCGTGAGCTGTGCGCGTGCAGTGGCGGGGCGCACTGGCGTTGCCCGCCGGCTGCTGGGAACCACGCTGTCTGGCAGTGGAACCGTAAGCGGCGGCGGCGCGCCGACAACCGTCTCAAACGAGGGGCTCTCAACAAACACCCTCCAGACGGGCGGCGGCTCCACCTCGGCGCCCAGCGGCGGCGTCATCTGTGACCTGACCGTTGGAAATGGCTGTGACAATAACCCCACCCAGGCCCCCAGCGGCGGCAACAACAACCCCACCAACGCGCCCATGGCAGTGCCCACGCCCATGGCAGTGCCCACTGTAACACCGTCGGCGGCCCCTGCCGCAACTCCCAGCCCCACGCCGGCCGGGCCGACGCCGACGCCCGCGGCTCCCAGCCCCACGCCGACGCCCAGCCCAGTGCCTGCTGGAACGCCGACCAAGGCGCCGACGCCGGCTCCGACGACGCCGCCGCCGCCGGGAGGTGCAGGCCCAGCGCTCCACTTCTGCCAGCTTCAAATGATGCATGCTATTGGACTTAGGGATGGTTGTACATCAATTTCTTCCCTGCCAGCCACTATCGTGTTTTGTGTTTTGGCTCGAGTCGGCGTTAGTCCTACAGGTGTGTGCCAGGGCCAAAAGCACTTCGATGTTTGTTTACTCCTGCATTTCAGGTTTCAACATGATCAGGATCACAGTCGAGTCTCGTATGTGTTGTTGCATTTACACTCGATTGGAAATATAATGCCCGGCGAGCTCGGAGCGAGGATATCTCACAATCACAGTCACAATTTATGTGTTATGCCGCACAGGCTCATCCTCTGCGGCCGCGGCGGCAGCTGCCGCCTCAGGCTCAGGCGCGTCACTCGATCGTCCTTCTCCTCCCGCTGGCATCAATACGCCTTCTGCTATGAACTGCGAGCGCGAATTGTGATTTGGCGGCCACAAGCGATAAACATCTCACCGCCTTGACAGAGTTGAAACTTTCTTCTGTGCTGCGCTACAGGGGCAGCTCCTCCCGGCACCATCTTCTTCCCAGCGTCCCAGACCTTCATCCCAATCTCCTCGCCCGTGGCGCAGCAGTTCATTCTTACACCGGCCGGCCAGCAGAAGTTCCTCCTGTTGACGCAGACGCCGCCGCCGCCGCTCGCCATTGTCAAGCAGAAGGCCCTCCTCCTGGCGCCGCCGCCGCCGCCGCCGCTTGCCGTCAAGAAGGTGCGTGGGTTATTTGTGGGTGATTTTTAGATGAACACAAATGAATTGCACACTGTAAATGATTGAATTCAACGGACGGTTTATTGTCATGCGTTTTGTTGAGCCCACTGCAATTTCTGGTGTTGCCTGATGACAGCGGCGATACTGAGCCACCGGAACCACCGCAGCTCTGCCGCCTGCTCACTAACGATCAAGCAGTGCTGGAAAACTCATTCGACAGCAGGACAATTCTCCACGGAATGTGTGTGTGCCGCGCAGAAGAAGGTCGCCGTCCAGCCCAAGAAGCAGCAGGTGGTCACGCGGTCGCAACCTGTCGTCGTTCAGCCCGCCGCATCTTCCGCCGCCGCTGCGGCGGCAGCTGCGTCCTCATCCGCCGCAGCGGCAGCCGCCGCTGCCTCGGGTTCCTCCGCCTCCTCTGCTTCCTCTGCTGCCTCAGGTGAAGTACTGTCCTCTGGCAGCACGACAACAAGGATATAGCTGGCTTTGCTTGCATTTGAATGAGTGCGATAGATGTAGCAGTGTTCGCTTTGCGCCCATGCAATGAAGTTGCGCAGTGGCTGCAGCACAGAGTAGTGGTAGCGACCAGCAGGAATTCAAACGGCCTAACGGCAACGAAAGGAGTGGATTTACAGCAAGTCACAGTGTATCAACTCATCCAGCACGTTGACGGCCAAGGGCATTACATGTACTGGCAGCACAAGATGGCCTGCTGGTTGATATATACACCCTGATATATATACCTGATAAACATGAAATTATGCGGTGACGCAGGCAGCGGGTAGCTGCGCACACGTTGAGCAGCTGCGCACACGTTGAACCGCTGCTCATCTCTCCATTTACACCATCGACAACTGCTCCACCATCGCCAATCGTGAGTGGTCGTCGCCTCCGACCTGCGTCTGCAGCAGCGTCTGCCGCCAAAAGCGTGTGCCGCAGCATTGATTTGCGCGGTAGCCTGCACGTCTCGAGCTGCAACGCCAGGGGGCATTGCATATCGAGATGCGTGCGCCGCCTTGGTGAAAGGCATCGTGTACAGTACTACCGTTGACGGAACAGCACACATTGTACCAACGGACCCGCTGACTGTCAGCGGCACGCTGTATGAACCCGTCCGGGAATCAATGATGCTGTGAATAATCACCCCGCCCATGAAATTGCGCTGCATTCAACGCCATTTTGAGGCTGCGAGGACAGTGGCGCGCATTCAGTACGCCCCGCTGGAACGCAATCCACGCATTTTTGCCGCTGCACATTCGTCGGTGGCGGTGTTGGCTGACATGCAATAGAATTCGTGCACCTTCGCTGCTTCTCAAGAGGCGCCGTGAACTTGTAGGTGAAGTTCACACACTGTAAGGTTGCACCTTCTCTGGGATCTGTACAAGCTATAGGGCAGTGCAAAAGTTTTGTAACGAGGGAGAAAATGCGTAACTCCCTGCCCACGGCGACGATCGCCGTGCGCGACCCAGAGGCGTGAAAATCTGAGCCACATTTTGGATACTAGATGGGTTAGAGAGGCTGCAGGAGCGAGCGCTAGGCCCAGAGTGCAAGTTGA
>JAABUM010005106.1_pt1 | contig 14113 bp, 13 predicted proteins | sample 5559161 | NCBI WGS metagenome assembly JAABUM01 (sample SAMN10711868, study PRJNA513369) | rock metagenome | isolation source: Antarctica rocks | place: Antarctica: Victoria Land, Siegfried Peak nord
ACCTGGTGTACCCGCTCACCGGCAGCGGCGAGCGGTTCCCGTTCGTGGCCCCGGCGGCCCAGGGTTTCGGACTGGACGACCTCGTCGACGACGGTGCTCGCTTCGGGGCCGTGTGCCAGGGGATCGCCTACGTCGAGCGGCTCGCGTACGACGTGCTGGGCGTACTCGGCGCACAGGTGTCGGGTCCGGTATCGCTGACCGGCGGCGCGGCCGAGAACGCCTGGTGGAACCAGCTGCGGGCCGACGTGCTCGGCCGGCCGACACTGGTGCCGACGTCCGGGCAGGCGGCGATGGGCATGGCCGTACTTGCGGCCTCGCCGCCCGGGCGGCTGGCCGAGACCGCGGAGTCGATGGTCGCGGTGAGCGCGACCTTCCAACCGGATCCCGCGCGCGGACAGTCACTGATGCCCGGTTACCGGCGCCTGGTAGGCGCGCTCGCCGACCGCGGGTGGCTCGATCCGGACCTCGCGTCTGCGGTCCTGTCCCGGCCCGACTCCGCCGACGCGAGAGGAGATGCCCGGTGAGCGCGGTCGTCGAGCCCTCCGTCGGGCGCCGGGTGGCGGTGGCCGCCCCGTCGACCACGGTCGTGCTGGTCCGACACGGCCAGACGGTGTGGCATGCGGACAATAGGTACGCCGGTGCCGGGAACGACATCGACCTCACCGCGACCGGCCAGGTCCAGGTCCGGCAACTGGCCGCGTGGGCCGCTCGGCGACGCCCCGACGCCGTGGTCTGCTCGCCCGTGCGCCGCGCGGTGGAGACGGCCCGGCCGTCGGCGGACGTCACCGGCAAGCCGCTGCAGATGCTGGAGGACCTGCGCGAGGTGGGCTTCGGGATGGCCGAGGGCCACACGCTCGACGAGCTGCGTGCACGGGACCCGGAGATGGTGCGCCGGTTCCGCGACGACCCGGTCCGCCATCCGTTCCCGGGAGCGGAGTCGCCACTGGCGGCGGCGGCCCGGTGTGCCGCGGTCCTGCGAGTGCTGGCCACCGCACGCCCGGGCGGGACGATCCTGGTCGTCGCGCACAACACCGTGCTGCGGCTGGGGATGTGCTCGCTGCTCGACCTCCCCGTCCGCCGCTACCGGCAACTGTTCCCCCGCCTGGACAACGCGGCCGTCAGCGAGATCCGGCTGCCGGTCGACCCGGCTGAACCGGCATCGCTGCTCTCGCTCAACGACCGGCTCGACGCGCTACCTCTCGACGCGCCCCCTTTCGACGGTCGTCCTGTCGACGCTCACTGACGCGTCGGCTGCCCCGACCGGTCCCGCCCAGCGCGGGACCGGTGCCACACATCCACCGAAGGAGTACGGATGACCAACCCCCGCACGCGCGGCAGGCTCGCCCTGTCCGCACTCGCCTGCTCGATGACCCTGCTGGCCGGCGCCTGCGCCACCAACTCGACCTCGGGTGGCAGTTCCCCGACCGGCAGCGCCGGTGCCAGCGGGTCCAGTGGCGGCGGCAGCGGCGGCGAGAACGCCAAGATCGCCTTCTTGATGCCGGACGAGGCGTCCACGCGTTACGAGCAGCACGACCGGCCGGGCTTCGAGGCCAAGGTCAAGGAACTGTGCGCCTCGTGCACGGTGCTCTACAACAACGCCAACGCCGACGCCTCCAAGCAGCAGCAGCAGTTCAACTCGGCCCTGACCCAGGGAGCAAAGGTGATCGTGCTCGACCCGGTGGACTCGGCGGCCGCCGCGTCGCTGGTGCAGTCCGCGCACTCCCGTGGGGTCAAGGTGATCGCCTACGACCGCCCGATCCCCACGACGCCCGCGAACTTCTACGTGTCCTACGACAACGAGCGGATCGGATCACTGATCTCGAAGTCTCTGGTGGACGACCTGAAGGCGAAGGGTGTGTCCCCCGCGTCCGGCGGGATCCTCGAGGTCAACGGCTCACCCACGGACGCGGCGGCCGGCCTCATCAAGAAGGGCATCCACGAGGGTCTGGCCTCCGGCGGCTACAAGACGCTCGCCGAGTTCGACACCCCGGACTGGACCCCGTCGAAGGCCCAGGATTGGGTGGCCGGACAGGTCTCCCGGTTCGGCAAGCAGATCGTCGGCGTGGTCGCCGCCAATGACGGCACCGGCGGCGGTGCGATCGCGGCGTTCAAGGCGGCCGGGGTCAATCCCGTCCCGCCGACCACGGGCAACGACGCGACAACCGCGGGGCTGCAGCTGATCGTCTCCGGTGACCAGTACAACACCATCTCCAAGCCCAGCGAGATCGTCGCCGGCGCAGCCGCGGAGGCCGCGATCGCCTTCACCAAGGGCACCACCCCGGCGTCGAAGACCATGCTGTTCAACACCCCGAGTCAGCTGTTCACCCCGGTTGTGGTCACCCAGAAGAACGTCAAGGCCGAGATCGTCGACAAGAAGATCAACACTGCGGCCGAACTGTGCACCGGCGCATACGCGGCCGGATGCGCAAAGCTCGGCCTGAGCTGATCCGCGGCTCGGCCGGCGGACCGGTACCCGGTCCGCCGGCCGGCCCGGTTCGCTGCGGGTCCTGACTTCGTTCACCCCGACTCCCGAAGGGTCGTCAATGTCTCCTGCGACGTCCGTGGCGACGGCAACCCACGCCGGCCCGCCGGCGGAACCCGTGCTCACCTTGCGCGGCATCTCCAAGACGTTCGGTTCGGTCAACGCCCTGACGTCCATCGACCTCGACGTCGGTGCCGGGGAGGTGATCGCGATCGTCGGGGACAACGGCGCCGGCAAGTCGACGCTGGTGAAGGTTCTGGCCGGTGTCCACCGGCCGGATTCCGGCGAGATCATGATCGGTTCCCGGCCGGTGGCGATCACCGACCCGGCAGCGGCGATCTCACTCGGCATCGCGACGGTGTTCCAGGACCTCGCGCTGTGCGAGAACCTCAACGTCGTCGAGAACCTGTTCCTCGGCCGCGAGCTCGGGCCGGCCCGGCTGGACGAGGTCGCGATGGAGGTCCGGGCCTGGGAGCTGCTGCGCCAGCTCTCCGCGCGGATCCCGACCGTGCGGATCCCTGTCGCGTCGCTGTCCGGTGGGCAGCGTCAGACGGTCGCGATCGCGCGGTCGCTGCTGGGCGAGCCCCGCCTGATCATCCTTGACGAGCCGACGGCCGCCCTGGGTGTCGCGCAGACCGCCGAGGTGCTGGACCTGATCGAGCGGCTCCGGGAACGCGGACTGGCCGTCGTGATGATCAGCCACAACATGGAGGACGTCCGCGCGGTGGCCGACCGCGTGGTCGTCCTGCGCCTCGGCCGCAACAACGGCGTCTTCGACGTCGCAACCGTGTCCGCACAGGACATCGTCGCGGCGATCACCGGCGCGACGGACAACGCCGTGACGCGCCGGACGGTCCGGCGCGCGACGCACGCGGACCAGAGCACCGCCCACCCGGAGGGTGTGACCCGGGTGACCGAGCACCCGGAGGGTGTGACCCGTGTGACCGAGCACCAGGAAGGTGGGACCCCATGACCGACGTCGAACAGCGGCCAGTCGAGTCCGTCGCGTTGGACCGGCAGGACGAACGACTGCAGCAGGACAGCGGTCTGCGAGGAGCGGTGTCGTCCTCGGTGCGCCGGATCCGGTCCGGTGACCTCGGTGCGTTGCCCGTCGTCGTCGGCCTGCTGGTCATCGCCGTCGTCTTCCAGGCGCTCAACCCGATCTTCCTGTCCAGCGACAACCTGGTGAACCTGACGCTGGAGTCCTGCTCGGTCGGGGTGATCGCGCTCGGGATCGTGTGCGTACTGCTGGTGGGGGAGATCGACCTGTCCGTCGGGTCCGTCAGCGGTCTGTCCGGGGCGATCCTCGCGGTGTCGGTGGTCAACCGTGGCTGGCCGGTCTGGGCCGGCATCGTCCTGGCCGTCGCGACCGGCGTGGTCATCGGGCTGGTCTACTCCCAGCTGTTCAACCGATTCGGCATGCCCAGCTTCGTCGCGACGCTGGCCGGTCTGCTGGGGTTCCTCGGGCTGCAGCTGAGGGTGCTCGGGTCGGAGGGGTCGATCAACATCCCGTTCGACTCCGGCCTGGTGCGGTTCGCCCAGCTCTCCTTCCTGCCCCGGCCGCTGGCCTACGTGGTCATGGCACTGGTCGCGCTCGCCTTCTTCGCCACCGGCTGGGAGATCGCCCGCGCGCGGCAAAAGGCCGGCCTGTCGGGCAGATCCGTGCAGACACTGGTCCTGCGCTCGGTCGTCGTGCTCGTGCTGTTGGAGTTCGCCGCCTGGTACCTGAACAAGACCCGCGGTGTCGGATGGATGTTCGTCTTCTTCGCCTTCCTCGTCGTCGCGATGAACTACGCGCTGACCCGCACCAAGTGGGGTCGCTCGGTGTTCGCGGTCGGTGGCAACGCCGAGGCGGCCCGCCGTACCGGGATCAACGTCAAGCGCGTCTACCTGTCGGTGTTCGTGCTCTGCTCGCTGTTCGCCTCCGTCGGGGGGATCCTCGCCGCGGCACGACTCGGGTCGGCGAACCAGAGCAGCGGTACGGGCGATGTCAACCTGAACGCGATCGCGGCCGCCGTGATCGGCGGAACCAGCCTCTTCGGCGGTCGCGGCAGCGCCTACTCGGCGCTGCTCGGCATCTTCGTCATCTCGGCGATCTCCAGTGGGCTGACCTTGCTCAACCTGTCCTCCTCGATCCGGTTCATGATCACCGGAGCGGTGCTCGCGCTCGCGGTCGCCGTCGACTCCCTCGCCCGCAAGTCCCGCGCCTCCCACGGGCGCGCCTGATGGCCGCGGCAGGGGACGGGACGCCGATCAGGGTCCTGTGCGCCGGTGACCTGTTCATCCGGGCGGCAGCTTTCGCCGACGCCGCCCGCGAGGCACTCGGTCCCGACATCGATGCGACGTTGCACGAGACCCGCTGGCCCGACGAGCCGTTCCGCGCCGTCGACGGCGTCCGCGAGGCGGCGGGGGACCCGACGGAGCTGGCCGCCGCGGCCCGCGACGTCTCGGTGCTGTTCACCCACCTGGCCCCGGTCACCCGCGAGGTGTTCCAGGCAGCACCGGGCCTGCGGGTCGTCGGCAGCGTCCGCGGCGGGCCGGTGAACATCGACCTCGCTGCGGCGACCGAGCACGGCGTGCCGGTGGTCTACCTGCCCGGGCGCAACCTCGGCGCGGTCGCGGAGTTCACCATCGGGGTGATGCTGACGCTGGCCCGGAACGTGTCGGCGGCCTCGCGCGACCTGGCCGCGGGTCGCTGGGACGCCCGCTGGTTCCGCAACGAACTCACCGGCCCGGAGCTGCGCGCGTCCACCGTCGGCCTCGTCGGACTGGGCGCGGTCGGGTTGCGGGTCGCGGAGCTGCTGCGGGCGTTCGGCAGCACGGTCCTGGCCCACGACCCGTTCGCCGACCCGACGGCAGCGGCGCAGCGCGGCGTGCGTCTGGTCGGGCTCGACGAACTGCTCGCCGCCAGCGACCTCGTCAGCGTCCACGCCCGGGTCACCGATCAGACCCGCGGGATGTTCGACGCGGCCGCGTTCGCGGCGATGAAGCCGGGCGCCCGGTTCGTCAACACCGCCCGCGGTGAGCTGGTCCAGCGGGCCGCGCTGTTGGCCGCCCTGGAGTCCGGGCACCTGCGCGGCGCCGCCCTGGACGTGTTCGACCCGGAGCCGCCGGACCCGGACGATCCGCTGCTCGCGCGGTCCGACGTCATCCCCACCCCGCACCTGGCCGGGGCATCGCAGCAGGTCGCGTCGGAGTCGGTGACCCGGGTGGCCGCGGAGGTCGCCGGGTTCCTCGCCACCGGCGCCCTCGTGCACTGCGCAAATCCGGACTGGGACCGGGCCGGGCCGTCCGCGTGAGCGGTTCCGTCGGCGGCGGTCGGACCTTCCTCGGCATCGACATCGGGACCTCGCTGACCAAGGCCGCGCTGTTCGACGACCGGGGGGACCTGGTCGGGGAGGCCGAGCAGCCGACGACGCTGGCCCACTCGGCCGGTGGCCACGTCGAGCAGGACCTCGACGACGTGGTCGCCAGCGTCGCCGAGGTGGTCCGGACGACACTGGCCGACCTCGGTCCGGGTGAAGCGGCGCCGGAGCTGGTGGCGGTGACGGGGCAGGGCGACGGCTGCTGGTTGGTCGACTCAGCCGGCCGGGCGGTGCGTCCCGCGGTCAGCTGGATGGACGGCCGGGCCGGCGCGCTGACCGGCCGCTGGGAACGCGACGGGGTCGCCGACGCCTACTACCGCGTCGACGGGAACATGCTGTTCCCCGGATCGATGGCGGGCGTCCTGGCCACCCTCGACTCCGACGAGCCACAGGTGCTGGGTCGAGCGAGCACCGCTCACCACTGCGTCGGTGCGGTCTTCCAACGGCTGACCGGGATGCGCGCGACCGACCCCTCCGATGTCGCGCTGCCGTTCGACGAGGCCGCCGGCGGGTACTCCGACCGGGCGCTGTCGCTCACCGGCCTGACCGGTCGACGCGGCCTGCTGCCCGGCGTCGTCCGGCCCGTCCCGGTGGCTCGGCTGTCCGGCGCGGGAGCCCGGGTGACCGGGCTGGTCGAGGGCACCCCGGTCAGCGCCGGCCCCTACGACCTGCCGGCCTGCGCGATCGGGGCCGGGGTCGGCGAGGTAGGCGATGGCGTGCTGACCGTGGGGACGACCCTGGCCTGCCAGGTGCTGGTGGACCACGTCGACACCTCCGGTACCCCGACCGGCAACCACCTGGCGATGCCGGTACCGGGCCGCTGGCTGCGGGCACTGCCCGCGATGGTCGGGACCGCCTCCCTGGACTGGGTCCTGGACCTGGTCGGGATGCGCCACGCGGCTGTCGGGGAGGCGCTGCGCTCGACCTCGCCGGGGGCCGGGGGAGTCGAGGTCCTGCCCTACTTCGCGCCGTCCGGTGAGCGGGCGCCGTTCGTCGACGCCCGGGCCCGCGGGCAGCTCACCGGCCTGTCGCTGACCACCGGGCGCGCCGACCTCGTGCGCGGCGTCTGCGAGGGCGTCGCCTTCGCCGCTCGGGACTGTTTCGACCGCGCCGGACTCACCGGTCAGTTGTCCGTCTGCGGCGGCGGCACCCGGTCACCGGAGTGGATGCAGGTGTTCGCCGACGTGCTGGGTCGCCCGCTCCGGCTCGCCCGGGCCGCAGGGATCGGTGCCCGCGGAGCGATGCTCACCCATCTGCAGGTCGCCGGGCAGGACCCCGACGTCGCGGCGTGGACCGGCAGCGACCGGTTCGTCGAGCCCGATCCCGCCCGCAGCCGGACCTACGAGGAGTTGTTCGCCCGCTACCTCGCCCACCAGCAGAGCGCCCGGCAGCTCTGGCGGGACGTGGGCTGAGCGGGGCTCACTACCTGGGGCCTCACTACCCTGAGCGCGTGGGCCTGCAGCTGTACGACACCGCGACCGGGGAGGTCCGCCCGTTCGTCCCGCGCACCCCGGGGGAGGTAGGCGTCTACCTGTGCGGCGCGACGGTGCAGTCCCCGCCCCACATCGGCCACATCCGGTCCGGGGTGGCGTTCGACGTCCTCCGCCGGTGGCTCGAGCGGACCTCGCACGTCACATTCATCCGGAACGTCACCGACATCGACGACAAGATCCTGGCCCAGGCCGACGCCTCGGGACAGCCGTGGTGGTCGGTCGCCTACACCAACGAGCGGGCGTTCGGCCAGGCCTATGCGGCGCTGAACGTGTCCCCGCCGACCTACGAACCACGGGCCACCGGGCACATCCCGGAGATGGTGGAGCTGATCGCCGAGCTGGTCGACAGCGGGCACGCCTACCCGGCCGGGGACGGTTCCGGTGACGTCTACTTCGACGTCGCTTCCTGGCCGCAGTACGGCTCGTTGAGTCACCAGCGGCTGGCCGACATGGAGCCGGCGGCCGACGCCGATCCCCGCGGCAAGCGGGACCCACGCGACTTCGCCCTGTGGAAGGGCACCAAGCCGGGTGAGCCGGTTACTGCGAGCTGGCCGACACCCTGGGGCCGCGGGCGGCCGGGCTGGCACCTGGAGTGCTCGGCGATGGCCCGCAAGTACCTCGGCTCCGCATTCGACATCCACGCCGGCGGGCTGGACCTGCGCTTCCCCCACCACGAGAACGAGCAGGCCCAGTCCCGCGCGGCCGAGGACGAGTTCGCGGCGTACTGGCTGCACAACGGCTGGGTCACGATGAGCGGCGAGAAGATGAGCAAGTCCCTCGGCAACGGGCTGCTCGTGTCGGAGATGGTGCAGCAGGTCCGCGCGGTCGAGTTGCGCTACTATCTGGGTGCGGCGCACTACCGCAGCGCGATCGAATTCTCCGACCGCGCCCTGTCCGACGCGGGCGCGGCATACCGCCGCATCGAGCACTTCCTCGGGCGTGCGACGGCTGCTCTCGCCGGCGGCGCGATCCCGGTGCGTGTCGGTGAGGTCCCTCCGGCTTTCGCGGCCGCGATGGACGACGACCTCGCCGTTCCGGCCGCCCTGGGGGTGGTGCACGAGACGGTGCGCGAGGGCAACCGGGTCCTGGACGGGGGCGGCGACCCGGGCGCGGACCTCGGCGGCTACCCGCACCGCGATCCGGACAGGCGGCGTCTGGACGACCTGCTGGCACAGGTGAACGGGATGCTCGACGTGCTCGGCCTGCTGTTCGTCGACTCCCCGGCGGACCCGGCCTCGGACGTCGCCGAACGGGCGCTGGCCGCGCTCGACGCGCTCGTCCGGTCCGCTCTCGAGGAACGGGCACAGGCACGCGCGGCGAAGCAGTGGGCGGCCGCCGACGCCGCGCGTGACCGGCTCGCCGCCGCGGGCGTGGTCGTCACCGACACCGCCGCCGGCCCGCGGTGGGAGCTGCCGCTGTCCGGCCCGTCGCCGGCCAGCGACATCGACGCCGAGGTCACCGACTCGAGCGGTGCCGATTCGAGCGGTGCCGACTCCAGCGGTGCCGACTCGACCCATGCCGACCCAACTGGTCCCGACGGAAGGAGTGCCGGTGCCTGACGCCCGGCCGCGGTCCGCCGCGATCCGCAAGATCCCCAAGAAGGGCACCTCCGTAGGCTCCGGCGGCCAGCGCCGCCGCCAGCTCGAGGGCCGCGGGCCCACCCCGCCAGCGGAGGCACGCGAACACCACCCGGCCGCCAAGCGGGCCGCTGCACCGTCCCGCGCCACCGCCGCGGGGCGCGGCGGCGCGGGCGGTCGCCAGGGCGGTACCCGGTCCGGACAGCGCAAGCCCCCCGGCCGGGTCCCCGGGCGGCGGGGCAACCGCGACGCGGTCGAGCTGGTCACCGGACGCAACGCGGTCGGGGAGGCGCTGGCCGCGGGCATCGCGGCGAGCACGCTGTACATCGCCGAGCGGATCGACTCCGACGACCGCGTGCGGACGATCCTGCGGACCGCCGCCGACCGGTCGATCCCGGTCCTCGAGGCGCCGCGCCCTGAGCTGGATCGGCTCACCGACGGTGCTGTGCACCAGGGCGTGGCCCTGGCCATCGCGCCGTACAGCTACGCCGCGCCGGCCGACCTGCTCGACACGGCGACGGCGACGCCGCTGATCGTCGCGCTCGACGGCGTGACCGACCCGCACAACCTCGGCGCGGTCATCCGGTCCGCCGCCGCCTTCGGTGCCGCGGGTGTCGTGGTCCCCGAACGACGTGCCGCCGGGGTGTCGGCCGGGGCATGGAAGGCATCGGCCGGTGCGGTCGCGCGGGTCCCCGTGGCACGCGCCGGCAACCTCACCCGGGCGCTGTTGGAGTACAAGCGCGCCGGACTGTCCGTGGTCGGGCTCGCCGGGGAGGGCGCAGTCGACCTGTCGGAGCTGTCCTCGCTCGGGTTGGCGACCGACCCGCTGGTGGTCGTGGTCGGCGCCGAGGGCAAGGGCCTGTCCCGGCTCGTCCGGGAGACGTGTGACGCGACGGTGTCGATCGCGGTCACCGGCCTGGTGGAGTCGCTGAACGCCTCCGTCGCCGCCGGGATCGTCCTGCACGCGGTCGCCTCGGCCCGCCGCGAGGCGACCGCGTGAGCCCCAGGGACATGACCGACGCCCTCGGGACCGACGCCCGCCAGAGCGGACGCGGCTTCACGATCACCCGCCGGATCGAGGCACGCCGAGGGGTCGTCTCCGGGTGTGGACCTACCCCGGGCAGCAGATGCTGTTGACCCGCTTTCTTGCCGAGCAGCTGCCCGAGGACCGGGTGCGCGGGTGGCTCGCCACCGGCACGCACGGGGGCTGGAGCCAGACCCTGGCCCGGATCGACGACGCCGTGCTCGCTCTCGCCGGCTGAGCCGATGGGCGGGTTAGTGCCCGGCCGCGCGCTCCACGCCGGCACCGGTCAGCGAACGGACCTCCATCTCCGCCGCCACCTGGGAGTCCGGGAGCTTGCGGCTGGTCACCGTGCCCAGCCAGCCGAGGAGGAACGCCAGCGGGATCGTCACCAGCCCCGGGTTGTCCAGCGGGAACCAGGAGAAGTCGACGGTCGGGTCGGTGATCATCGAGGCGCTCCGGCCGCTTGCGTCCGCGGGCTTGCCGGACACCACCGGCGAGAAGACGATCAGCAGCAGGCACGAGCCGAGGCCGCCGTAGATGCTCCACAGCGCACCGCGGGTGGTGAACCGCCGCCAGAACAGCGAGTAGACGATGGTCGGCAGGTTGGCCGACGCGGCCACCGCGAACGCCGGGCGACGAGGAACGCGACGTTCTGCCCGTTGGCCAGGATCCCGCCGACGATCGCGACGAGCCCGATGACCACTGCCGTCAGCCGGGCCACACGGACCTCGGCCTCCGGGCGGACGTTGCCGCGCTTGATCACGTTGGCGTACACGTCGTGGGCGAAACTCGCGCTGGCGGTGATCGTCAACCCGGCGACGACGGCCAGGATTGTCGCGAACGCGACGGCCGCGATGAGGCCGAGCAGCACCGTCCCGCCGAGCTCGTAGGCCAACAGCGGCGCCGCGGAGTTCGCCCGGCCCGGCGCCGCAAGAATCCGCTGGGGGCCGACCAGGGCTGCCGCACCGTAGCCGAGCACCAGCGTGAGCAGGTAGAAGACGCCGATGATCCAGATGGCCCAGACCACGGACCGCCGGGCCTCCCTGGCCGTCGGCACCGTGTAGAAGCGCATGAGGATGTGCGGCAGCCCGGCGGTGCCGAACACCAGGGCCAGGGCGAGAGACAGGAAATCCAGCTTCGACGTCCTGGGCGCGCCGTACTGCCTGCCCGGCTCCAGCAGCGACGTCCCGCCCGCTCCCGCACGGTCCACCGCCGCGCCGAGCAGCGAGGACAGGTTGAACCGGTACTCGGCGAGCACCCACACGGTCATGGTCGCGGCCCCGAGGACCAGCAGTGTGGCCTTGATGATCTGCACCCACGTGGTGCCCTTCATGCCGCCGATCAGCACGTAGGCGATCATCACGGCGCCGACCACGGCGATCACCAGTCCCTGCTGGACTCGTCCGCTCACCCCGAGCAGCAGCGCGACAAGCCCACCGGCGCCGGCCATCTGGGCCAGCAGGAGAAGAAGCTGACCACCAGGGTCGAGGTTGCGGCGGCCGTCCGCACGGGCCGCTGGCGCAGGCGGAAGCTCAGCACGTCGGCCATCGTGACCGCCCGGTGTTGCGCAGCAGCTCCGCGACGAGCAGCAGTGCCACCAGCCCGGCCACGAGGAAGCCGATCGAGTAGAGGAACCCGTCGTAGCCGTTGAGCGCGATCGCCCCGGCGATGCCGAGGAAGCTCGCGGCGGACAGGTAGTCCCCGGAGATCGCGATGCCGTTCTGCGGCCCGGAGAAGGCTCGGCCGCCGTCGTAGAAGTCCGCGGCGGTCCGGGTGTTGCGGCTGGCACGCAGCACGATGACCAGCGTGGCCACGACGAAGGCGGCGAAGATCGCGATGTTGACAGCGGGGTTGCCGACAGTCATCGGGGGATCCCATCCGTGCGAGCGGCGCTCTCGGCGTCGACCCGGTCGCGGATCCGGGAGGCGACCGGGTCCAGGTTTCGGTCGGCAAAACGCACGTAAACGGTGGTGATGACGAACGTGGTGACGAACTGCGCGAGCCCGAGCAGCAGCCCGAGGTTGACGCGGCCGAACACCGGCGTGGACATGAACCCGTGCGCGTAGTCCGCGAGCAGTACGTAGGCCAGGTACCAGGCCAGGAACCCGATCGTCAGCGGCACGACGAACCGGGCCCGACGGCGGTGCAGGTCCGCGAACTCCGGAGAGTCCTGGACCGCGATCCAGTCGGTCCCGGTGGCGGCCGACGGCGTGGAGGGCGGGCGCACCAGATGGCCTTTGCCGGCGAGCTCGCGCGGCGAGTCCCCGCACCAGGACAGCGCTATGGCGAGCGGTCAGTCGCCGGTGAGCGCGCGCAGGACAGCGTCCTCGGCGGAGAACACCTCCACCTGCGGGCGGTAGTGCCGGCCCAGGAACGGGAACACCTCGACCGGGTCACGGTCGCGGGTCGCCTCGACCAACCACTGGACGACGGCCGGCACCGCGTCGGCGTAGGTGGTCACCGGCGCGTAGCCGAGCTCCCGCTCCGCCAGAGCGGTGCTCGCGACGAACGGCGCCGGCGTGGACCAGGGCGTCTCGCCGACCCCGTCCGGGCCGCTGCCGGTGAGCAGGACCTCGGTCCAGCTGGCATCGAGAGCGGCGGCCACGAAGCGGCCGATCTCCAGGGTGGTCGGGCAGTCCGGGTCGGCAGCGTTGACGATGCGCCGACCCGGGTGGGCTGCCCCAAGAGCAATGATCTCGGCCAGGTTGGCCGCCGCCGTGGGCTGGAATCGGCTGGCGCCGCGGTGGTCCAGCAGTACCGCACGACGGCCGGCCAACGCCCGGCTGACGAAGAACCACTCGCGCGGATGGACCGATCCGAGGCCGTGGATCGCCCCCGGCCGGCTGACCGTCACCGGGACACGCGCGTGTGCGAGCACCTCCTGCTCGACAGCGACCTTCCGGTCGGCGTAACCCATATCACCGGGACCTACCGTCGGCTGGTCCTCCCCGATCGGTACCGGGAACTGGGGGAACCCGGTCTCGGCAGCGGATTCCAGGGATCGGGCAGCGGCGTCGGCGTAGACGGCGAGGGTGGACACGACGTGCAGCGCACCCACCCGGTCCCCGAGATCCACGAGCTGCCGGGCGTGCGCCGTGGTCATGCATACCGCGTCGACCAGCAGGTCCACCTCGTCGGCGGCCGAGCCCACGGCCGCGTCGTCGTCCCGGTCCAACACGACGGTCCGGGCACCCTCGGGCACGGTCGCTGTCGGCTCGGTCCGGCCCCGCGACGCCAACCGGACCTCCCATCCGTCGGGGAGCAGGCGTGCTGCGACCGCCAGTCCGACCTGTCCGGTCCCACCGAGCACCAGTGCCGTCGCCACGGTGTCAGCCTCGCACCGTCAGCGGGTCAGGTCCTCCAGCGTCAGCCGGAACTCCTGGGTGGACTCCAGGTCGTCGTACCGGTCGTTGGCGGCCTCGCCGGCCGGCCGGGGCCGTCGGCCCAGAACCGCCTGCTCGTCCGGCTTGCTCGGCAGCACGTTGTCGATGTAGGAGTCCAGTGCGGTCCTGATCCCGACATCGTGACCCGCGGCCTCGGACAGGTACCACCGGTGCAGCAGGACCTCGTGGAAGATCTCGGCAGGCTCCAGCTTGCCCCGCAGTCCGCGGGGGACCGCGCGGACCACCGGCTCGAAGACGTCGGTCACCCACTCGTGGGCCACGATCTCCTCGTCCTCGTTCTGCTGGTCGGTGTATGCCCGGTAGGCGTCGAGATCATTGAGCAGCCGGCGGGCCTGGTTCTCCTCCACGTCGAGTCCGGTGAGCCGTAACAGCCGCCGGGTGTGGTGACCGGGGTCGACGACCTTCGGCTCGATCCGCACCGTGCGCCCGTCGACATCGGTGACTATGTCGAGCTCGGCGACGTCGAAGCCCAGCTCGTTCAGCCGTCGCATCCGGGCGTCGATCCGATACATCTGGCCGCCGTCGAACTCCTCGGCGTCGGTGAGCTCAGCCCACAGCGAGGTGTATCGGGACACGACGAGATCAGCGATCGCGAGCGGGTCGATCGAGTCGTCGAGCAGGCCACCGCTGTCCAGGTCGAGCAGTTCGCCGAAGATGTTGGTGCGCGCCAGGTTGATGTCGTAGTCGCGCTGGCCGCGGGACAGCGACTCGTGGATGGTGCCGGTCTCCGCGTCCACCAGGTAGGCCGCGAACGCGCCCGCGTCCCGG
>JAABUM010005107.1_pt1 | contig 14113 bp, 14 predicted proteins | sample 5559161 | NCBI WGS metagenome assembly JAABUM01 (sample SAMN10711868, study PRJNA513369) | rock metagenome | isolation source: Antarctica rocks | place: Antarctica: Victoria Land, Siegfried Peak nord
GGAGTCGGGCAGCCATTCATGCTGCACCAGACCCACCCGCAGCGGTGATCGCCGGCGGTCGGCCGAGCGGGCCGGTGACGGGGGTGCGGTCAGTGCGGTCGTGACGGTCATCGGACGAGCGGTCATCAGTCTTCCTTCTGTGAACACTTGCGAGTCGGTGCTATGAAATGTGGACAGATATCGGAATTTCCGGTTGGGTGCCCCGGCGCTCGCCTGGTTCGAGGCCTGCCGGCAGGATCATTTCGATGGCTGCGAGTACGAGATCCCGGGCGGCGTCGGTGGTGATCTCCCGGCACAGCCAGCGGCCGGACAGCCCCTCGACGAGCGCGGTCATGGTGACCGCGGCGCGATGGGCGTCGATGGTCGCGACGACGTCGCCCGCGAGTTGCGCCTGGGACACCACCTCGGCGATCTCGGACACCCACTCCTGTGTGGTGCGCGCGAGCGGTTCGCGCAGCGCCTCCTCGTACACCGCGGACGCGCGGAGTTCGTTCCACGCGAGGGAGTTTTCGCGTACGCCGGGCCGGTCCTGGATCTCACCGAGCAGCGATTGCGTGAGCCGGTCGCGCGCGGACGCCGTCGCGGCCTCGCCTTCGTCGCGGTAGTCACTCGCGCGATCGTTGATGTAGACCAGCGCGGCCTCCAGCAGCCCGATCCGATCCTTGAAGTAGTAATAGAGCAGTCCCGGTGACACCCCGGCCACGTCGGCGACGTCATTGACCCGAAGCCCGCGCACTCCGCGTTCGGCGATGGCGGTGGCACTGGCCCGCAGAATGGCGTCTCGCCGCTCACTCATGGGCCACCCCCGCCAGCGCCTCGGCCGGCACCTGCACCACTGTGACGTTGCCCGGTGGCGCCACCCGCTCGGGCCACAGCCGCAAGGCGATCAGGTAACCCACCACGGCAATAGCCGACGGCGCGATAAGGCTCAGGTCTACGCCACCGGCGAGATTCGCGAACGGCCCCGTGTACAGGGTGGTGTTCACCGAGCAGATACCGACCACCGATGCCGCCACCCACGGGATCACGGCCCGCAGGTTCCACCCGCCGGTGAACCAGTACCGTCCGCCGCGCAGGCCCTGGTTAAAGACCTGCAGGTCTGCCGGGTCGTACTGGCCGCGGCGGGCGACGAAGAAACCAACCACGTTGATGGCGACCCACGGTGCCGCGAGCCCGTTGAGCACCAGCGTCATCGCGGTGATGGAATCGACGGCGTTGACGACGAACACCCCGAAGTACAGCAGCGCGACCGCCGTCAGGGACGTGATCAGCGTGGTGTGCACCCGGCTGAGCCGGGGAATGAGCGCCTCGAGGTCCAGGCCGCTGGCGTAGATGTTCAAGACTCCCTGCCCGAGGCCTCCGGCGAGCGCGATCAACACGATCGGCAGGATGTACCAACCCGGCGAATAGGTGACGAGGTCACCGACGTAGGAGGAGCTCAGGGTTGTGAAGGTGGACGCGGTGAACGATCCGAACACCGCGGTGAGGAACAGCCCGAAGAAAATCCCGGCCGCCGTGGCCCCGATCACCGAGCGGTCGCGGTAGCGGGTGCGGGAGATTCTGCGGCTGTAATCGCCGAGCGTCGGCGCGTAGGACAGCGGGCCGCCCACAGCCAGGGTGACGGCCAGCGCCCAGGTCTGCCAGTAGCCGCCGAGCAGGTAATTCCCGCCCGCCGCACCGGGATGGAAGCGCCCACCGAAGGCCACCACCCCGAGCAGCAGCAGCACGCCGACCACGGGAAGCACGAACTTTTGCAGCGCGACCACCGTGCCGTGCCCGAACAGGGCCACCACGACGATCTCGGTGGCGATCACGCCATAACCCAGCGCGAGCATGCCGTCACCGGTCGGCGTGCCCAGCAAGCGGTGGGCGGCGGCCACGAGGGCGTCCCCGGAGGTCCACACCGCGATCGCCGCATAAGCCAGTGCGAACAGCAACGTGAGCAGGGATCCGATCATTCGACCGTTCACGCCGAAATGCGCACCGCTCGACACGGTGTTGTTGGTTCCCGTCCGTGGCCCGAGCAAAACCAGGGGCACGATCACCAAGGTCCCCAGCCCGATGCCGACCGCACTGGCGGTCACCGCACTCATCCAGCTGAGACCGAACGTGATGGGCAACCACCCGAAGACGATCACCGAAAACGCCAGACTGCCGCCGAAGAACACCGTCAGCATGTTCCGGGGCCGTGATTCGCGCTTGGACTCGGGGATGTACTCCACCCCGATCTCCTCGACCTTTCCGAAGCGATCACTCGCCGACGGTGACTCGCCCGGCAGGCCGGTCCCCGCGGTCACCTCACCGGCCGCGGGTTGCTTCACGCGGTTCTTGTCTGTCCTGGGCACAGCTGACACTCATCCTGTCGGCGGACGTGAGTGGAATCACACCCTGGTCCAACGAAACATAGTCCCAACTGAAAATTCAGTCAAGAGCGTCGACGGGTTGGACGCCGGAAAGCCCGTCGAGGCGCGGCACGATCTCGACGTAGGGTGTGCCGCCGCGGCCCATCACGAAGTCGCTGATCCGCAGACCTAACGCCTCACCGATGCGCATGCCGCTCTCAGCGAGCAACGCGAACAGCAGCCGATCCCGCAGGTTGCCCACCCACTCGCCGGTCGTGACGTCGAAGACGGCGCAGCCGTCCAGGATCGCCTGAATCTCCCGCGGCGCAGCGGCGGATCACCGAACAACTCGCCCACGGATGGGACCTCGCCCAAGCTCTTAGCCCATTACGCCATCAGAGCATTCATGGCCGAGGCCGCCGACACCGTCGAGATGGACCCCGACCGATTATCGTTCACCCGAACCCTGCACGTCATCCGCCGCCGGATCACCGATCCCGCTGAGCTTGGCCATCGACGCCCGTTACCAGCGCGTGGCATTCCTTGGCGTGGATTCCAGGGTGGTCATAGGTCCACGGTGACCCGCACGACGCCCCGGGACACGCAGATGGCCATCGAGTCGTTGCGTTGGGCATCGGTGAGGCAGCGGTCCCGGTGCTCCACCTCGCCGCCGAGCACCCGCACGGGGCAGGTGCCGCAGAAGCCCTGTTGGCAGGAGTAGGCGACGTCCGGTATCTCGGCGCGAATGGCCGACAGCGCGCTCTGCTCCGCCCCGACCTGCACCAGGCGACCGCTCGCCGCCAGCATCAGCTCGAAGGGCTCGCCACCGAGGACGGGCGGTGGGGAGAAGCGCTCGGAGTGCAGGGAGGCGATGTGGTCGGCGGGGATCTCGGCGCGGACGGCGGCGATCATCGGCGGGGGACCGCAGCAGTACAGCGCGGCACCGTGTTGATTCGGACCGTGCGGCGCGGTGGCCAATATCGTTGCGCCACTGGGGACGCCGTACTCGTCATCGGGCCGGATGTGCACCCGGCGGGGGTCCAGGCCCTGCAGCTCGTCGAGGAAGGGCATGCAGTCCCGGGCGCGGCCGGTGTAGACCAACGCCCAGTCGGCTCCGCGGGCGATGGCGTCGTGCAGCATCGGGCGGATCGGGGTGATGCCGATGCCGCCGGCCACGAACAGGTAGCGATCGGTGGTGATGAACGGGAAGGCGTTGCGCGGCCCGCGCAGGGTGAGCCGGTCGCCGACGCGGAGCGCGTGCATCTTCTGGGAGCCGCCCCCGCCATCGGCGATGCGGCGCACCGCGATGCGGTACTCGTCGCTGCGCTGGGGGTTCCCGCACAGCGAGTACTGCCGCAACGTGCCCGACCGCAGCACCACGTCCACGTGTGCCCCGGGCTGCCAGGCGGGCAGCATGCCGGCGTCCGGGATCAGCCGCAGTTCGACGACGTCGGTGGCCCGCTGGCGCACCTCGGCCACGCTGACCCGCAGGTCCCGGTCGATCGGCCGTACCGGTGGCCTGCGGCGCCCGGAGAACGCGGAGATCTTCTCGTAGCCGGCGACCACCGCACCGAGTGCCCGGATGCTGGGGCCGGGACGCTCGGCCACGCGGGAACTCATCCGTGCTCTGCGGCCAGCGCCGCCGGCGAGGACGCCAGGTAGGCCACCGCCTGGCTGGTGGAGCCCTCCTGCGTGGGGTGGTAGGAGCGCCGGAAGTAGCGCCAGCAGCACCGCAGCAGCGTGCCGTAGGTCGGCGTCAGCCCCGGGTTGGTGGCGAGGAGGTCGCGCACCCGCAGCGTGCGCCGCGGCCGCGTCGGGTCGTGCGCCATGAGATGGCGGACGCCCCGAATCCACAACCAGCCCAACACGATGGTCGCCACCGCGTAGGTGCGCACGCGGCGGAGGTAACGGCCGTCGACGTGCATGTACACGTCGTAGGCGACCGCCCGATGCTCCACCTCCTCGGCGCCGTGCCAGCGCAGCAGGTCCAGCATCCGCGGGTCGGCGCCCGCCGCGTCCAGGCCAGGCGAGTTCAGCACCCAGTCGCCGAGAAAGGCCGTGACGTGCTCGATGGCGGCGATGATGGCGAGCCGCTCGATCAGCCACTCCTGCTTGCGGAGGCCGAACAGCCCGCGGTCGCCGAGCAGCACCCGGAAGATGTACTCCAGCTCGCGGACGTATCCGGAGGTGTCCAGGCCCTGCGCGGTGAAATGGTCCTGCACGCCCTGGTGGGCGGCGGCGTGCATGCCCTCCTGCCCGATGAAGCCGATGACGTCCTCGCGCAGCTGCTCGTCCTGGATCAGCGGCAGGGCCTCGCTGAAGACCTTGACGAAGAAGCGTTCTCCTTCGGGCAGCAGGATGTGCAGCACGTTGAGCAGGTGCGAGGCGAACGGTTCGTCGGGGATCCAGCGCAGCGGCAGGCCCGACCAGTCGAACTGCACGTCGCGGGCATGCAGCGCCACGCGATCCGGTTCGGCGGTACTCATCGGAACTCCTCCGCTCACAGCTTGTTGAGGTCGACTTTGGCGATCTGGCGGCCCAGCGGCGGGGCGAAGCGGCTGACTGCGCGGAAGAACTTCGACTCGGCGCTGATGGCGGCCACCGGCGTGTTGCGGGCGGCGGCACGCACGGCGTGCTTGGCCAGCCGTTCCGGGGTGTAGTTGCGGCGGCCGTAGGAGGCGACGGCGTGCTCGCGCAGCTTCTGCTGCACGGACTCGTCCACGCCGACGTGCACGGTGGTCTTGGAGATGTCGGTGTCGACGAAGCCGGGGCAGATCGCCGTGACGCCGATGTCCTCCCGGCCCAGCTCGGCGCGCAGGCACTCGGTGAGCATCAGCACGGCGGCCTTGGTGGTGGCGTACGCGGGGTAGATGCGCGAGGGGGAGTAGGCCGCGGCCGAGGCGATGTTGACGATCTGGCCGCCCTGGCCGCGCTGCACCATCTGGGCCGCGAACAACCGCGAACCGTGGATTACGCTCCACAGGTTGACGCCGATGATCTTCTCCCAGTCGGCGGTACTGGTACCGAGGAACCCACCACCCATGCCGATGCCGGCGTTGTTCACGATGACGTCCGGCACCCTGTGCTGGGTGCGCACCTCGGCCGCGAAGGTGTCCCAGCCCTGGGCGTCGGAGACGTCGAGGTGGTACGCGTGGGCCTTGGTGCCGATGGCGTGGACGAGCCCGACGGTCTCCGCCGCGGCCGCGTCGTTGATGTCGGCGACGATGATGTCCGCACCCTCGCGGGCGAACTCCAGCGCGGTGGCGCGCCCGATGCCGCGTCCCCCGCCGGTGACCACGACGAGCTGGCCGGCGAACGCGCCGGACCGTTGTCGCGCGGAGGTCAGCGGTTGCTCGATGAACTCGGCGGTGCAACGGGCGATCACGTCGGGACGATCACTGACCACCCAGTGCCCGCCGCTGATGCTGCGGGTGCGCAGGTTCGGCGCGTAAGACGCCGGGGCCTGCGTCTGCATGGCGGCGCTGACGTAGATGTCCCGGCTAGGGGCGATTACCTGGACGGGGAGCTGCGTGGTCCGGGGGCGTGGGCGGCCCAGGTGCGGCCCCATGTTCGCCCGGTACAGCTGCAGACCGTTGATCTTGTCGGCCTCGCTGCGCTCTGGTGGGGCATCGACGGCGGCCGCGCTGCGTCCCCGTTGACCGGTGAGGTTCATCAGCTTGTCCAGCATCCCGCTGCGCCACGCCGCCTCGGGCAGCCAGGGCAGCTGGAAGAGGGCGATGTAGTACGAGTCGAGCAGCTGGCGCACGGTCGCGCGCGGATGCCAATAACCGGAGCGCATCCAGGCGCCGACGTGGTCCAACGAGGGGCCGGAGATCGAGGTGAACGACGCGAGTCGCGGCGCGAAGCGTTCGTCGGTGACGGCGGCCCAGCTCTGGATCGAGCCCCAGTCGTGGGCGAGGAGATGCACCGGCGCATCCGGGCTCACCGCATCGAGCACGGCGCCGAGGTCGTCGACGAGCTGTCCCATGCGGTAGGCCTTGCGGTCGCGCGGCTTGTCCGATGCGCCGGCGCCGCGGACGTCGTAGGTGACCACGCGGTATCGCTCGGACAGGATCGCCACGACCCCGTCCCAAACGTGGTGGTTGTCCGGGTAGCCGTGCACCGCGACCACCGTGGGGGCTTCCGGGTCACCGGTTTCGTAGACGGCCAGGCGCACGCCGTCGGTCGAGGTCACCTCTCGCGTTGAGGTCGTTCCGCCTGTTGTCATACCTGATAACCGCCGTCACACATATCTCGACTATGGCGGGTTGCGAGATGTCAACAGCGGGTGGGGTCAGCCGGGGCCGGCCTCGGCAGGCGGATCCAGGTTGGCGCGTAGCCGGGCGTTATCGGTGACGAGTCGGGTGTTGCTGGTTTTCAGGCGGGCGTTGGCGGTCTCGAGCTGCAGGATGTGCGCGATGGCGGCGAGGTTGATCCCGGCATCGGCGAGTTCGGTGATGCGCTGCACGCGCGCCAGGTCCTCGTCGCTGTAGCGGCGGGTGCCGCCGTCGGTGCGGGCCGGGGACAGCAATCCGTGCCGTTCGTAGAGCCGCAGCGTCGGTGGGGGCACGCCGGACAGTTCCGCGGTCACCGAGATGCCGTACACCCCGCGTCCCGTGCGTCGGGGATCGGGCTCGGGTGCCTGCACTGGGTGCCTCCCCGTGGTCTCGTGGCAGTGGTCAGCGCAGCAGGGAACGGGTGGCATGCCGGACACGGCCAACGGCGAACACCGGCAGCAGGGGTGCGAGTGCGGCAGCCATCGCCGCCAGTACCAGCAGCGTGTTCGTCGGGGTGGTGCGCAGCTTGCGCATCGGTCCTCTCCTCCTCCGTCGTGGTCTTGCTTGATTGTGTCCGCGATGGTACAACAAATCTACAGCAACAGATACAGATAGACTGCTGTACCGACTACACACAGAAGGGTTGTGGAGGTGGGACTGATGTTGATGCGCACCGATCCGTTCCGTGAGTTCGACCGCTTCACCCAGCAAATCCTGGGGACTGCGGCGCGGCCGGCGGTGATGCCGATGGATGCATGGCGGGAAGGCGATGCCTTCGTGGTCGAGTTTGACCTGCCCGGGGTGCGGGCAGATTCACTGTCCCTCGACGTGGAGCGCAACACCCTCACCGTGCACGCCGAACGGGCCACCAGAGACCAGAACAAGGAGATGGTGGCAGCCGAGCGTCCCACGGGGGTGTTCAGCCGGCAGTTGTTCCTCGGCGACAACCTCGATACCGACCGTATCGAGGCACACTACGAAGACGGCGTACTACGGCTGACGATCCCGGTCGCGGAACGGGCCAAGCCACGCAAAATCGCAGTCACCAAGTCCGAGCAGAAGAGGGAGATCAACGCCTGATCCGACGCATTGACCCGGAATCTCGGCCCCGTCTCCTTCGAAGGGGACGGGCTACCGGGCCTTCATGCCGCGGGCCGACAATTCGCGGGCCAGCTGCTCGGGACTCGTGTAGCGCACGGAGTCGATGCCGGCGGCGTGTCCGCCGTCCACGTTGTCCTGGTTGTCGTCGACGAAGAGGCAGCGCTCCGCCGTGGCCCCTAACTCCTCCAGCGCGCGAATGTAGGCACCCTCGGCTGGTTTCTGTGCGCCGAGGACCCCGGCAACCAAGATCGCGTCGCAGCGGGCGACGACACCGGGCAGGTACTCCTCGAGCAAAGCCCCCACCAGCGCGTCGTTGTTGCTGAGCAGCCCTACCACCGCCGGTGGACGCACCGTGTCCAGCACCGCGAGCGCGGCCGCGTCCTCGGCGAAGGCCGCCATCCACGCCGCCGACACCTCCTCGGGCGGACAGTTCAGTTCGAGGCGCTCGATGATGCCCGCCCGGACACCGTCGGCGTCCAACTCCCCGCCGTCGGCCGCGTCGACGAAACCGCTGTCGTACAAGCGCGCCTGCACCTCGTCCTCGGTGAGCCGGGACAGCCGCCCCAGCGCGGCCAGCCGCGGGCCGTGGTCGAACGCGGCGAGCACTCCGGCGAGGTCCATCAGCAGGTGGGTCGGTGCCACCCGTCCCACGCTAGAGGTTTGCGGTCGAAGCTGCCCAGGTTTGCGGGCCTCGATGAGAAACCTCGTCGAGTGCGCAAGGAAGCGGCCGTGGCGTGCGATGTGCTGGTGCATGGCGGCCAGCTGCGGGCGGTACTGCGCGACGGAGAATCCAGGGACCATCCAGATCACCTTGCGCAGGAAGTAGACGACGGCGCCGATGTCGTAGAACTCGGTGCGTAGCTCCTCGTAGCGCAGGTCGACGACTTCGAGACCGGCGGCCTGCGCAGCGGCAACGTCGTCGTCGGGATGGCGCTTGCGACGGATCTCCGGCGGCTGAGGTCCGAGAAAGAACTCGACCACCTCGAAGACGCTGTGCGGGCCGACGTGCTGGGCGAAGTACGTGCCACCCGGCCGAAGGACCCGCGCGATCTCCGCCCACCAGAGCGTGGCGGGGTGTCTGCTGGTGACGAAGTCGAAGGCCTCGTCGGCGAACGGTAGGGGTGGTTCGTCCGGGTCCGCGACGACCGCGACCCCGAGCGGGTGCAGCAGCGCGGTGGCCTGGGCGATGTTCGGTGGCCATGACTCGGCCGCGACGGTCAGCGGCGGAAACGCGGGGACGGAGGCCAATACCTCCCCGCCACCCGTCTGGACGTCCAGCGCGGCCGATGCCCGCGCGATGCGCTCGCCCATCGACCGTGCGTAACCCCACGACGGGCGCCGCTCGGTGGCCCGGCCCGCGAGCCAGGAAAAATCCCAGCCGTCCACGGAGACGGATTCCGCCTCGGCCACCAGCTCGTCAAACGCGCGTGTCACGTCCTCAGCCTCACACGCGGCGCGCACCACAGCATCAAGAAGCTGCAGTCGCGCTGACTGTCCCGCCCGCTGCCGGGCGCTCGACCAGCACCTCGGGATTCAGCTCGGCGATCGACGCGCAGCCGGCCAGCGCCATGGTGAGGTCGAACTCGGCCATGAAGTGCTCCAGCACGGCCCGCACTCCGGCCTCGCCGCCCACGGCAAGTCCGTAGGCAAAGGGGCGGCCGATGCCGACGGCCTGTGCTCCCAGCGCGAGGGCCTTGAAGGCGTCTGCCCCACCCCGGATGCCGCTGTCGAACACGATCGGCACCCGTCCATCCACCACCCGCACGATCGGGGGCAGGGCGTCGAGCGCGCCGACGGCGCCGTCCACCTGCCGGCCACCGTGGTTGGACACCACGATGCCGTCCATGCCGGCGTCGATGGCCTTGGTGGCGTCGTCGGGGTGCTGGATGCCCTTGAGCAGGATCGGCAGCCGGGTGTGCTCGCGAAGGAAAGTCAGGTTCTCCCAGGTCAGCGAGGAACGGGAGAAGACGTCGAGGAAGGTCTCTACGGCCGCACGGGGCAGCGGAGAGCGCAGGTTGTCCAGGAATCCGCCCGGGTAGCGCCGGGTGATCGAGGCGAGGATGCGCAGCGCCGTCAGGGTCGGTTTCGGCCGCTCGCCGGTGCTCGGGAGGGCTGCCCGCTCCCGCACCAGCCGCTGAAACACCGGATCGCTGGTGTACTGGGCGATGCCCTGTCCGCGGGCGAACGGTAGAAAGCCCAGATCGAGATCCCTTGCCCGCCAGCCCAGTACGTGGGTATCCAGGGTGACGACGATCGCCCGGCAGCCGGCCGCCTCGGCGCGGGCGAGCATGCTGGCCACCAGCTCGTCGTTGCTGCTCCAGTACAGCTGGTACCAGCGCTCAGCGTCGCCCATGGCCGCGGCCGTTTCCTCCATCGGGCGGCTGGCCTGCGTGGAAAAGATCATCGGAACGTCGAGCCCGGCCGCGGCCTTGGCCACGGCAAGGTCGGCCTCCGGGTGCGCCATCTCCAGCACCCCGATCGGCGCCAGCAGGAAGGGCGACGGATGCCTGCGGCCCAGCAGCTCGATGCTGATGTCCCTGGCCGCGACGTTGCGCAGCATTCGCGGCGCGATCTGCCAGTGCTCGAAGGCCCGCCGGTTGGCGTCCGCGGTGGTCTCCAGCCCGGCAGACCCGGCGATGTAGCCCCAGGCCGTCGGACTCATGGCCTTGTGCGCCGCCCGGGCTAGGGTCTCGGCGCCGACGGGAACCGTCGCACGGATGCCGAACGCGCCGTTGCGGTAGATCCGGGACTGAATCGCGCGGCCGATGGTCTCGGGGTAACTCGGGTGATCCATGACCGGACCTTAATCCGGCATGGGCGTGCGCCCAGGGGCGGTGGGCTGCGAGTTGTGGGAGTCGGCGCAGCGGCCCACACTCCCATCAAGAGTGAGGTACATCACATTTGTTCCCGCTGGCACCAGGCCGAGGAGGTCGCTCGATGAGTTCGTCAATCGACAAGGTTCTGCAGGACGCTGTCGACTCGGGCGCGGTGCCCACCGTCGCGGCGATCGCCGCGGATCGTAACGGCGTGATCTACGAAGGCGCGGCCGGTCCACGGGTGGCCGGCCGCGACGAAGCAGTCTCCGTGGACAGCCACTTCCGGATCATGTCGATGACCAAGCTGGTCGCCACGGTGGCGGCCCTGCAACTGGTCGAGCGCGGCGAGCTGGATCTCGACGCACCCGTCGCGGACTACCGCCCGGAGTTCGGTGAACTGCAGGTGCTCGAGGGATTCGACGGGGACACCCCGAGGCTGCGCCCGCCCGCCAGTCAGGCCACGGTGAAACAGCTGATCACGCACACCAGCGGGCTGGGATACTGGTTCTGGAACGTCGATCTGGTGCGGTGGGAGGCCGTGACGGGAACGCCCAACGTGCTGTCGGGTTCCAATGTCATCTTCACCGCGCCGCTGGTCGCCGATCCGGGCACCAAGCTCGAATACGGCATCAACACCGACTGGCTGGGCAGGGTGGTGGAGTCCGTCGGCGGGGTCACGCTCGACGTGGCCATCAAGGACGGGATCACCGGACCGCTCGGAATGGGCCAGACGTCATTCCGGATGAGCACGGAGCAGCGGGAGAACTCGGTGCCCGTGCACCTCAAGGGCGAGGACGGCACCTGGGCCACCAGCGAGATCGAGCTGAACCAGGACCCGGAGTACTGGGCGGGCGGGCACGGCCTGCACTCCACCCCGCGGGACTTCCTCACCTTTCACCGGGCCTTGCTGGCCGGCGGCACCTTCGGCGGGGAGAAGATCCTCGAGCAGTCCACGGTCGAGGAGATGTTCAGCAACCAGATCGGTGACCTGGAGTTCCCGGCTGCCATCCCGACCGCAGATCCGGCCTCGACCGAGGCGTTCAACCCCGGGCCCGGGCACAAATGGGGCTACGGGCTACTGCTCAACACCCGTGACGTACCCGGGCGGCGCAAGGCGTGGAGCGGGGCCTGGGCCGGCCTGCTCAACACCCACTACTGGATCGACCGCAGCACCGGCATCACCGCGAGCATCTACAGCCAGTTCCTGCCGTTCGTGACGCCGGAGTCGATGACGATGTACAACGACTTCGAGACGGCGCTATACGCCTCGCTCTGACGGCGACCGGGGGCGACAACGACCTGAGCCCCAGCCGACGGCCGGGGATCAGGTCACTTCTCGTGGCGGAGGATAGGGGATTTGAACCCCTGAGGGCGTTAACCCAACCCGCGTTCCAGGCGAGCGCCATAGGCCACTAGGCGAATCCTCCGGTGCGCACTCTACCGGCCCCGGCGTCGCCGACCGAATCGCCTCGACCGTTACACTTGCCCATGGACCCCGCGCGGCGTCCATCCTGTGAACTCCCCCAGGGCCGGAAGGCAGCAAGGGTCAACGGGCTCTGCCGGGTGCGCGGGGTCCCCTTCATGTCCGGACTCACTGCACCGCGGAAGGGACCGCCCCCCATGTCGCTGACGACGCTCAGTCATCCCGAGCTCGCCGCGCTGCGAGACGATCAGCGCAAAAGCTACGACGAGCTCGTCGCCAAGAGCCTCTCGCTGGATCTCACCCGCGGCAAGCCCGGCCCCGACCAGCTGGACCTCTCCGCGGAGTTGCTGCGCCTGCCCGGCGAGCAGACCTTCCGCGACAACTCGGGCGTCGACTGCCGCAACTACGGGGGGCTGCAGGGCCTCACCGAGATACGGGAGATCTTCTCCAGCCTGCTCAACGTGCCGGTGCCGCAGCTCATTGCCGGCGGCAACTCCAGTCTGACGATGATGCACGACTCCCTGGTCTATGCACTGCTGCACGGCACCGTCGATTGCGAACGGCCGTGGATCGCTCAGCCCGGGATCAAGTTCCTCTGCCCGGTGCCCGGCTACGACCGGCACTTCGCCGTCTGTGAGCAGTTCGGCATCGAAATGATCCCGGTGCCGCTGCGTGAGGACGGCCCGGACATGACGGCCGTGACCCAGCTCGTCGCCTCCGACCCGCTGATCAAGGGCATGTGGGTGGTGCCCACCTACGCCAACCCCACCGGCGCGGTGTACTCCCCGGAGATCGTCGCCCAGCTGGCCGCGATGCCCACGGCTGCGCCCGACTTCCGGCTGTACTGGGACAACGCCTACGCCGTGCACCACCTCACCGCGGAGGAATATCCGGCGATCGACGTGCTCGGGATGTGCGCCGAGGCCGGGCACCCCAACCGGACGCTGGTGTTCGCCTCCACCTCCAAGGTCACCTTCCCCGGCGCGGGCGTCGGGTTTCTCGGCAGCTCGCCGGACAACATCGCCTGGTACCTCCGGAATCTCGCTGCCCAGAGCATCGGTCCGGACAAGGTCAACCAGCTGCGCCACGTGCTCTTCCTGCGCGACGCCGACGGCGTGCGGGAGCTGATGGCCCGGCACCGGGAGATTCTCGCCCCCAAATTCGCCCTCGTCGCGCAGATCCTGGACGACCGGCTGGGTGCGCTCAAGGCCGCCAGCTGGACCGACCCCAAGGGTGGCTACTTCGTCAGTCTCGACGTGCTCGACGGCACCGCATCGCAGGTGATCAGCCTGGCCAGGGGCGCCGGAATCGCGATGACGCCGGCCGGGGCGGCATTCCCCTACGGCGACGATCCCGACGACCGCAACATCCGGATCGCTCCGACGTTTCCCAGCAACGACGAGCTGGGCCAGGCGATCGACGGCTTGTCGACGTGCGTCCTGCTGGCCGCGACGGAAAGACTCCTCGCCCGCTGAGGGTCGCTCAGCGCCGCACCTTGGGGGCGCGGCGCACGGTGAGCTCGTCCAGCGGCACCTCGTGGCCCTGCGTGCACCGCACGCTGACCGCCACCGGCGCCCCGCAGGAGGTGTGGTCCAGGGCCAGCGGGGGCCCGTCCTCGTCGGCGAGGTAGCGATCGCCCCACTGCATCAGCGCGATCAGGGCGGGCATCAGCTCGCGTCCCATTTCGGTCAGCGCGTAAGCATGCCGCGTCCGCTGGCCCGGCTCCCGGTAGGGCTCGCGGCGTAGCAGCCCCGCCCGCAGCAGGTCCTTCAGGCGGGCAGACGTCGCGGCTTCGGTAATACCGACACGACGGGCGAAATCGTCGAATCGCGTCGTTCCGTAGTAGGCCTCGCGCATCAAGAGCATGGTCGAGCGATTGCCGACCACCTCCATCGCGCGACCGACCGAGCACCGTGGCGGTGCATTCCATCGATCCCGGTCGGCGAGGGCCCCGGCCAGGTGCGCGGCGACGGTCTCCATGCCCCCAGGATACGCGCTGCCTTGTGCTTACTAAAGTCAGCCGTTACGGTCTGGCTATGACAGTCAATAGCCAGCAGGCGGGGTTGCCCGCGGTACGTACCGGTGCGGTGCTCACGGTGCTCTCCCTGGCCGCATTCATGGCCAGCCTCGACCTGTTCATCGTCAACGTCGCCT
>JAABUM010005109.1_pt1 | contig 14102 bp, 16 predicted proteins | sample 5559161 | NCBI WGS metagenome assembly JAABUM01 (sample SAMN10711868, study PRJNA513369) | rock metagenome | isolation source: Antarctica rocks | place: Antarctica: Victoria Land, Siegfried Peak nord
AGCAGCCCACGACCAACACGGAGACACCGGACCCCGGGCCGGTGCCTCGTGCTGCCCTGACACCTGTACGTCGATTCCAAGATCACCAAGCGCCGTAAGAGACCTCTACTGAAAGGCCGGGGCTAGGCCGTGCGCCCATTCCAGAACGACGCACCACCCCACGCGTCGGTTAGCTGCATGAATGTGCGGGCCGGAGGTCCCGTGAGGCGACCGGAACTGGTTGATCCGGAAGGGGACTGTCCGGTTGCTCGACTAGCGTGGCAGAGGTGTCGATCACGTGGGATCACGCTCTGGCCTGGCGTATGCAGCGGCAGCTGCTCGAGCCGGTCGGGGCTGAGTCGGTCGCGGACGTCGTGCGCAAGCTTGGGGCAGTCCTGGCGATGGACGAGGGCGCGGCCGAGCTCGCCGTCGGCATCCGTCGTACCGGATCGCAGTCCGGCGAGCTCGGCCGGGCTCTCGAGGACGGGCAGGTCATCAAGTCGTTCGCTTTCCGAGGTGCGGTGCACTACCTCTCGCCCGAGGACGCGGGTGCCTACCTCGCGTTGCGGGCGTCCGGTCGCCAGTGGGAGCTGCCGGGCTGGCAGGAGCACTACAAGCTGAAGCCCGGCGACTGGCCGGCGTTTCGGGCGACTGTCCGCCAGGCACTCGCGGAGGGGCCACTGACCGTGAACGAACTGGGCGCGACGGTGACACGCGAGTCGGCGTACCGGCACCTGCGCCCTGTCTTTGACGACGGTGCCGGCACGCTGATCAAGCCGCTGACCTGGCAAGGCGATGTGAGCCTGGGGCCACGGCGCGACGGGCAGCAAACCTTCCAACGGCTCGATGACAATCCGCGCTGGAGGGGAGTGTGGGACCTCGACGAGGCGGGACCGCACGCGATCGCCGCGTACTTCCGCTCCTACGGACCGGCTACCCACGACCACATTCACTACTGGCTCGGCAACGGGCTCAGCGCCGGCCGGAAGCGCTTGCAGTTCTGGCTCACACGTATGGGTGATCGGCTCGTCGAGGTCGATGTCGCGGGTGAGTCCGCGTTTGTCCTGGATGAGGACGTCGACGAGCTGATGGCAGCGCGACCCACCAGCGCCGTCCGACTGCTGCCGGGTCACGACCAGTGGGTCATCGGCCCAGGCACCAAGGACGCGCACGTCGTGCCGCCCACACGCCGCACGCCGGTCACCCGAAGGGCCAACCTCGTGGTCGCTGGAGGCGTCGTAAGGGGCACGTGGCTTGCCAAAGCAGGCGACGTCGAGGTGACGTGGTTCGGTGAGAACGGCAAGCCCCCGCTCAACGACGTGGCCGAGGAAGTCGGTCGACTCTCTGCCTTTCTCGATCGACCGCTCAAGATGACCGTCAAGATCGGATGATGCTCAACCCTGGTGGGACTGCTGCTCCCTCCGTCGATGCATAAAATCCCCGGCCGCAGCAGGGCGTCGACTGGACCACCACCGCAACAACCCTCACCCCAGGCAGGCGCTGCATTCCGCCGCCTGTGACCTCGGCTGAGGTGCACTGATACCTGCCCGATCCGGAAGGTGACCTCGTTGCCGCCGAATGAGATCGAGCCGAGCGACTTGGCCCTGACGTGGAGCCGGTCCCTTCCGACGGGTCGCCGCCCTGGGTAACCTCGGGCAAATGATGTTCCGTGCCGAGGACCGAATCGACCCGCCCACGGCTTCCGACGAAGCGGCGACGCTGCTTGGGTTCCTGAACTTCCAGCGGGACACACTTCGCTGGAAGTGCACCGGGATGACCACCGCCCAGCTCTCCACGCCGGTGCCGCCGACGACGCTCACACTGGGCGGCCTTCTGAAGCACTTGACCGTGGTCGAGGCGGGATGGCTCAACCAGTTCTTCGGGGGCGGCGTCGCAAAGCCCTCCTGGTTCGAAGAGCTGGACCAAGATGACCCCGACTGGTCCTTGACCTCTGCGGCCGGCACCGCGCCCGAGCAACTGTTCGCCTGGTTCGACGAGTCGATCGCGGTGTCCAATCGGGTCATCGAGGATGCATTGGCTGGTCCGGACGGTCTTGACGCCCTCGCCAAGGAGCAGGACGCCGGGAAACCGATCTCGCTGCGCTGGATCATGTGTCACGTGATCGAGGAGTACGCCCGCCACAACGGCCATGCCGATCTGCTCCGCGAGTCTATCGACGGGGCAACGGGAGATTAGCCCTTCATCGCGGAGGGTTTCGCGTTCGGTGCTGGCCCTGAACGAGGCACCGGCTCCTGCTGCGATTCGCGCGTTCTCCGATGCATTAACTCACCGCCAAAGACCGCAAGTTCAAGACCATGCGTCCCGACCGAGGAACCTTCTGCGGCGCGAGTCCCGCCGGCATGAAGCGGGCGCGCTCGTCACCGATTGGGGATCCCGTGCGGGCACCCGTCCGGTGACGGGGCGTCGTACGGGCCGACCTTGATCACCCGGTGAACGGCGATCAGCATCACCCATGACTGACCTGCGCGGGTTCCTTTGCGGGCGCCCGCCGGGCCCGTCCGGACCCCTCCGAGGGCAGATGATCAAGGTCGTCTCGGGACGGACCGCTCTGGCGGTTCGCTCGGTGGAGTGATCCTTCGGCTGCGCCGTGGTCCGGTTTTGCTGACAACGTCCGACAGCCCGCGATATCCGATGCCACGGTGCGTCGTATGCACCCGACGCACGGACAGACGGCATCACGAGTCGCGGGCGGCCGACGGACTTGCTCCGGCCGCAGGCGCCGCGGCGTAGCACCACGGCGACACACCGCGCGGCCTTACTGTCGGGCGCGGGTGTGTCGGAGCGTGGATCTATCCTGTGATCGTCGAAGTGGTCTTACCTGCGGAGGTTGGCATGACGAACGACGTAAATTACTTCGAGATCGGATCAGCTGATCCCGAGACATCCAAGACGTTCTACGGCGCGCTCTTCGACTGGAATGTCGGTGAGCCTTCGATGCCCGCTCGGTACAGCATGGTCAACGAGGACCGCGGCGGCCTATGGGACACCTCCCAAATGGGCGGCGCGAACTGGGCGATCTTCTACGTTCAGGTCGACGACGTCCACGCCGCGATCGACCGGGCACAAGAGCTCGGGGCGACGGTGGTCGTGCCGTTTGTCGACAACGGAAGGATCGAGTTCGCACATCTCACGGATCCGCTGGGCAACCGATTCGGGATCTGGCGCCCAAAGACCGCTCAGTGAGCTCGTACTGGACCCGGGCCAAGCGCGTCTGCGCGCGGCCCGACCCGAATCGGCGGGCCGTGTCTACCGTTGGGGACATGAGGCGTCAGACCACCGGCAGCAGGAGGGCTCACCTGACCACGGTGGCGGGTTGGATGGCCGTCACCTACGGCGCTGTGCACGTCGTCGTCGTTCCCCTGCGTCGGCGGGAAAGTCTGTCGCAGGTGTGGGCGGAGGGCTGGTGGAACGCCTTCACGCTTGACGAGCCGACCACACTCGCCGAGGCTGAGCGTGCAGTGACGTTCTGGCAGACGCTGGGTAGCTTTGGGTTCCCGATGCTAGCGCTCGGCGGTCATGTCGTGTGGTCGGCCCACCACCGCCGCCGGGTACCGGGATGGCTCGGCGGGATCGTCCTGGCCTGGGGCCTGCCGTTCGTCACCGCGCTGCCGGCCTCTCCCGGCTGGGCGCTTCCTGTCATCGGCGGCCTGATCATTGCCGGTGACACGGATGGTCGGGAGCCGGATGCTGGGGCCGGAGAGGAAGCGGGCCGGGAGGCGGCCTGATGACAGCGGGACGGCTCCTCCCAACTGGTCGTCGGCAGCCGGTCGGGGATTCCCTTGCGGGACCGGAATTGTGGAGGCCGTCACGGGGAGGCCGACTGCGCCGCTGGCCGTTCGTCTACCGGCACGACGCTCCCGGCCTCGACCCGGACCCGGCCGACCTGGACCGATGCGCCGACTTCGAGCAGCGCCGCCAGCGTCCTGTAGGGATTGGGCGGCCTCAAGGCCGGCCCTGGAGTGAGGCCATGCGTGGATGCCGGCGCTCAGGCGACCGAGTAGCGGCGCTTCGGCGAGGGTTCGTCGGTCTTCGGCCAGTCGGGGTCCAGGACGCCGCCACAGTGCTCGATCACCGTGCTCGACCCCGGTCTTGTCGTCATCGCAGGTGAGGAGGACGCGATCGACGCCGAAGGCGCGTGCGATCACCAGGGACTGCCTCAGGGTCTCGGTGGTGCACCCTCGGCGCCGGATCGGTGGCAGCACGCCGTAGCCGATGTAACCGCCGAAGGCGAGTAGCCAGTCGTTGAGCTGATGCCAGATCGAGGCGCGTCCGACGATGACCTCGTCGAGGGTCGCAACGAGGAAACTGGCGGGCACTCGGTCGGACGGGACGTCGATGCCGCACGGTTGCCGGTCGCATTCGGCGACGTAGCTGGGCCAGTCGGTGTCGTTGGCGAGGTCAAGCGCAAACTCGAAGTCATCGTCGGCCATCGCACCCTGTGCAGCGTGTACCGCGTGCTCGTCGTCCAACTGGAGCGGGCGTAGGCGTAATGCTGACATGGAGGTGTCAGGTATGGGCGGCAGTTCGGCCATGTCGCACACCTTGTCACCGCACCGAGTCGGAGACGACCGGTTTGCGGCCCGGCTGTTCCGACCGGGACGCAGCTCCCCCAGTCATCGATCCTCGAGCGGAACACCTTCGAACGTGTTTCTGTGCCACACTAACGTGTTTCTGTGCCACACTAAACTGTGGGCCGAACGCTTCGGTGGTACCGCTCGGCGCGACGCCACCGCATTGGCAAGGCCCACGCGAAGTTCGTGATCGACTCCGTCGTGCCCGACCACGTGCCCGCAACCGCTACCGCGGACGCTCGCCTGGTCTGGATCGGCGAAGACGATCGGGGCATCGAGCTCGAGATCGTGGCACTGGACCTCGACGACGCCATCGTGGTGGTCCACGTCATGCCGACCGCCCTGAGGAGGCGTTGAGGTGAACAAGCCCACCAAGTACCAACTCGGCCCGGACGTGGCGGAGGACGAAGAGCTATACGACAGTCAGGGACGCTTGATCGACGACGCCTATGTCGACGCCGCCGTCGAGGACGCCATAGCTCAGGTTCGCGGCCGCGGCCGCCCGTCGCTGTCCGCCTCGGGCGAGTCCCCGTTGCTGCGCGTGCGCCTCTCGCGTGAGCTGGACGACGCCGTCCGCCGCGCGGCCGAGCGCTCCGGCGCCTCCAGACCGGACTGGGTCCGCCGCGTCCTCGACGACGCAGCGAACCAGGCCAGCTGACAGGTCCGGCCCGACCGCGTCCCAGTTGCCGATCGTCGAGCGGACGAGATCACTGTCCCGGGGTCGGACAGACAGTGCTGCAGAGTCGCGCCAACTACCGCTGCAAGTCATAGTCACGAGCGCCGCGCCGTCGGCAGCCGCACCCCGACCGCTCCGGGAGTCACCTGTTGATCAGCCTTCTGCCGATGCCAGTGGTGCGCGTGCCTGCGCCCGCTGCGCCCACGGTCGCCGCCGAGCCGTCACCCGGGCCGCCCCCGCTGCTGTTGGTCGGCCACGGCACCCGGTGCTTTGTCGGGGAGGCGCAGTTCTCCGGCTTCGTCGACCGGCTAAGCAGCCGTCTGGCCGCCGCCGGGGTCGTGGTTGCCGGCGGTCTCATCGAGCTGGCCCCGCCGCCGGTCACCGACGCGGTCGCCGAGCTCGTCCGGCAGGGACACCGTGACGTGATCGCTGTGCCGCTGATGCTGGTGGCCGCCGGGCATGCGAAGGGCGACATCCCGGCGGCGCTTGCCCGCGAGGTCGAGCGCTTCCCCGGGTTCGGCTTCCGCTACGGGCGCGTGCTGGGTCCGGACCCGCGGGTGCTGACTGCGCTGCTCGAACGGCTCGACGCGGTCCTCGACGCCGCGGACCGGCCGGGGACCCATGTCGTGCTGGTCGGTCGAGGCGCCAACGACCCCGACGCCAACTCCGAGGTCGCCCGGGCGGCGCACCTGCTCTGGCAGGCGTCCGGGGACCCGGGCACCGGTCTGGCGGGTGTCGAAACGTCGTTCGTCAGCCTGGCCGCCCCGGGGGTGCCGGCGGCGCTCGACCGCTGCCGGCGGCTCGGCGCGGCCCGGGTCGTGGTGCTGCCACTGTTCATGTTCGCCGGGGTGCTGCCGAACCGGCTCGTCGCCCAGGCGCAGGAGTGGGGCGCGAGGCATCCGGACGTCGAGGTGCGCTGCGCGGACGTCATCGGTGACTGCGACCTGCTCGCCGGGGCCGTGGCGGCAAGCTACGCCGAAGCCGTTGCGGGTCCCGTCCTGGCCGGCTGCGACACCTGCGTTTACCGGGTGGCCCTGCCCGGCTTCGCCCACAGGGTCGGGCAGCCGCAGACGCCCCACGACCACCCCGACGACCCCGTCGGACACGCGCACCTGCACGCACGGCCGTCGCGGCTACGCACCCGGTGACCCTGGATCTTGCTCTTCTGGCTGAGCGGAGGGAGAGCTGGTCATCACGCCCCTACTTCCCCGCGAGACCACCGGGCGCTACAGGAACCCGCCTGTGGCTGCACCGTCCTGCATGGCGATCGTGCTGCGGGACCGCTCTTGCGTCGATCACGCAAACGGGTCGACTGCGGCCCGCAGTGCGCTCCTGGCGTCCCTGATCGGGTTGCTGTGACCGACGCACGCGACCTCGACGTCAAGGGCGGCCTGCCGGTGCAGAGACTCCCAGGCCTGGTCACGGTCGACGTTGAACGGCCCGAGCAACGCCTGCCCGTCGCCCTCGGCGATGGTGTCGCCAGCGAGCAGCACTCCGTGGCGCGGCAGGTGCAACGCGATGCTGCCTGCGGTGTGTCCGGGCACGGACAGCACCTCTGCGCCGCCCGCGAAGTCCAGCCGGTCGCCGTCATGGAGTTCCTGGTCGACCTGGCAGGGTGGTGCCGCAGGAAGCCCGGCCGACACCTGAGCGAACAGCGCTTGCTCGGCCTGGGTGAACACTGCTGCCGGGCCTGGGATGTCGCCGCGGATGACCGGTGCGTCGGCGGAGCCTGCGATGACGGTGGCGCCAGCCCAGTCGGCGACCTCCGCGGCCGATCCAGTGTGGTCCTCGTGGAAGTGCGTCAGCACGACCCGGGTCACGTCCTGTGGTCGCCGTCCGACCTGCTTGAGCGCAGCGCGCACGACCGGGCCGCTCCCCGCCGCCCCGGTGTCGATCACGGTGACGCCGTCGTCGTCACACCAGAGGTAGGCGTTCAACAAGTGCGTGTTCGTGTTGGTGAATCGCAGAAGGTACAGCCCGGGAACGACCTCAACAAGTTCCATGGCCATCACGCTAGGAGGTGGCCGGCGTCCCAGGAAAGACCTTCGCTGTCAGCGCATGGCCTGCTCAGGCCGCCAGCGCGAAGCCGTCGTACCGGCGGTCCGCGACCTCCGCCCGCGCGTGCCGCAGCTGCAGCTGCACCGCCTCAAGCAGTCCTTCGAGGTCCACATCGAGCGCTCGGCAGATGCCGGCCAGCACCTCCGACGACGGCTCCTTCATCCCACGCTCGACCTCCGACAGGTAGCCCATCGAGATGGCGGCGGCCTTCGCCACGTCCCCCAGGTTGCGTCCCTGCAGCAGCCGGATGTCCCGAAGACACCGGCCGACTACCACGCGCATCAGCATCGGAACAGTGCGCCCTGCGCCGTGACGGGACGTCCCAGCAGCCGAACGTCTATCGGGAGCGCTGCAGGTCAGCCGTGGTGCGCGTGCGATCTTGTCCGTTAGACCCGTCCGGTGTGTGGGTCCCGCTCAGGGACGTCATGCGGAACATGATCATCTGCTGTCCCACTTCCTAGGAAGTGGGACTCTTCGCCGAGGGGCCGGGGCGGCTGTGTGACTCGTAGCGGTAGTTGGCGCGGTTCTGACAGCGCTATCCGGCCGTTCGCCCCTCCCGCGGGACTACGGGGCCTGTCCGGTAGGTGATGGCGAGCTCAAGGAGTCGGCGCACCACCTCGGTCATGATCTTGGACGTGGAGGTGCGATGAGGTCGTTCGGGATGTCCGAGCAACAGGTCCAGCAGGTGTGGGTGGGGTTCCGAGCAGGTGCTTCGTTGACGCGCGTGGCTGAACGGTCGGCCCCGCAAGGTCCTTGGCTGGCGTACCCCGGCGGGGGTGTTCCCGGCGGCCGGGCACCCTCCCGCCAGCGGCGGGGGTGGATCAGCCGACACTTGCACAGCCAGCTGACACTGCTTGACTCGCGCGAGCGGGGTTAGCGCGCTGCCGGCACGATCATTGTCAGGACGGCGCGGCCTCCGCCTTGCGAGCGGTAGATGTGGTCGGTGTCGGCCTTGTAGTGCGCGTAGTCACCGGCCGTCAGCGACAGTGGCGTGGCGGCCGGGCCGACGAGCAGGTCGCCGTGCACGAGGTACACGTGCTCATGGACGCCGTGACGGTGGGCTCTGGCCCGCTGCTCCGCTTGAGGATGGACGAGCAGCTCGTACACCTCCAGGACACGGTCGCTCAGCTGGCTGCGGTGCAGCAGTCGGGCGTCCAGTGGCGATCCGGGCACGAACGGTCGGTCGACCGCCCGGACAACCTGCGCTTCATCCTGAGGGGGATCACTCACAAGGTCCGCGAGAGTCGCCTCCAGCGCGTAGGCCAGGGCGAACAAGAGTCTCCACCGTGGGGTTGCCTCGACCGCGCTCCAGCTCGCTGATCGTGCCCTTGGCGACGCCCGACGCGGCAGCAAGGGCGGCCAGGGACAGGCCGGAGGCGTTCCGGAGCCGCCTGAGGTTCAAGGCCACGAGCGCTGTGCCGGCCGTCAAAGACTCCCCTAGGGTTCGTCGTATTGAACGCGTGTACCGTCGTAACGACCATTGTTGGAAGGGCAGGTGCAGATGAAGACCATCGGCTTGCTTCATGGCATGAGCAGTGTCGCCACCGGTGACTACTACCGGAAGATCAACGATGGGGTCAATGCGGCGCTCGGCGGCCACGAGCGGCCGGAGCTGTTGCTGTACAGCGTGAACTTCGGCGACATCGAGCGGTTCGTGAGACACGAGCGCTGGGATGACGCAGCGGACTACCTGACGGACCGGGCGATGCGTCTGCAGGCGGCTGGCGCGGACTTCGTCGTGTGCGGGAGCAACACGATGCACCGCGTCGCGCCGGCACTCGAGTCCGCGCTGGACGTCCCGTTCGTGCACATCGTGGACGTGGTCGCGGACGCCGCGCTGCGGCAGCGCGTGCGGGTACTCGGTGTGCTGGGGACCCGTCCGGTGATGGAGGCGGACTTCTACCGCGAGCGCCTGGAAGGGCGTGGCATCGAGATGCTGACGCCCACTGCTGCCGATCGCACGCTCGTCGACGAGGTCATCTTCGATGAGCTGACCCAGAACCAGTTCCGGGCGGCGTCGCGCGAGCAGTACCTGCGGATCATCCGCGAGCTCGTCGACCGTGGCGCGCATGCGGTGCTGCTCGGCTGTACCGAAATTTGCCTGCTCGTGAAGCCCGACGACCTGCCAGGCATCACCCTGCTCGACAGCACCCAGCTGCACGTGGACCGCGTGGTGCAGCTCGCGTTGTCCTGAACCAACTCGTAGCCGGGTGCACCCGCAAGCGTCAGAGGAGGAGCTGTAACCGTTGTGGACAGGCATGCCCGGGCAGCCGCCGGGGCCGGGGCCGGGGCCGGGGCCGGGGCCGGGGCCGGGGCCGGGGCTCGACCTTGAGGTCCTCGACCAAGGTTCGTGGCGAGATGACTTCCCGAGGCACGGCGCAGGCCGGATCTGCATCAAGCTGGCCGGCGTTCCCTGGCGCCTGCCGTGCGTCTTGGGAACCTGTAGCTCACAAGACATCGGGCCAAGCGCCAACACCACAGGCAAGCCGACAAGTCGGCCTCCTGCCCTAGCAGGGTGAGCCCGCTCGGCGATGTATGCAACTCTGACTGACTGGTCGCTCTCTAATATGCTCATCGCATGTCCCGACCCCGCAGCGACGCCCGCCGTCAAGCGCTGCTGACCGCGGCGAGCCGGGTGATCGCGTCGCAGGGGCTCGGCGCAACGACGGCGGCGATCGCGAAGGAGGCGGGTGTCTCCAACGGGGCGCTGTTCCTGTACTTCGAGACGAAAGCCGACCTCGTGAATGAGCTCTTCGTCGCACTGAAGACCGAGATGGGCCGGGCCGGCCTCGACGGCCTGCCCGCCGTCGCGCAACCTCGCGAGCAGTTGCTGCACATGTGGACGCACTGGCTGAAGTGGGCGACGTCGCACCCGGACAGCCGGCGGGCGCTCGCCCAACTCCAAGTCTCGGACGTCATCACCCCCCGCAGCCACGAGGCCGTCGGCTCGGCGTCCCGCGCCATCGCGGACCTGTTGGAGCGGGCCCGCACGGGCGGGCCGGTCCGGGACGCCCCGCTGGGCTTCGTCCTAGCCCTGACGAACGCGATCGCCGACACAGCCGTCGACGCGATGCTGCACAACCCCCAGGGCGCCGACGCGCTCAGCGCCGTGGCGTTCCAAGCCTTGTGGTGCGTGCTCGCCGGTCAGCCGTCCCCGGCACCACCTGAACCCAGCCCGAAGCACTCGGCCCGTCGGACCCCGCCCCGACGAAGCCAGGAGGTTTCACCATGACCGATAGCGCCTGGATCATCACGGGTCCGACATCCGGGATCGGCCACCGCACCGCGCTCGAGCTCGCGAAGCACGGCACCGTCGTCCTGGTCGGCCGCAACCCGGACAAGCTCGGCGAGGTGCACCAGCAGATCGAGTCGGACGGCGGGCGAGCCGTGTCCGTCGTCTGCGACATGTCCGACGTCGCCAGCGTGCGCCGCGCAGCAGCGGACATCATCGCCCTGGACCTGCCCGTCGCCGGGCTGCTGAACAACGCCGGGATCATGGCGACGAAACCCTTCCAGAGCGCGCAGGGCTGGGACGGGACGTTCGCGACCAACCACCTGGGCCCGTTCGCCCTCACCGAGGCAATCACCCCCGCCCTGCCCGACGGCGCGAACGTCGTGTTCATCGTCTCCGCCGTTGAGGACCCCGAGCGCAGGCCCGCCGTCATCGCCGGCTTCCGGGGCGCCCGGTACACCTCAGCTGAGGCCAGCGTCCGCGGCGAATGGCTCCCCGGCGGGTCCAAGCTCCCCGGCGGGGATGCCTACGCCACCTCAAAGCAGGGCAACCTCGCCACCGTCTTCGCACTCGCCCGAGAGAACCCCCGGCTCCGGTTCAACGCCGTCGAGCCCGGCTTCAGCCCCGGCTCGAACCTGGGACGCGACGCGAACATGGCTCTGCGGCTCCTGTCGAGGTACGTCCTGTCACCCGTCGCGCCGATCATCAGTACTGGAGCACCCCGAAACGGGCAGCCCGCGTGATCACCGCCGTCCTGACCGACCCAGCAGTCGTCACCGGGGAGTACTACGACGAGAAGGGCAGGCCGATGCACGGCTCCACCCTGGTCAGCGACCTCGCCTTCCAGGACCGGGTCGTCGCCGAGACCCGCGCGCTGCTCGCCACCGTCCCGACCCTTGGCTGACCGGCGTGCGTCCGCGCCGGCTGAGCGCTGGCCGACCTGCTCGCGGTCGGCGAAGCCGGCCCACCAGTTTCCCGATCAATTCAATGTGACACCCGGACGGATGTACGTGGGGTCTCCAGCCCCGTCCCGCACGCGGCGCACCGTGTACGTCGCGACCCGGCAGGGCTCGCGAGTGTTCATCGACCCGCTTGGCGCGACCGCCCCGAGGCCGTAGCAGCCCCTGTACATCGCCGTACGACGCCGAATACGCCTGGCTCGCCGGACCCCATCCCCGACGACGACCCCCGTCACCACGACCTACAAAGGACACATGAACATGTCCTCAGGACTCGCCCTCGTCACCGGTGCCACGTCCGGGATTGGGAAGGCATTCGTTGAGCGCCTCGCCTGCGACGGCTACGACCTCGTCGTGATCGGGCGCCGCACCGAACGCCTGATCGAGTTAGCGGCCGCCCATCCCGACGTGAGGGTCACCGTCCTGACCGCCGATCTGGCCACGAACGACGGCATCGACTCCGTCGCGAAGGTCTGCGCGGACCAGCCGCTGACGATGCTGGTCAACAGCGCCGGCCTCGCGCACTACATGCCGATCGCGGACCTTTCTGCGGCCCAGGCCCGCGAACTCGTCAGCGTCAAGGTGCTCGCACCGACCCTGCTCACCAGTGCGGCCGTCCCAGGGATGCTGTCCCGCGGCGCTGGGGCGGTCGTCAACGTCGCCGGGATGATCGCCTTCTCCGGCCCAGCCCCGTCCTCGGTCATGCCCCGGCGGGCCGTGTACGCCGGGACACTCGCTAGCACCGTCGCGATGACGCAGACCCTGAGCGCAGAGCTGGAGGGCACCGGGGTCCGGGTCCACGTGGTGTGCCCCGGTGTGGTCGCGACCGAGTTCCATGCCGTCCAGGGCATGGACCTGTCTGCGGTGCCCCGGATGTCGGCCGAGGACGTGGTCACTGCGGCCCTCCGCGGGCTCGAGCTCGGGGAGGTCGTAAGTGCCCCGGGCGTCGCGGACTACTCGCTGCTGCAGGACGTGTTCGACGCCGACCTCCTCGCGTTCGGCGGGCAGAGCCCGAACCTCGCCGACCGCTACCTAACGGCCTGACCGGGCTCACCCGACTGGTCGACTGTCGACGAGCCAAACAGCCGGACCTACGACGCCGAGCCGGGCGCTACGTTGTAGATCGCAGACGGAGGCCGTCCCGCTGAGAGTGACTCGCTGTGTCGGCGGCGGTCACCGCGCACCGGCCGCATGTATCGGCAAGGTCAGGTGCCAGCCGGCGGTCCCGTCACCCGCGCAACCCATCGAGCGCGGCCTGGAGGATCGGTTCGACGTAGGCAGGTTCGCCCCGGATCGTTGTGGCGGCAAGGACGAGGTCGAGCACTTGGTCGAGCCCGAGATCGGCGCGGACTTGGTGTGCCTGCTGCGCTGCGACGAGCAGCGGTCGCCCGGCAGCCAGGACGCGATCGCGGCTGCTACCGAAGACGGGATCGGCGGCGTCGGTGTGCCGCAGGAGCTCGGCCGCGATCGGGTGCTTGCTGTGGTGGAACAGCGCGAAGCGCCGGAGCCAGGCGGCGAGCGCCTCCCCCGGCGAGCCGGACACCTGCCCCGCCGCGAGGCACAGATCATCGACCTCTTCCGCGAACAGCGCCTCGAGCAGCTCACGCCTACCGCGGAAGTTTCGGTAGAGCGTGGCCATGCCGACTCCGGCTCGTCTGGCGACCTCCGCCATCGACACCTCGGCGGCGCGGTCCGCCAGCACCTCACGGCCCGCGTCCAGGATCCGGTCGCGGTTCCGCTCAGCGTCGGATCGCCTGCGCTGCGGTTCCGCGGCCGACGAGGGCATAGTGGACAGCCTATCCGTGCCGTCGTACGGTCGAAGTGGACATGCTCTCCACTAGCAGGTGGGCACGATCGCAACCGCCGGCGACGGCGACGGCGACGGCGACGGCGACGGCGAAGGAAGGATCCCCTGCGATGGAGTACCGGGCCTTGGGCCGTACCGGGATCAGCGTCAGCCACCTCACCCTCGGCGCGATGATGTTGGGCGCGATGGGCAACCAGGATCGTGAGGAGTGCGTCCGCATCGTGCAGCGAGCGCTCGAGAAGGGCATTACGAGCATCAACACCGCGGACGGCTACTCCGCCGGCCAGTCCGAAGAGATCATCGGTGAGGCGCTGACCGGTGGCCGGCGGGACGAGGTCGTCCTGTCGGTGAAGACCGGAGTGAAGCTCGACGGCAACCCCAACCACGGGGGCGGCTCGCGTCGCTGGTTCACCCAAGCCATCGAGGGGTCGCTTCGACGCCTGAAGACCGACTACATCGACGTCTACGAGCTGGGGGCTCCCGACCCGCAAACCGACCTTGACGAGACCCTGGGCGCACTGACCGACCTCGTCGCGGCCGGCAAGGTCCGCTTGTTCGGCACCTCGAAGATGCCGTCCTCGCAGATCGCGGAGGCCCGGGGCCTGGCTGAGCGCCGCGGGCACGGGGTGTTCCGTACCGAGGAGGCGCCGTACTCGATCTTGAACCGGGTGGTGGAGTACGACCTGCTCCCGGTCTGCCAGCGGCTCGGCGTCGGTGTGCTCGCCTTCGGCGCCCTTGCAGGCGGTTGGCTCTCCGGGCGGTACCGCAGCGGCCAGCCCGTCGCCCTGTCGGGACCCCG
>JAABUM010005115.1_pt1 | contig 14090 bp, 5 predicted proteins | sample 5559161 | NCBI WGS metagenome assembly JAABUM01 (sample SAMN10711868, study PRJNA513369) | rock metagenome | isolation source: Antarctica rocks | place: Antarctica: Victoria Land, Siegfried Peak nord
GAACGGCTCCACGCCCGCACCCCCCTCTTCGACAGGCAGATCATCCCACCCAAGAGGAGTTTACCAAGACTCGTCAACAGAACCTAGCCGACACAAGGCGACCATCCGGCGGAATGAGGCGGGCGAACACATCCCCTATGCGGGCGCAGTCGACGTGTTCATCGCGGTCCTGAAACTCGACGAGGGCAAGGCACGCGCGCTCCTTCAAGCGCACAGGGCGGCGCAGCGCGAGCAGAAAAACACGGAGACCACACTCCCACCTCACGTGGCACAACCCCACGAGCCGCCTGTGGCACCAGTAGGCCCGGCCAAGGTGCTCGACATCGCGGTGCAGGCCGAACCGATCGTCGATCGCGTCGATGCGGTAGACGCCATCCTCGCGCAACTCCGCGGAGAGCACCGCCTGCTCACCCTCATCGGCCCACCCGGCGTCGGCAAGTCCCGCATCGCCCGGGAGGCGGCGAGGCAACTCGGCGCGGAGATCGCCGCAGGGACGGGGGAGGGGGCAGCTCCCCCGCTCGTCGCCGACATCGTGTCCGTCGATCTCGCCACGCTGCGCGACGCCGCACTCGTGGCCCCGGCCATCGCCGCCACGGTCGGGCTTGCTGAGGAAGGGCCCGGGGATCTCCGGGTGCGCCTCGAGGCGCACCTGCGGGAGCGGCGACTCCTGCTCCTCCTCGACAACGTCGACCATGTGATCGCGGCGCCGGTCCCCCTCGACACGATCGGCCTTGCCCCCGGGGTGGCCCCCCTCCTCGCGGTCCTCGTCCCGGCGGCACCGGGCCTGCGGGTGCTGGCGACAAGTCGCCGCCGCCTGCGGGTGGGGAAGGAGGCCGTTCAGAAAGTAGGGCCGCTGGACGAGGAATCGGCGATAGCCCTCTTCGTCGTCTCCGCGCGCCACACCGTCCCGGGGTTCCGCCTCACCACGACGACAAGGGGCACCGTGAACGAGATTTGCGTGCGGGTGGACCGGCTGCCGCTCGCCATCCAGCTGGCGGCACCACGCCTACGCTCGTTCACGCCGGGCCAGTTGCTGACCCACCTCAATGAGCGGCTGCCCCTCCTCGCCAATGCGGCGCACCGGGGCGCGGACCATCACGAGACCATGAGCGCCGCGATCGCCTGGAGCCACGAGCTGCTGGATGAGGACGCTCGCCTCGTGTTCCGCCGACTGGCGGTGTTCGCGGGGGGCTGGACGGTCGCGGCGGCGGAGGCGGTCTGTGCCGGGGGGGACGGGCTGGCCGCGCCGACGCTCGCGATCGTGGTCGGCGTGGAACTCCTCGTCGATTACAACCTTGTGCGACCGGACGGCACGGGCCCGGATGGGCAGCGCTACGCGATGCTGGAGGTTATCCGGGAATTCGCAGGGGCGTGCCTGGAGCGGAGCGGCGAGGCACACATCGTTCGCGCCCGGCACGCCGTCTACTTCCTCGACGATGCCAGTGCGGCCGGGCCGGACATCCTCGCGGGCGATACGGGCAAGCGGGCCAGGCTCGAGTCGGAATGGGCCAATCTACGGGCCGCGCTCGACTGGCTGTTGGCCACGGTCAATACGAACGGTGCCCTGCAACTCGCCCACGCCCTGTGGCCGCTCTGGCGCCTGGGCGGGCGACTGACGGAGGGGCGCAACGCCCTGGAACGCGCGCTGGCGCTTAGCGGCGGCGATCGCTGGTGGCGCGCCCACGTGCTGCTCGCCGCCGGCGATCTGGCGCACCTCCAGGGCGACGATGACGCGGCGCTCGTCCTGGGCGACCAAGCGCAGGACCTGGACCCCTTCGACGTGCCGATCATGCGCCACCTCGCCACTGTGGCGTGGCGGCGGGGGGATTTCCGGCGGGCGCTCAGGCTGATCAATCGGTGCCTGATCGCGGCCAAGATCGCGGGCGATCGTCGCGCCCTCGCCGCGACGGAGACGCAACTGGGGTTGCTCTGCCGCGATGTCGGCATGCACGAGGAGGCGCGCGAGGCCCATGAACTGGCACTGACGTGGTTCCGGGAGGTCGGCAACCAGCGTGGGGAAGCAGCCGCCCGCCTCAACCTGGGCGGTACACTCCTCGCCGATGGCGACCTGATCGGGGCACGCCCACATCTCGACGGCGCGCTGGTGCAGTGGCGGGAACTCGGCGACGCGGTCGGGGTCGCGCGCGCGGCGTCGCTGCGCGGGGAATTGGCATTGTACGAGGGGGAGCGCGAGTTGGCCGTCGCGCTCCTGGAAGAAGCGATCCCGATCCACGAGCGAGCGGAGGACAACCACTCCCTCGCCGTGTGCATCGTTGTGCTGGGGGACGCCGCGCGCCTGGGCGGGGACACCCGACGGGCGGCGGAGCGCTACCGCGAGGGACTGACACTCGCCGTACGTCACGGGAAGCTTGGCGCCGCCGCGATGGCCATCGAGGGCTTCGCGGCACTCGCGACCGCTTGGGGACACGAGGGGCACGCGGCCCGTCTGCTCGGTGCCGCAGCGGCCGTGCGCGCGAAAATCGGCGACGGACTCATGCCGCTCTACCGCGCCCCGCACGACGAACTGGTCCGGCAGGTCCGCGAGATCGTGGGGGATGCAGCGTACGAAGCGGCATTCGCGAGCGGTCAGGGGCTGACACCGGGAGAGATCGTCGCGAGCGGCGAATGAGCAGCGGGCCCGCGTGGCTGGCGCTCGTGTGGTTGGCGCGAGCGAACCGGGGCCGGGGAACGGTCCCCGACCATGCCTCCCCCACGCGCGGGCCGCTATTCACCCGCTTCCGCCCCATCATCGAGCCAGCGCGCCAGGTCCCGTCCGGCGTCCGGCGCGCCGGCGCGCGGCCGGTCGAGCACGCAGCCGTTGCCGTAATAGTCGCACCACTGGCCGAGGGCCGAGGGTGTGGGGGCCATGATCCGGTCGGTGGCGATCGCGTGGGCGAGCCCGCGGATCTCGCGCCAGGTCGCGCGGCACTCGTCCTCGTCGCGCACCACCGACCAGGAGGCGTCGAGTGCGAGCCAGGCGGTCGTGCTGACGATGTAGGCGTAGTCCCCGCCGAGGTTGGCCTGGACCACCAGGCGTTCGACGAGTTCCTGGATCGGGTCCACGCGCCGCCCCTGGCCGGTGGCGTAGTCGATCACGTCGAGATAGCGCGCGCCGCGATCGTCCGTCCCGGCCAGGACGAGGTCGATCTTCGCCCCGAGCGTGAAGGGGGCGAGGACCCGGTCGCCCGGCCAGGTCCAGCGCCAGAAGCGCTCGACCGCCACGACCTCGAGGCGGGGGTCCAAGTTGCGGAGCCCAACGGCCACCTGCCCGCGCGCCGCCGCGAGGTCGTCCCCCCACGCCGCCGCGTCCGGATAGGCCGCGCGCGGCAACCGGGCCGCGAGGCGCGCGGGCCAGCCGGTCGGCAGGGTCCCCTGCGCCTGGTACTGCCGGGCACAGCGGGCGAGGACCTCGTGGACGGCGATGCCGCGCGCGAGGGCGGGGCTCGGCGTCTCGGGGGCGGGCTGGCGGACCCGGTAGCGGAGGTTGTAGGCCTCCGGGCAACGGCGGTACAAATTGAGACCCGACGGCGTGTGCAGGGGCGGGCGGCGTGGTCCGGTGTGCAAATCGGTGGTCATGGTACGGCTCCTTCCGAACAGACCCGAAGTCGGGATCGCCATGGTCGCTACGCCGGGGTGTCCGGGGCAAGGACACCGGGGCGATACCCTACGCGGCGTCGCGAAGCGCGGTCGCCAACGCCTGGCCGAGATCGTCGCCGATCTGCCCGTGGAGGCGATCCTGGATGCGAGCGTGAGCCACCGTCGCCGCCACGGCGGCGGCGAGGAGGTCGGGCGCCGTCCCCGGGTCCCGCAAGCCGCGCAGGTAGGCCGCAAGGTCGCGCAATGCGGCGGCGGCGGTCGGCCCGGGTGCCGTCTCGCGGATCAGGCGCGTCGCCTGGGCCGCGTACCAGCGGCGGGCGTCGCGGGGCTCGAGCGCCAGGCCCGCGGCGGCGCAGGCGGGGTGCCAGGCGCGGTCCCTGAAGGTCGCCGCGCGCAACGGCGTCCCGCGCGCGGTGAGGAAGAGCGGCACCACGTCGGGATCGTCTTCGCCGGTGGTTACGAGTCGCCGGTGCTCGGCCAGGCCCAGGCCGTCGGGGTCGGCCACCTTGCGCGCGGTCTCGCCGTACTGGTGCAGGAGCCGGGCGGTCAGCGGGGCGACCCGCAAGACCCGCACGCGGCGGTCGCGGCCCACCGCGCGGGCGACGATCTCCCGGCCCATCCCGCGGTCGAGCCAGTCGCCGAGGGTGAGACGCAGCACGACCTCCGGACCCGCGCCCGCCTCGAGCGCGATCCGCGCCACGCAGCGCTCGCGCAGGCCCCAGCCGATCCGGCGACCGGCGAGCAGGAGCCGGGCGTGCAGGTGCGGATCGGCGACCGCCCCATCCACCGCCAACCGTCGCTCATCCGCCGCTTCGACCGGGCCGACCGTCGCGGGTGCCGCGACCACCAGTCCGGCGAGGGGGTCCGGGTGGCGGTAGACCCCAAGGGCATACTGCACCCGGTAGAACCGGCGCAACGCGGCCAGGAACAAGGCCCGCCCCTCGGGGTGGCGGGCCAGGTAGGCACGCACTGCGACGTGAATCTCACCCGGTGGGCTGTCCCAGCGTCGCCCGGCCGCACGCTGCACCGGATCGGTGTCGAGGAAAGCGAAGTAGGGAAGCACGGCGTAGGTATACGCCTTCGCCGCGGCCGGTTGGCTTGCGGCAACGTTACGGGCGAATGCGGTGAGTGCCGCATGTGGCAGGCCCGCCAGGTCGTATACGGTGATGGTGTGCCCGTCCGGTGCCGTTGTCGCCTCGATCCGATAGCGTTCCTTCGCCTCCATGCGCCCCCTGCCTCTCCTTCAAATAGCACAAATGTTCTCTACATCCTGAGTGTAGGGAGGTCGTGACAGGTTGTCGAGGGAGGAAGCCCCGCCCCGGAAGAAACGCATAAGTGTCAAAGCGGGCGTGCACCGGGGACAGTCATGGCAACAACGGAGCACCCCTGATTATCCGCCGCGTGCTCGGCACGCGAATGGCATCCCCACGTAGTATCGATGGGACGGTTTGCGACGCTGGGAGACCTTGTGGATAGCCTGCGTTGCAATCCGGTGTTGCCGTGGCACGCCCGGCCAGCACTTCGGGGCTCTGACGCACTCTCGCTGTGGCAGATTCCGCTGCGCTAGGGTACAACTCCGATGGGCCATGCCACCGGGGCGTGGCGGCATCAGTTGAGGGAGCATTGTGCGCCTGTCGACGGTCTGGCCCCACCTCATCGGCTTCCGGGTCGTGCCGGTGCGGGTCACCGCGGATACCATCATTGTGCGGGCGGAAGCCCGCAGCACTGCCGCGCATTGTCCGGCGTGCGGCGAGTCGCGCCGAGCGCGTCCAGAGCCGTTACCAGCGCACCGTGGGCGACCGGCCGGTGGGCGGGCGGCAGATCGCGCTCATCCTGCAGGTGCGCCACTTCTTCTGCGCGAACGTAGCCTGCCCGCGCCGTATCTTCGCCGAACGCTTCCCTGAGCTGGCTGAGTCCTACGCACGCCGCACCATCCGGCATCAGGCCGACCTCCGCCAGATTGGCCTCGCCCTTGGCGGGCGCGCCGGGGCTCGCCTGGCGGAGCGGCTCGGCCTCACCGTCAGCCACGACACGGTCCTGCGCCTCGCCGCCGACGCACCCGCGCCGACCCACGTCGCCCCACGGGTGGTCGGCATCGACGACTTCGCGTTCCGCCGGGGGCGCATCGTGGTACCGGCGACGTACCGGCGTGTCGCTCGTGACGAACCGGGCCTCGTGGTCGCCGGGGAGGCGACCGCGGTCGATGCGGCAAGGAGCGCGGATGGAACATCAGCTGCTGCGCTACACCCGGCGCATCCACGAGGTGTATCCAGAGTTGGCCGTGCGTACCGTCCGCCGGGTCGAGCATGGTCAGAATAACGACATCGTCGTGGTCAATGACCGGGTCATCTTCCGCTTCCCACGCTATGCGAGCGGTATCGCGCAACTCGCACAAGAAGTGGGTGTCTTGCGCGCCCTGCGGCAGCGGGTGCCCGTGCCCATCCCCGATCCCTGCTATGCCAGCTTCTCGCCACGGGCCGTCGGCCAGGTGTTCATGGGGTACCACCTGCTGGCCGGCGCCTCCCTGCAACCGGCGACGCTCGGTGGCCTCGACGAAGCGGCGCGGCGCGCCCTCGGGGCGCACCTCGGCCACTTCCTGGCGTCATTGCATCGCGTGCCGCTCCGGGACGCGCTCCCGCACGCCAACGAGCAGATCGACCCCCGCACCCGCTGGGAGCACCTCTACGCCCGTATCCGGCAGCGCCTCTTCCCGCTCATGCGCCCCGACGCGCGCGCCCGAGCCGAGGAACACTTCCAGACCTTCCTGCGCGACCCGCGCCATCGCGGCGTCGCCCCCGTCCTCGTGCACGGCGACTTCGGGGGCAGCAACATCCTCTACGATGCTTGGCACCACGCGCCCTCGGGCATCATCGACTTCGGCTCGGCGGGTCCGGACGATCCGGCGGTGGACCTCGCTGCGGCCTCGACGCTGGGTCCCCACATCCTGGCAGGGATCGCGGACACGTATCCGGAGGCGCACGCCGCCCGCGACCGGGTGGCCTTCTATACGGGCACGTTCGCACTGCAAGAGGCGCTCTTCGGCCTCGAGAATAATGACGCAGCCGCGTTGCGCGCCGGTTTGGCGGGGTACGTGTAGCACGCCCCGCACGACTTCCGCTCCACCGGCGATCAGCGAATCAGCGTCAGAGCCCACTTCAGGGGACACATATCGGTAGCATTGGTGGCCGACCGTGAAGCGTTACACGGGCGAAACGGCGTGGCGGCACGCCAAAATCATCGGCCAACGGTATGACCGGTATGTGTCCCCCGATGCCATGGCCGGGCGTGTGCCGTGGCGCGGACAAAGACCGTCGCCCGAGTCGGTCCCCGTGCGGTAACGCAACAACCGCCAAACCTTCTCGGACCGCTCCTTCGACGCGGTCTGTCGACCAGGACCGCGATGGGGCGCTCGCCGCCGGAGGGATAGCATAGAAGTACGTACACGCGACATGCTAAGATACGGCTTGGTAGGTATCCGGTATTATTCGGTCTTCTCCTGCTACCGGGAGGTGGCTGTTGGGTACCGTAATCAAGCCGAATGTTGGGTACTGGACGGCGCTGCACAGAGCCTCACAATAGGAATATCCTTGAAGATACATTGACTTCCATTAAGATAAGATTCGTGGGGAGACAGCGGGCGGTTCCTCCTCAGCCGTTTCGGCCGGTCATGCTAAACGTAACGTCACCGCCGCTGAGAGTATCGCCGCCGATTGGCGTCTCAGATCTGGCGTGGCCATCATCCGACCGATGGCGCTAGTACAGTGCGCTCGGAATACCTCGGGAGTATCCTTGGCGACATAGCAGGGAAATCGTACGGTGAAACCCCCGAGAAATACCAGACACGCTGTACTAGTCCTTGCAATCGCAGAACGCTGAGGAGCCTGGATCTACTGGCTTGCCGGCGACGACTGGCCGGTTCGACTTATCGCCGACACGGGATGACCTAGCATGACCACGGTCGCTCCCTTCATCGACTTCCTGATTATCGCCCCGCTTCGCGAGGAGCGAGACGCCCTGCTCGCGCTCCTTCCGTCGCTCCATCCACTTCCGCCTGTGGAAGGGGACATCAGCGTTTACCATGCCGGTTCAATGACCACCACCTTCGCAGGTGGCACAACAGATGAGTATTCGGTTGTGGTCACATCGCCGCTCGGCATGGGACGCGTAAAGGCCGCGAACGCCGCACAGCGCGGCATCCCCCGGTGGCGGCCACGCTACATTCTCGTGGTCGGTCTGGCTGCCGGTGCTCGCAGGAACAAGGTGGGGCTCGGCGATGTTCTCGTCGCCGAGCAGATCTACGACTACGAGTTGCAGAAGATCAAGGCGGAAGAGACGGGGTACCGCCCGGAGCCGTTCCGGGTCGACGCCCGGCTCCTCGCCGCCGCGCAGCAACTCCCCGAGGACCGCTGGCAGCCTCATCTGACCGAGCGGCGACCCGATCGCCGTGACTCTCCGCCGCGCGTGCATCTCGGCCCAATCGCATCCGGCGACAAAATTGTTGCCGATGTAACGTACTGGGATGACCTCTACAGGCTATCGTCGAAGCTGATCGGGCTAGAGATGGAGGCCGGCGGCGTCGCGAGCGCCGCGCATGAGAGCGAGCCGGCACCGGGGTTCTTCATGGTGCGCGGCGTCTGCGACCTCGGTGACGGGCGGAAGAATGACCGCTGGCGACCCTACGCCCGCGCCGCGGCGGCAGCCTATGCCGTGGCGCTGCTCTCGTCGGGTCCGATACCATCTCGCTCGGCCCCTACACCCAGCTCTCCCGACCCATCGCCCCTGTCGGGCGAAACTCTGATCGCGCCGACGCCACAGAGCGCCCCCGCGGCGGGCTACGGTAACGTCAACATCACCCTGGCCGCCATCACCCACTTCAGCGAGCAGCAGGCGTCGGTCATCGGCGATCTGACCGTGCGTGAGCTCGATGCCCTCCGCGAGGCGGCACGCGAGGGACGACGCGGCGACGCCCTCGCCCAGGTGGCCGCGATCCGGAGCGCTCGGGTGCGCTGGGACAGCCTCGCCCCGGCGATCCGCGCGAGGGTATTGCACCTGGAGGCGCGCATCCTCCTCGACGAGGACGGCGACATTGCTGCCGCTCGCCGGCGCGCCGAGGACATCAGGGCGCTCGACCCGGCGAGTGCCACCCTCCTCGACGCACAACTCGCCTACCGGGCGGGCAACCCGACCCGGGCGCTCGACCTCATCGCGGGACGCGCCGATGCCGACGCCCTGCACTTGTCGGCGGTGCTGCATCTGGTGCTCGGCGATCGCGCCACCTGCTTGGCCTGCCTCGATCGCGTCGCCACGGCCGGGGAGACGACGGCCGAGACGCATCGCCTGCGAGCGCTCGCCTGCCTCGCGCGCGGGAATCTGTCGGCGGCCGAGTCGGCGCTCGGCGAGGCAACCCGCCTGGCGCCGCGCTGGATCGTCGTCCGTCAAGCGCGGGCATCGCTCGACTATTGGCGGGCGCTATCGCCGGTGGCCCTCCCCACCGGCCTCGTCGCCTGGCCCCTCCCTCCCGACTGGTTCCTCGTGCGGCGCGACAACGCCTCCCGCGCGGCACTGAGTTCGGCGGCTGAGACGTTCGGCGCGCTGGCAGCGGAGGCTAGTCCGCCCGCCGAGCAGCGCGAATATCGGCGCTGGGAGTTGGCTTGCGTAAGCAATGATCCGGAGCGGCAAGGCGAGGCTACCGAGCTCTGCCGGGCACTCTTAGGGGAGGAGCCGTCCGACCCATGCGCCCTGGCTTGGTGCCGAGCGCGCGGCTGGACGATCGAAGCCGTGCCGGGCGAAGCGGCGCTCTTGGCGACCGTCGAGGCGGGGACCGTGACCGTCGCCCAACTGACGGGCTTGGTCGTGTTCCTTGCTGGCGCGGAGCGTGCGGTTGAGGCCGCGCAGATCCTCGACCGTCCGGGCCTGCGAGACCGTCTCGACGCTGAAGGTGCGGCCGATCATTGGGAACGTCTGCGCGCCTACGCGGCGGCCCACAGCGGCGACCTGCACCGCGCGAAGGTTGGGACGAGTACCCGCTTCGCCTCGGTGGAGGATCTCCATGCGCGCTCGGTCGCACTCCTCACCGCCGCGCGGCGGCGACCCACACCACGCGCCTGGGACAAGCTGCTGCGGCACCTTGCCCGCAGCCATCGCGATACCGACGACCCCGACTTCCGGCTACTCCGCTGTCGGGTGCTGGCCGATCTGGAGCGATGGACGGAGGTCGCCGAAGAGGCGGGGTGGCTTGTAGCTGCGGTCGCGACGTTGGACGCGCTCCGGCTCGCGGCTTTCGCCACCCTCCGCGCCGGGCAATACGACCGCTGCCTGGACCTACTCGCGACGCACGCGCGCCTCTGTCCCGGCGGGGTGCTCACCGACGACTTGCGCCAGCTCCGAATCTCGGCGCTGCGAGCCAGCGGTCGCCTGATCGAGGCTATCGCCGAGGCGGAAACCCGCGCCCGCGAGGGTGGGGGGACGCGAGAATTGCTCGATCTGGCGCAACTCCACTTAGAACGGGGCGATCGCCGGGAGTTCGGGCGGATTGCGCGGCAATTAGTCGGTCGCGCCGATCTTGCACCCGAGGCGGCGCTTCGCGTGGCGGGGATCGCGTCGCTCGATGAGCGGGACGTCGCGCGTCGCCTCGCCACACCGGCGCTCGCCGCGCCGCTCCACGACGCAGCACTCGGCGACGCGCTCGCCGCGAGTGCGCGACTCGGCCTCGACCGACAGATGGGCCAGCTCTTGAATCGGGCCGTCGCGTCGGGAGGTGGGGCCGGCCTCCGCGTCCTCGATGACGATGAAGCAATCGCCGAGTGGCAACGCGCCTGGCGGTGGGCCACTGACGTTGAGGATCGCTACCGACTGGGCGAGGTGCCGATCCACTTCTTGCCAGGCAACCTCGCCGTGCGCTACCGTGCACAACTGGCCCGGCACGAGGTCGCACCGGACCCGCTACACCAGCCGCCGCTGTATATCAGGGCTGGCGTGCGTCAGCCCCCCGCCGGCGATACCGACGCCGTCGGGAAGGGGCGTCAGCTCCTGGATCTGACCGCCCTGCTGCTGGCGGCGCACCTCGACCTGCTCGATTCGCTCGTCGCCCGCTTCGGGACGCTGTACATCTCCCCGTCTGTACCGACCGCCCTCCACGCGCTCAGGGCTGAGATCGCTCCTCAGTTGGAGAGGGCAGAGGCCCGTCGCGAGGTACGCCGGTTGCTCGACCGCAGCCTGCTCGGCAGCGTACCCTCGACCACGGGCAGTGTTCCCGAATCGCCCTCTCGAGAAAGCGCACTACAGGCGCAGAATACCCAGGCCGAGGCAGGAACGCGATCGCTGATAATCGTCAATCGGGTGGGGAGAACCGAGGGCTCTGCGGGGGCGACGATCACGACTGCCGACCTCGTACGCAGCCTGCGCCGAGCGGGGCTGCTAACGGCCGAGCAGTTACGAACCGCTCTCGAAAGACTCGGCGAGCCGCCGATGGTCGGCGCCTCCTCTACGGCATTGCCAGCGGTGGTGACGCCCGATCCGCAGCCCAAGCAGCCCCTCCTCTGCGATGCTGACGCCGCACAGTCGCTGGCCTATGCCGGATTCCTGGAAGCCGCCTGCCGCCGCTGGCAGGTGATGCTCTCGGCGAGCGAGGCCGAGGTGCTGCGCGCCGCCGTCGTGGCGGAAGAGGAAGGTCAGCAGTTGGCCGACTGGCTGGCCGATCTCCAAGATCGAGTCAGCGACGGTCTCGGACCGGGCACCTTCGCCATTGCCCGGGCGCGGCCACCAGGTCCCGATTGGGAGGATTCGGCGGAGGACCAAGTGGCTCACCCGGTCGTGCGGTGCATCGAGGAGTTGCTGCGCGCCGAGCAGCACCCTGACGACAGGGTCTGGGTGGATGATCGCTTCCTCTCCCGCTACGAGCGGGTAGAGGCAGCTCCGCTCATCGGCATCCTCGACATCCTCGCCGATCTCGAGGCGAACGGCACCATCGACACGGCCGACCGCTGGGGGAAGGTGGGGCGGCTGCGGGCCGGCAATGCGCGCTTCCTGCCGCTTACCGAAGAAGAGCTATTGCACCATCTGCTGCTAGCACCGAGCGATGGTGGCAAGGTGGTCGAGACGCCGGAACTCGCCACCTTGCGACGCTCGTTCGCGGCTTGCCTCGTGCAGCACTCGGCCCTTCGGCGGCCCGATCCGACCAAGCCCGAAGACATGGGGGAGTTGGCCTTCGTCTTCGACTCTCGCCGCGCAGTCGCGGGGGCGATCGTTCAGGCCTGGGCGAACGCGTTGACCGAGCAGGAGGCTGCGACCCGCGCGGCCTGGCTGCTCGAAAACCTGTACCTCGACCCGCTCGCGATGTACACGGCGGTCGATGTTTTACGCCCGGACCATGACCGCCGCATGATCCGGGCTCTCGGCCTGGCCGACGTGTTCGCGGGGGCAATCGCCTTCCGGGGTGCGGGCACGGCCTCGGTCCGTGAGCGTCGCCGGGCATTCTTCTCCTGGATTGACGAGCGGCTGATGGTCCCGCAATGCCGTGCCGACCCGGCGCTCCTGGCGATTGTAGCCAACTACTTAGCCTCCCTGATCATCGGACTGATCGATAGCGAGGAGGACAAATCCCACCATGCCATCGTGATGGCCTCGTGGCAACTGTGGCATGAGGATCTCCCTGGGCGATTGGACGACGCGCTTGCCGCACACCCCGACTACCTCGCCCGGCTCGGCCTGGCCCGGCGCAAACTGAAGAGGTTGGCTGATCTGACGTTCGACGGCACGAGCGCCGACCGGGCGCTGGCGGCGGCGATGCGCGGGCGCGAGGCGACGATCCGGGCGCTCGCCCCGCCGATCCCCGTCACGTTCTCGCCCATCGACGTCGGTGACGAAGTCCCCCGGTGCCGCCTCACGCGCGGCGACACGCATCTTCACCTCACCATCGCACATCCGGAGCTCGCCCTCTATCGCGGCACGCCCGCGGCACGCGCGGTTGGGCTCAGGCGCGCGCGCGAATGGTTCGACACGGACGAGGCGACGCGCGAGGCGGCGATAGCCGAGATTGCTAGCTTGCCGCTGCCGCGCGACCGGCTGGCGGCGCTCGACCACCGGCGCGGCGCTAGCGCAGCGTGGCACTTCGCCTCGCTGACACAGCGCGTGTGGGCAAGGGAGGAGGTGACGCTCGCCGATCTGCTGCCGCGCGACGCGGCCGGACTCCTCCAGCATTTCCGGTTGCCCACTGACGATCCCCGGGACGAGTCCTTCACGGCGGTGCTGGACCGATCGGCGCGTTCCCTCCTGGCGAGCGAAGGGCTTGTCGAGGCGATCCTCCGCCTGGCCGGCATACCAGTCCCGATGCCCGAATCGTTGCGCAGAGCGGTCGCCGCGCTCGGCGCGGCCGAACGCCGGGAGCTCTTGCGGGCGCTGCTGGGGGCGAGCGCGTCGCCGCCAGCCCTGGCGCAGATCGCCCGCGTCCTCCTCGACGTTGCGGGCGACGACCCGGCGGCGGTGAGGCTGGTGCGGTGGTTCCTTCGCCGGGCGGTCGGCCCGGACGGACTCGCAGCCTGCGGTGCCTTCGTCGCCATCCTGGGTTGGGTCGGCGCTACGCTGGGCGAGCGGGAGGAGACGCTGGCGTGGTCGCCGCGCGTCCGTCTCGCGGTCGCCTGGGGTTGCGCCGATCGCCTCTATCGCATCACGCGCGGCTCCGACATTCCTGCGGACGCTATCGAGGAGGCATTCCTTGAGGCCCCAGGCTCGGTGCGCGCGTGGCTCACTTGGGATCCCGAAGTCGCGCTCGATCTTGCATACCCGCGCCACTTGCGCCCTCTTGCGCTCCTCGCGGGTGCCTGTGCGTACACCGCCGCTGAGGCCCCGTCGACGAGGGACCAGCGCGAGCCCGCTGCCGCGATCCCCGCAGGCGGTGAGCGGTCGCGGGTGGTGCCGGGTGATTGGGACAGCCGCTGGCGAGCTGTGGCACTCGTATCGGTCGGGACGGAGGCCGCCCCGCACTTCGATCTGCTACGCCACCTCGGCACAGCAGGGAACAGCCTCGGGTCGTGGTTCGCGGGACCGTGGGGCGATTGGCTCGCGGACCGCCTGGCCCCGGCCGGCGACTTGATCCGTCCCGCCGTGCAGTACAGGGAACTCGCTGCCCTGGCCGGGGCGGCTCCTTCCGAGACGAATGGCGACTGGGGTGCCCTCGTTGCGCTGCTCGGAGAGCTGTCACCGCCCCCGGATTGCGCAGGTGCGCTCACGGCGCTGCTTGGCCACACCGACTACGTATCGGTCGCCCGGCGCGATCCGCCACTCGGCCTGCTGGCGCTGCGGCTAGCGAGCTGGGTGGCCCGTGTCACCGGCGATGCTACGCTGAGGGCGCACATCCGAGCACAACTGCTGGCAGTGGCTAGTACAGCGCGTCGCGAATCGCTCGGTGGTTAGTCGCACAGCGGCTTGCCTTGGTAGGTCCACTTGAAGGGCTTGGCCATGGTCCGGTTGTAGTAGGCGATGAAGGCGAGGACGCG
>JAABUM010005116.1_pt1 | contig 14089 bp, 15 predicted proteins | sample 5559161 | NCBI WGS metagenome assembly JAABUM01 (sample SAMN10711868, study PRJNA513369) | rock metagenome | isolation source: Antarctica rocks | place: Antarctica: Victoria Land, Siegfried Peak nord
AGCGTCGACCAATGGCCCAGGATGGCCTCATGCTCGTCCGCCAAGACCTTGACGAGGATCTGGATCCCGTCCGACGCCATCGTGACTACCTTCTCTCGCGGATCGAAGTGCTCGCCTCCGGCCGCAGCCCTTGTACCAGCCCGCGACGCGGGTGCAACACGCGACTCGCGCTTCACGTGACTGCGCCATGGAAGACGCCGTCAGGTGGTGGCCGGGCCATCCGGGCATGCCGGAACGATCGCTGCAAGCCTGGAACAGCCCGGCCTGCCGCAACCGATGGACCGGGCTCTCCGTTGACCTATGGGCGACCCGCCGTCTCGCGTGCGAACGGTATCGGGCGTCGAACCTCGGAGGGAACGCCGATGGATCCGGGTCACACGACACTATCCGATCAAACCGGCCGTCGCGCCGTGACGGCCTTTTTCGACGATCGCGCCGCGGCGCAAACCGCGATCGACGATCTCGTGGCGGCCGGTGTGGCGCGGGGCCGGATCATCCTAGTCGAAGGGGGCCCCGAGCCCGTTGCCGGCGAAGCGGTGCCGAGCCGCGACAAGGGGCTTTGGGACGCCGTCAAAGACCTGTTCATGGCCGACGAGGATCGCCACGCCTACGGTGAGGGTCTGCGCCGAGGCGGGTTCCTGCTGTCGGTCCGAACGGAGGCCGCCGACCAGGACGGGGTCATCGGGATCCTGGACCGAGAAGGGGCGGTCGATCTGGACGAGCGCCAGAGCGGCTGGGAACTCGAGGGATGGGACCCGGTCCGCGCCGCCGCGGACTTCGGTCACGCGCCAGCGCCGGGTGCCACCCCTGGTTCGGGGGCTGCGTCGGTCACCGGCGACCGCGGTCTCGGGGCCGGCCCGCAGCGATCCGGCCCTGCAGCGGTCCGGGCAGCCGGCCCTTCACGCCTGAGGACCTACATCGACGCCAGCCACCACCACGATCCCGACGACCGGCCGGTCTGAGACGACGCTCGGCGACCCAGGCCCGCGGGACCGGCATCGATTCAGGGTGGCGCTCCAACCCCGCGCTTTCATGCTGAATGCGGGCTTCGTTCGTTTGTGGGTGCATGGCGCGAAATTGCTTGAGCCCCGCCGATCGGACGTGACAGAGCTTCCGGCGCACGACATCCTCGTGGCGACGGGACAACGACCGGTGGCGCAGCGCGGCCCAGACGACACCATGACAAGCCGGCCATCGGACTGCCTGCTCGTGCTGCATCAGGACGCGGCCTCGACAGGAGCGATGGTGTCGGTATCGCTGCACTTGGAGCGCTGGAGCCGGCCCGAACGCGTGCCGGATACCGGCATGTCCTGCGCCGTGAGCGCCGCCATGTTCCGCCGCGGCCTCCATTGCTTCCACCAGGGCGCCGGCCACAGCGGCGGCCTTTACCACAACAGCTGGGAAGCGGGCGCTTGGGCCGGCAGCCGCCAGGTGCCCGGGACCGGCATGTCGGAGAGTCCGGCCGCGGTGGTGTTCCGGGACCGTCTCTACGTCTTTCACCAGGGCTGGGGCGGGAGCGGCGCTCTGTATGTCAACACGTTCGACGGGGCGGGCTGGTCGGGTGACCGGCACGTGCCGGGTTCCACCTTGTCGAACAGCCCCAGCGCGGTCGTGTTCGGCCACAAGCTTCATGTCTTCTATCAGGGCGCGGGGCGCGACGGGCATCTCCGGTTCAACGTCTTCGACGGAGCGAGTTGGGCCGGCGAGGCGTCGATCCCGCACACGGGATGCTCGGAAAGCCCGAGCGCCGCGGTGTTCGACGGGCGCCTCCACGTCTTCCACCAAGGGTTCGATCGCAGCGGCGAACTCTACGCCAACCAGCACGACGGCCTCGAATGGCGAGGCGACCGACGGCTGCGCGCCCCGGCCATCGCGGCGAGCCCCGCCGCGGCGGTCTGGAACAGCGCATTGCACTGCGTCTACCAGGCCCGTGGCCGAGGCGGACAGCTCTGCCATGACAGCTTCGCCGGTCGCGGCTGGAGCGGCAGCCACGAGGTGCCGGGCATCGTCATCTCGGGGAGCCCCGCGGCCGTCGCGGTCACCGGCGTGGCTCTGTCCCGACCTTGCGGGGCCGCGCAGGCGACGGCACCGGCCTGACACTGCCGGCTGACGTCTCAGGCCGTCTTGTCGGGCCACCGGCAGAGGTCGGAGACCACGCAGGTGGCGCAGGCGGGCTTGCGGGCCGTGCAGGTATAGCGACCGTGCAGGATCATCCAGTGGTGCGCGTCACGCTTGAACTCCGCCGGCACCGCCGCCTCGAGCCCGAGTTCCACGGCCAGCGGCGTCGCACCGGCCGCGAGCGGCAGTCGGTTCGACACCCGGAACACATGAGTGTCGACCGCGATGACGGGGTCGCCCCAGACCGTGTTGAGCACGACGTTCGCGGTCTTGCGCCCGACGCCGGGCAGCGTCTCGAGCACGGCACGGTCGCGCGGCACCGCCCCGCCGTGCCGCTCGGTCAGGATGGCGCAGAGTGACATGACGTTCCTGGCCTTGCCGTTGTAGAGCCCGATCGTCCTGATGAAGCCGCGCAGCCGCTCCTCGCCGAGCGCCAGGATGGCGGCCGGCGTGCTGGCCAAGGCAAAAAGCGGCGCCGTCGCCTTGTTGACGCTGACATCGGTGGCCTGAGCCGATAGCACCACGGCGATCAGCAGCGTGAAAGCGTCGGCGTAGCGGAGTTCCGTCCGGGGCTCCGGGTTCGCGGCGCTGAGCCGTGCGAAGATCTCGTGGATGCGGCCGGCCTCGTGCCCGGGTGTGGCGTCGAGCACGGCCGCGGCGACCGGTCGCGTGCCGCCCGAGAGGCGAGAGCCTGACGTTTTCGGCTTTTCCTGCGTCATGGGGCTCCTATAATCCGATGCCAGGCTCGACACTATCGCCCGTCTTCAGGAGCCCGCAGCATGTCCGACGCCGATCCCGCCGACCCGGTGTTGTTCTCGACGCGCTTGCACCCGCATCGCTCGCTGACCCAGCGGCAATTCCGTGGGCTGCTCTTCGGCATCGCGGCCGTGAGCTTCTGCGCCACGCTGCCCTTCGTGATCATGGGGGCGTGGCCGGTGGCGGGGTTCATGGGGCTCGACGTGCTCCTGGTCTATGTGGCGTTCAGGGCGAACTTCCGCGCCGCCCGGGCCTACGAGGACGTCGAGGTCACGACCATCCAGCTCATGCTGGCCAAAGTCGATCCACGCGGCGCCCGGGCCGAATGGCGGTTCAACCCGTCCTGGGTCCGGCTGGAGCGCCAGCAGCACGCCGAGTTCGGCATGCAGCGCATCCACGTCGTGGCGCGCGCCGACCGGATCGAGGTGGCTTCGTTCCTGGGACCCGACGCCAAGGGGCGCTTCGCCGACGACCTCGGCCGGGCGCTGGCCGAGGCACGGCGAGGCTATCGGTATAGTTGAAGGCTGTATCGACGATGATCGTGCATCTCAATGGGTGGCCGGGGGCAGGCAAAAGCACGATCGGCGCAGCGCTGGCTCGCAAGCTCGGTGCGCGGTTCGTCCACAATCATTTACTGCACGACGTTGCGATCGCTTGCGGGCTTCGACTCACCGGAGCGATGGCCTCTTTATGAGCGCATCCGCGCCGCCGTCTATGATTCGCTCCTGGGACGACCGCCATCAGAAGTCTTCGTCCTCACCAATGCGCTCTGCAGCGCCAATCTTCGGGAGGTCGAGGCTTGGCGCCATGTCGTGGATCTCGCGATCGCGCGTCAGGTGCCATTGATCCCTGTCATTCTTGAGATCGAGCCCGCCGAGAACGTCCGTCGCCTGCAGAGCGCGGATCGCATTGGCAGAAAGCTGACCGATCCCGCTGTGCTGCGGAGCTATTTCGATCAGGAGCGGCTTCTCTGTCCGGACGTGCCCGAGACTTGCACATTCGACGTCACTCGTCTGAGCCCTGAGGAAGCTGCCGCGCTTATTAAAGCACATGTCGAAAGTAGCGCGTTGCTGTTTCACTCGGCTACCAAGGACTATCTAAGGTTGCGATGATCCTGTGCTTTAGGCGGGCCGCTCGCCACGACTGCGTCCGCACATAGGCCTTCAGGACGTACTTCATCCGCGTCAGGTGACCCTTGCCCTTCCGCTTGAACGAATGAAACACCTCCGGGTCGAGCTTCAGATGAACGGAGCACCGTGCCGCGGCTGGCAGGCGGGCCTTTTCCCAGAAGCCGGCATCCAGAGGCTCGACCGAAGCCGGTGCGGACGGATCCTGGGAAAGCTCACCCGCCTCCCTCATCCGCTTGATGTCGTCGAGCGATGCTCGCTTGACAGGACTAACGTTCCGCCTGCCCTCCCTTGCATGCCGAGACGTATGGCTCACCATGACTGCACGGTTCACGCTCCGCCGGGCGATCATGTCCATGCGAAGTGTACCCCGCACGCCTTCAGAAGCCCGGCACCTTGCCCGATGTTCTGAACGACTCCACCCCGCTCGACGCGGCGAGCCGCCGGTCGAGACCCTCCGGCCCGCCGAACTGGAAGCCGAGCTGGCTCGCATAGGCCCGACAGGCCAGCCGCTTCGCCTCGGCTCCGTCCGGCGACAGCACTACGTCGCGCTCCGGCAGCGACATGAAACGATCGCGGAACGGTTCGCGCGGGCTCGCGTCCCGTACCGCATAAGGTAAGTCGCGCCACCAGAGGACGGGCGCGGTCGGCCCGGCACGCTCCAGTGCCCGCACCAGCGGGACGTGGTCGGCATGGTTGCCGATGGCCTGGGGCGCCAGGACGAGGTCGGGGCTTTGCTCGGCGAGCAGCGCAGCGAGGGCCGGTGCGAGGTCGTCGACGATCGCGTCCTCCCGCCGCACGCCCGCGAACAGCGCCGGCGCGCTGTCGTAACCGCGGTGCGGCGCCTCGCGGAACGGCAGCCAGACCGGCGTGGCGCCGAGCGCCCGCATGGCCGCCGCGTCCTCGGCGCGACGCAGCGCCATGTAGTCGATCTCGGGTCCGAGCCCCTTGTCGAGCTGGCAGGCGAGCGCGAAACCCCGCGGGTCGGGCACGGAGGCCGTGAAGACGGTAGCCACCACCACGCGCCAGCCCGCCCTCGCGAGCCGGGCCAGCGTGCCGCCGCAGGAAAAGGCGGCGTCGTCGAGATGGGGCGAGAGCGCGAGAGCGGTCGGCATTTTTCAACCGAAGCTCGCCGACGTCGTGCTGGCGCGATGCTGATCCTGTCGTGATCTTGTCATCACGCATTTCCCGTCATTGCGAGCCGAAGGCGAAGCAACCCAGGACGGTGCAACTTCCCATGGTCTGCCTCGCAAGCTGCGCCGCCTCGGCATGACGATGTCGATTGCGGCGCCCGCCGGCCTGGGTTGCTTCGCCTGCGGCTCGCAATGACGGGTGAGGGCGCAAAAATTCATTCTAACTGCTCGTAGAGATCGTGCCACTGCGGATTCAGCATTTCGATCAGGGCGAGCTTCTTCTTTCGTGAACCGCCTTTGATCTGCTTCTCTCGAGCGATCGCGTCCACCATGACCTCGTAACCCTCGTACCAGACGAGGAGCTTGCAGCCGTAACGCGACGTGAAGCCGGGAATGAGACCTTCACGGTGCTCGTAAGCTCGCCGCGGGAGCTCCGACGTGACGCCGGTGTACAGCGTGCCGTTTCGTTGACTTGCCATGATGTACACCGCGGGTTGCCTCATCTCGCTCCCCTCCTCCGTCATTGCGCGAGAGCCGTCGACATCACAAGAGATGCGGCTCGGCCCGGTAGCGGCAGTCGGGCGAGACCGGCAGCGCGGGGTCGAAATCCGTGTCGGGCCGCTCGCCCGCGACCCGGGCGTAGACCGCCATGATGCGGGCGCCCACGGCACCCCAGGAGTAGACCCGCCGGCATTCCTCCAGTCCCGCACGGGCAAGGCGGTGGCGCAAGCCCGGGTCGCGGATCATGGCGGCGAGCGCATCGGCGTGGGCCACGATGTCGCCGGGCTCGGTCAGCAGACCGTTCTCGCGGTCGCGCAGGCAGTCCACCACGCCGACGGCCCGGCACGAGACCACCGGCAGGCCCGACGCCATGGCCTCGAGGATCGTATTGGAAAAACCCTCCATGTAGGTGGGCGAGGCGAAGACGTCGGCATCGCGGTAGAGCGCCGGCACGGCGTCGTAATCGGCATAGCCGGTGAAGCTCACCCGATCGCCGAGGGCGAGCGCCGCCGCGCGCTCGCGGCAGGGGTCGACGTCGGGACCGATGCCTGACACGATGCCGCGGAACGGCAGGCCGCGGTCGCGCAAGATTCCGAGCGCGTCGAGGAAGTCGAGCGCGCCTTTCCGTCGGTCCACCCGGCCGTGGTAGAGGAGGCGCACCGGGCCGGCGGCGTCGCCGACCCGTGCCGCATCGGCCGGACGAAAGCGCTCGGTGTCGACCGCGCCCGGCACTACGGTGAAGCGTTGGCGGCGCGTGCCGAGGCGCTGTGTCACCTCGTCGATGAAGCTCTCGCCCCCGATCAGCAGCGCGTTGGCGTGGTTCAGCACATGGACCATGGCGAGCCGGTGCGTCTCGCAGCAGGAGCCGACCCAGTGGCCGTCGCCGCCCTGGATCGAGACGATGGTCGGCACGCCGAGCCGCCGACCGGCCAGGAGCGTCGCCCAGCCGGTCGGGTAGCCGTATTGAGCGTGCAGCAGGTCGAAGGGCTTCTCGGCGTGCTCGGCCGCGATCGTCGCGATCATCGTGTCGATATCGCGCTCGAAGTCGCCGGTCTCCTGCTCGCCCAGCTGTTCGAGGCCGACGACCCGGACGCCCGGCACGGGCGGCGGCGGGCCGCCGCCGTAGACGCGGGTGCCGAAGGCATCGCCGCGGTACTGGCTCACCATGGTGACGTCGTGGCCGGCTCGCACGAGTTCGCGCAGGAGGTTCACGGCATAGACGCTCATGCCCGAGATGGCGGGGAAGAAGCGGCGGCTGACGAAACAGACCCTCACGCGAGCGCATCCTCGCGGCCGACGGGCTCTGCGACGCTCGGCGCCGCGCGCACGTTCTCGCGGCACAGGCGCAGATAGCTGAACGCCTGCGGGATCATCATGTCGGCCCGGTGGCTGTCGCGGCTGAGTTCGACGCCGACGAGGCCGCCGAAGCCGACTGCGTCGAGCGCGTCGAGCACGGACGGCACCGCCATGTCGCCCTCGCCGAAGGGAAGATGCACGTGCTGGCCGCGTTTCATGTCCTCGATCGTCACGGTGCCGAGGTGTTGACCGAACTCGCGGATGGCGTCCGCCGGGTCGCGCTCGCCCGTCACCAGCAGGTGCCCGGTATCGAGCGCGAGCTTCAGCCCCGGCAGGTCGGCCCGGAGCCGGAGGTAGTCGTCCACGGTCTCGACCAGCATGCCGGGCTCGGGCTCCAGCGCCGCCACGATCCCGCGCCGGCCCGCATAGGCCACGACCTGTTCGAGCCCGGACCTGAGCCAATCCCAGGCTTCGGCACGGTCGACTCCGGGCTTCGGCATGCCGGCCCAGAACGACACGGCCTCGGACCCGAGAATGCCGCCGACGTCGATAGCCCGATGCAGGAAGGCGATGCGGCGGGCGCGTCCCGCCGGGTCGGCCGTTACCAGGGTCGGTTCGTGCTTGGCCCGAGGGTCGAGGAGGAAGCGGGCTCCGGTCTCGATCACCGAGCCGAAGTCGAGGCCGCGCAGCCGCCCGGCCAGGCGCTTGGCCTGCGCCTCCCAGTCCCTGGCGAAAGGGTCGAAGTGGTTGTGGTCGAGCGTGAGCGCCACGCCTTTGTAGCCGGTCTCGGCCATCAGCATGAGGGCGTCGTCGAGTCGGTGCGAGGCCGTGCCGTTGGTGTTGTAGGCGAAGCGCAGGCTCATCGGGTTCTCCTGTCGGCTAGAGCGCTTTCGCCTCCGGCGAATTCGCTCCAGAATCGAACCGCGAGCAACGTCATCGGATGAAATCGCGACACGATTATCCGGTCCGATACTGCTCTAAGGCTTGCAGACGGTAGGCAACGTGGTGGGCCTCGGGCTCCCGGTACAGCGGATAGAGCGGCCCGACGATACGGTCGGCTTCAACGGTGTCGAACAGCGGCGCGCGGCCGCCGGTGAGGGGCCGGAGCCGCTCCGAGGCCTCGGGCGACAACCGCACGGGGCGCCGCGTCTCGCTCTCCCGGCCGAAGACGATCAGCGGGCTGTCGCGGAGGATGAGCTTGCGGGTGTTGCGTTCGCCGATGCGGTAGTAGCTCATCGTCTCGACCTCGAGGCCGGGAACGATCACCTTGACGACGCCGACCGGACGATCGGGCGGCGAACAATCGACATAGAGCACGTCGAAGCCCTGCTCTTCCAGCCGTTCCCGCGCGAGCCGTCCGCGCGACCTCGTGTCGGACGGTCCGGCATCGGGCGTTCGGTCCGCCCCCGGCAGCTCGGCAAAGGGCTTGCGGCTCTTGACCGAGAAGACCGAGCCGTCGAGCGCGCGCTTCAACGCAGCGGCACCCATCCCGGCCCAGTCCATCATGGCGTGCAAGGCGCGGCTCTCCTCCAAGGCCAGGCTCGGCAGCGCCGTGCGGACGAAGTCGTCGACATAGCCCGGGGGCGCCACGGCGAGCGCCTCGGCGATGGGGCCGTGGCCGTAGGTCTTGCGCACGCGGGCCGAGCAGAATTCCAGGAGCGCCTTGTGCAGCGCCCGCCGCGGGTCCGGGCCGCAGGCTTCCCCGCAGGCCGACAGCATGATGGGGACGCGAGGCGTCCCGCGGTCGTATCCGACCACGTAGAGGTTGGCGAGGCCGAACTCGTCGGTGGCGAATTTCGGCAGCACCGCGATGCCGAGCCGATCCAGCTTGTCGAGGAGCGCGCCCGCCTCGGCACCGAGGTCGACACCGTCAAGGTCGAGCAGCGCGCCCTCGTCGAGCGCCCGGAACAGGAGCCCGTTACCGTCGCGCTGCAGGCATTCGAGGAGGCCGTGGCCGACCGCCCAGTCGACGTCGGGTCCGGCCCCGAGCCCGTTGGTGATCGGCGTCGTAAAAGGCCGGTAGCCCTGGGGCAGATCGAGGATATCGCTGGCCGCCACGTCGATCGGCACCCAGACGCCCTCGCCCGTGTGGGCGCGGCGCGCTTCCACCCAGGCCAGCGGCGTCGCACGGCCGACCGGGCTGCCGGCCGGCAGGCACAGGGTCAGCGGGTCGGCCACACGGCCACGGCCGACCTCGCGGGCGAGGTCGCCGTAGGAAGACATCCGCCGCGGCGCCTGCATGAGGCGCAGCGTCGGGCAGATCATTTCGGCGACCTCGGCGAGAGCCCCGACGATCGCGTCGTCATCGGTGACGCCGTAACCGTAGCCCGACGGCATGGCGCCCTCGAGCCCGGGCGCGGCGTCGAGGAACAGACCGACCTTCCAGGCCGGCACGCCGGTGCGGTCGAGCGGCGTCATGGCGAAGCCGACGAAGCGGCCCTTCGGCAGGGCGCCGATGTAGCGGCGCGCCGCCTCGGGCAGGTCGGCCGGAAGATGGTTCATGGCCGGCTCCCGGCGGTTTCCGGTTCGCGGATCAGGGCTTCGGCGGCCGACCGGTAGGCCCGGTCGAGGAGCCACATGGTGTCGAGGTCGCGAGCCCCCGAGAAGGTCGCACGGTCGCCCGTCCGCAGCGCATGCGCAAAGGCCCGGACCTGGTTCAGGAACGGCGATAGCGCGACATCGAAGGCGACCGGCGAAGACGCGCCCGTCGCACCGTCCGTGAAGGTCAGCGTGCCGCCGGGATCCTGCCCCATGGTGTTCTCGGCCGCAATCTGCCCGCGCGTGCCGATCACCTCCAGCCGTCGCCGTGGCAGCGCTTCCGGACAATTATAGGCGACATGGATCTCGACCAGCACGCCCGACCGGGTCGCGCCCACCAGCATCGCGCCATCGTCGACCGCGTAGTCCTGCACGCGCCTTTGCGTGAGCGCCGCGATGCGGACGATCGGCTCCCCCAGCAGGAAGTCGACGAGATCGAGGCCGTGCGGCGCCAGGTCCATCAGGGCACCGCCGCCCGCTTTGCCCGGGTCCACGCGCCAGTTGTCGCGGCCCGAGCCCGCCGCCCAGTCCTGGCCGAGCCAGCACGCATAGACGATGCGCAGAGCGGTGACGCGGCCGACCCGGTTGTCGGCGACCGCGTCGCGCAGCGCTATGTGGGCCGGATGATGGCGCTGGTCGAACGCCGTCCCGTAAAGGATGCCGGCGCGCTCGACGGCCTCGATCATGGCGGCGGCGTCGGGCAGCGTATGGGCGAGCGGCTTCTCGCAGAGGATCGCCTTCCCGGCCCGGGCCAGGGATTCCACCATGGGGCGATGCAGGTGGTTCGGCGTCGCCACGTAGACGGCGTCCACGGCCGGGTCGTCGGCGAGGCTCGTGATCCCGGACCCGGCTTCGGCGCCGCAGCTCCGGGCGTGTTCCCGGGCCAAGGGGTCGGAATCGCAGACCGCGACCAGGCGATGGCCGGCCGCCAGCATGGCCGGCAGGGTGAAGTCCCGGGCCACCCAGCCAAAACCCGCGATGCCCCAGCGGACCGGCTCGGGCGCGGCCATCACCAGCGCTCCGGCAGGTCGACGAGGGCGCGGCAGCGCACGGCGGCCAGATGGGCCACAGGGTCGGCGGGCGGCGCGAAACGGCCGGGATAGGTGGCGAGGTGACCATACTCTGCCGCGTAACGGTCGGAGGGGAAGCGGAGGGCATGTTCGCCCTCATCCGCCCACTTCGCAAGCAGCTTGTCCCCGCTGGGGAGAAGGGCACGGCCGCCCAGCGCCGGGGACCGATGGCAGGAGACCGTCTCGTAAAGCGGGTTCAGCAGCAGCGCGGCATCGCTGGGCGGCACCGCATAGCCGGCGGCGAGTGGCCGCGGCTCGCGCCTCAGCCCCGGGCCGGCCGCCACCGCGAAAGCTTCGACGTTCCGCACCGTGTTCAATCCCAGAGGCACCGGCGGCCGCGCCTCGACCAGGGCGCGCGTCAGTTCGGCGTCGTCGTACACGATCCCGTCCGGGAACAAAGCGGCGATCTCGGCCGCCGTCACGGCCTGGCCGGCCGAATAGTTTCCGGCCTCGCGGTTGTGGACGTGGCCGACCGCGAGCCAGCCACCGGGCGCCACCATGCCGCGCAACCGCGACAGGATCTCGGCCTTGGGCTCGAGGAAATAGAAGGCATCCTGGCACAGGACGAGGTCGAAGGACCGGTCCGCCACCGGCCAGAGCGACGCGGCGTCGAAGCAGACGAGATCGGCGTCCGGTCCCACCACCCAGTGCCGCGCCAGCCACAGCTTGGCGAAGACCACGTCGGCACCTGCGTAAGCAGTGCCGCGGCGCAGGAGCTCGCGGCCATAGTGGCCGATGCCGCAGGCCAGTTCGAAGCTCGTCGTCATCGGCCCGCGATGGGCCTCGATGAGGGCCAGGCCCGCCAGATAGGTCGGGTCGCTCCAGCGATGGGCGAAATAGTGGCCCACGCGGCCGAAGGCGAGCAGCCCCATCGCGTCGCGCAACGTCAGCCGGTTCGCCTGCTCCACGAGGCGCGCGAGATCGTCCGGCGCCGGCACGGGACCCGTCCACCAGTCGTCCTGGTCGGCCAGCAGGGCCACGAGCGCACCGGTGCGATCGCCGAGATCGAGGCGCCCCAGCGCCTCGCGGGCGAGCGCGTCGCGGCCGGTGCGCAGGAACGGGATGCCGTCGAGCACGGGCCAGCGGCAACCGTTGGGCTCGCGAAGCGCATGCGGACCATCCGACGCGAGCCGCGCCCCCGACAGAGGCGAGCGGAGCGTCGGACGAGCCGGAGTTTCGCTCATGGAAGCCGCATCTCTGCGAGCACGCGGTCGTGGAACGGCTTCATCGGACCGTCGTGGACCAGCGCCATGTCGCCAAGCACGGTTTCCATGGTGAGTGACGCGGCGCGCAGGTGCTGCGCGATCTCCAGCACGCGGTCGACCACGTCGGCCGCGTGGAAAGCCCGCCCTTCGGAGGTTTCGGCATCGATCAGGCAGGCCCGGGCCTCGACCACCCTGCGGCGCAGATCCGGGCCGAGTGACGCCAGCGCGTCGCCGGTGAAGTGCTGCATCACCGCCTCGAGCCTGTCGCCGAGCAGCATCTCACCGGTGAAGCCGGCGTCGGGCATCCCGGCATTGTGGAGGTGATGGGCCAGTGCGGCCAGGAACACGACGGCGGCATCCGCCCCGTAGCGGGGCGACAGCAGCACGCCGTAGACCGCCACGACGAGGCAATGCTCGGCGTGATTTTCGGCGGGCTGCAGTACGATGCGGGGCCGCCCCGGGCAGGTCACGCCGGCACGCGGCTGATCTTCCAGCAGCGCCACGAAACGCGGCTGCACGCCGCCGAGGTCGGATGACGGAACCGCGATCGCATCCATCAGGGTCGACCGCAGCGGCTCCTCGATCCGGACCGTAATCTCTTCGACGGCCCGGCGCAGGATGGCGTCGACCTCCGCGGTCGGCAGGCCCGCCTTGACGAGCAGCGACCGATCGAGGTCGCCGAGCCTGGCTGCGGCGAGCGCCTGGGCCGTGACCCGGTGGGCAACGTCCGCCGCGGCTGCACCCCCGGTCAGTTCGGCCCACGCCAGACGGAACAGCCGCGTGGCGATCGACCCCAAGCGCCCCGCCGACCGGATGCGCTTCAGGTCGCCGATTTCGCCGAGCAGGCCTCCCAGCCCGTCGGACCCATCCGGGTTGGACCGGTGCATGAGGATGCGCCTCAGCCGACGTTGAGCCAATCCATCAGCATGGCTTCCTGCACGTGGAAGGCGTGCTCCGGGTGGTGGCCGTTGCGGACCATCGGAGCCTTGAAGAAGTGGCTCAGCTGCTCCTGGACGCCGCCGTCACCGCGCTTGCTGGCGAGGCCCATGACGCGGGCGATCTCGATGGCCAGCGGCGCCGCCAGAATCGAATCCTTGCACAGGAAATTGATCTTGATCTGCATTTTCTGTCCGAGGAAGCCGGTCACGTCGATATTGTCCCACGCCTCCTTGTCGTCGCCGCGTGGACGATAGTAACGGATGTCGACCAGATGGTCCTCGACAGGGTAGCCCAGCATTTCGTCGAGCACGCCACCCTTGGTGTTGAGCTTCGACTGGAGCGAGTTCGGATCTGTCAGCGCCAGACCGTCCCGGTTGCCGAGGATATTGGTCGAGAACCAGCCGTCGACATGAAGCGCACGCGCCTTGAGGGCCGGTGCGATCACGGTCTTCATCATGGTCTGGCCCGTCTTGCCGTCCTTGCCCGCAATGGCGACGTTGCGGTCCCTCGCGAGCGCCATCAAGGCCGGCACATCGGCCGCGACGCTCGGCGTGAAGTTGGCGTAGGCATAATCGTTCGCGATGGCCGCGTAGGCGTAGAGCATTGCCGGGCCGATCGCCTCGTCGTCCGCGTCGAGGCCGCGTTCGAAGCCCGCAACGGTATTGAGCGTGGGGGCCGTCAGGTCCGGCCAGGATTCCGTCGACGCGAGGTTGATCACGACGACCCGGTCGACCCCGCTCTCCTCCTTGAAGCGGCGCAGGTCGTCGGCGATGATGTCCACGGCCTCGCGGTGGTTCCTGGCCGCGGTAATGTTGCGGCCCACGATGTTCTTGCAGAATTTCTGGCTCGCCACCGCCTTCCAGGGCGTCATGGTCCCGAGTTTCTCGGCCGAGGCGAGTTCACCGTTGGCCAGCACGCCGTGCTCCTCGGCCGCCGAGGCGAGATCGTTGGCGTTGACGTCCCAGCCTCCGAAGACGAGATCGCGATAGTTCGCCATCCCTGGGACCGAAAGATGGGCCAGTGGCAGCCCGTCGAGCTTGTTCGACCCCGCCTTGAGGGCCTCGATCCCGGCAACCGCCGTCGTCGCGACCGCACCTCCCAGACCCACGATAGCCACGCCGAGACGCTCGGTCCGTGCTGAACCCATGATGGACAATCGCACTCCTCTCGAAGGCGCGCGGTGCGCGGTCTCCCGTGCAACCCCGCGTCGATCACCGACCCGTCTGAACCAACGTTCCTCGCCAAGGGCGGTTCCGGTCGCCTCGCGGCCGGCGACTTTAACTAGGGCGTGTTGACATTCAGCGGAGAGCGATAGCTGCGCCAGCGAGATGGATCATGGCACCGAAGCTCACGTCAGTCTTGTCGTAACGCGTCGCAATTCGGCGGAACGCTTTGAGAGTGCAAAA
>JAABUM010005117.1_pt1 | contig 14088 bp, 16 predicted proteins | sample 5559161 | NCBI WGS metagenome assembly JAABUM01 (sample SAMN10711868, study PRJNA513369) | rock metagenome | isolation source: Antarctica rocks | place: Antarctica: Victoria Land, Siegfried Peak nord
GTCGTGTCTGATCGAGAAATGGACGGCCTCAACATCAGCCGCGACGCCTTCCACGGCGAATGGAACTACATCATGCAACCAAACACGCCGTCAGTCTGAGCACTTGTTTCCGGATGAGGCCTTAGGCGCGAGCCGACGGGCGGCGGGCAGCACCGGCCCGCCGTTCGGGAACGTCATGTACCTGGCCGGCATCTTTGCGATCAGGTCGACCGCTTCCTGCAGCGCCGTGCGCACAGCCCTGGCCGCCTCGCCTGCGAAGCGTGCGCCCACGCGGAGGTCGAGGCGGGGCACGATCCCGCCCAGCAGGGCGCGGAAGCCCGGCCCCGCGAAACCCAGGCCGTCTGGTCCGGCGTTGCCTGGCATCTGTGGCAGGCCGGCCTCGACCAGGGGCAGGTAGAGCCGCAGCCAGTTGAGGGCAACGAGGCCAAGCGGCAAGGTGACGGTGCCATCCGTCCGCTCCCTGGCCATGCCGGCTTGGCCGTCTGCGGCGCGGCAAAGCGCGCGCAGGAGGCCCAGCTTGTAGGTGGCGCTCTTCTGGTCGTTGAGGATGACGTGTCGCAGCAGGGGCAACGCGTCGGTGCCGTCGTCGGGCAGGCGCAGCGCCATGCCCGTCCACGCCACCTCCGGCCGGCCCAGCTGGTCCGGCATTTCGACCGCGCGCACGACAATGGCGCCGTGTTCGCGCGCGAGACCCTCCACCTCGGACGGTGACGCCGGATGCAGGGTGCGGCCCGGCTCGGACGGGCCATGGCGCAAAGTGAGTGCGAGCACGCCGCCAGGCCGGAGCAGCCCGAGCAGCTTGCGCATGGCGCGGGCTCGCTCGGACGGGGCCACATGCTGCCACACGCCGCTGAGCAGGATTACGTCGAAGGCGAAACCGAGCCGGTGGGTGGCGGCCAGCCCCGGCACGGCATCGGCCACCCAGCGCACGCCCGCGCCGGCGTGGCGGCGCCCGCCCTCGGCGCGCATGGCAGCCGAGGGCTCGACCGCGACCACGTCGTGCCCGAGCCGCGCCAGCCAGGCGGCGTCCCGGCCAGTGCCGGCGCCCACGTCCAGCGCCAGCGCCGGGACGAGGGGCAGCAGGTCGCTCAGCCAACCGTGTACACGCGCTGGGTCGAGCGCCTCGTAGGCATCGGCCAGTGCGGGGGCGTGCGCCTCGTACCAGGCCACGGGATCGGCGGAACCGGTCATGAAGCGCGCGACGTGGTTGGGTCGGTTTCGCCGGTGCGGCAGGACATCTCAGGCCGCGAACGCTTCCCGGTGCCGGCGCATGTAAGCCGGGTTCGGCCAGAGCCTGCGGTCAGTGGGCAGGCGGATGCGTTCGAGCTGGCGCTGGAACAGCCCGCGAAGGGCTTCGGGCACCTTGTTGTGTGACACAAGTAGGCCGTGGTCGTCCGTCAGCGAGATCAGGTGGCGGTCGAACAGCCAGTGCACCGTGGCCGACAAGGCCAGCCCGTTCTGCACCACGTCGGGGCCGCCATCCTGCACCGCCCAGATGTGGGCCGCCTGCGCCTCGGCCTTGCCGCCCCCGTTGACGATCCGCAGCCCCGTAACGGCGCAGGTGTCGTCGTAGGCGTCGAGGACCTGGCGACGGAAACTCGCGTCGCGCAACGTGCGGTTGGTCAGCATCTGCATCACCCGGCGCTCCTGTTCCTCGGCCGGCGCGTCGAGCAGCGCCCGCGTGTCCGGGTCGGCGTGGCCCGGGTCGAGCCCGAGCCGGAGGGCGTTCTCGGGCGCCAGCGTTGGGCCAAGCCCAGCCCGCACGATGGCTGCGAAGTCAGCGTCAGCGATGGCGCGCACGGAGCGGCCGTGCAACCGCACGCCCACGTTGGCCGGGCGCTCCGCCCCGCGCAGGTCGGCCTCGTAGTAGGTGCCGTTGCGGCTCAGCGGCACGACAGCGTCGAAGGGCAGGTAGCCGTCCACCCTGGCGTAGTGGTGGTCTGGGCGGGCTGGGTCGGGATCGATGCACACGACCCGGGCCGCGGCGATATAGCTGCCGCGCCCGCCGCCGGTTCGAGGCTCGCGGTAGGCGATCCAGTTCCCGACCAGCGTTTGGGCCACGGCGAGGTAGCGGCGCGGGAAGTGGTAGCGCTCGGCGATCTCGTCGTCGTAACCCGATTCGGCCTTGGTCTCGAACACGCCTTTGGTCATTGCCCGTCCCGCGCTCGCTCGTCCCGCAGCATGCTGCCAAAGATGGCTTCGGGGTAGGGCTGGTGCCGATGCACGTGGGCGTCGTGCATGAAGATGCCAACGTCCCATTTGCGTTCACCCCAGCAAGGCACCCAGGCGAGACACTTTCCACGTCTCGTATGGGTTGTTTTCAGCCTTCCGAGACGGTAGCCTGATCGGGTCTAGACCCTAGCGAGACGGAGCACCTCGTTCTCATGTCCCTTTATGGCTATGCCCGCGTCAGCACCCTCGACCAGGATCTCGGCATCCAGCGCGCTGCCCTCAAGACCGCAGGTTGCAAGGTGATCCGTGCCGAGAAGGCCAGCGGCACACGGCGCAACGGTCGGACCGAGCTGCAGGTGCTGCTCGACTTCGTGCAGCCCGGCGACACCCTGATCGTTACGCGCATCGACCGGCTCGCCCGGTCGATGAAGGACCTGCAAGACATCGTGCACGAACTGAAAGGGAAGAGCGTTGCCTTGCGCGCGACCGAGCAGCCCGTGGACACCGGCACCGCGGCTGGCAAGGCGTTCCTCGACATGCTGGGCGTGTTCGCCGAGTTCGAGACCAACCTGCGCCGGGAACGCCAACTCGAGGGCATCAAGGCCGCGAAAGCCCTTGGTATTTACAAGGGCCGCAAACCCACGATCGATCCGGTTGAGCTGCGGCGCCTGCGCGATGAAGAGAAGCTCGGACCTGCTGCCATCGCGCGTCGCCTTGGCATCGGCCGCGCCAGCGTCTACCGCGTGCTTGGGACGCATAAGCAGGCGGTGTAGCGGCCCGGTTCAGGCATCGCGCTTACTTTGCGGCTGGTAGCAGCGATGTTGGGTGAGGCCCGAATAGGATGGGTTAGGCCCTTCTTGCAGAGGTGCGAGCTCACTGGTGCTCAGTCCCAACATTAGGCCGCCCGTGATGGGGCGTAGCTGGGATTTGCGCTCCATCGACCAAACAGCCTCCTCCGCAATCATACTGCCCTCAAGCCGCACGGCGGTGTGCCCGGAAAGTGCTACTTTGCGGCCGGAGGCTGTCGGTAGAGGGCCGATGTTGAAACCACGGAAAGCAGGGCCGGTATGTGTGCCGCTTCCCTGCCAACGGACCACCACGACGTCGCGGTCGGCAATGAGGGCTCCGGTTTTCCGAAAGTCGAGGGCCGGGAAAGCTTCGCGGAACTCGGCCATGAAGGTCTTCACGGCCACGCGCCCGCGCAGGGGATTACGCATCGAGTATTGCAGAAGCACGTCGGATGCAGCCAGCTCGTCGACAATTGCGAGATTGCATGGGTTACCCCAGAACGAGGTGAACCAGCGATCGACGATCGACTTGTTCAGCGTTTCAGTGTCCATGATGAGCTGATCTCGCTTTATGCCATTGCTGCCATAGCCTCCGGACAGTGGAATGTCCGTGATGCCAAGCGCGAGGATGCAGCACGCGACCAGCCGAGGAACTCCGGTTCTTGCCGTCAAATCGGAAGCAGCATGAGGACGTGGAAGCCGGCGAGCGACTGCAGAGTTCACCATTCCCTACGCCCGAACCGGGGTTGCCGGATCTTGAACGAGATGGGCGATGCCGACTTGGTCCGGGTGTGGGCCGCCGGGTCCGCGCGTCATCAACCGACCTCCTGCCCCGGCACCCCTTACTGGCGCCTACGCCGCTTCGGCCGACGCGAGCGCCCTCCATACGATCTCAGGTGTCGCCGGCATGTCGAGGTGGGTCACGCCGCGCTCGGCCATCGCATTGAGGACCGCGTTCATCACGGCGGGCGGGCTGCCGATGGCGCCGGCCTCGCCCGCGCCCTTCACGCCGAGCAGGTTCGACAGGCAGGGGACTTCCACCAAGTCCACCTCGATGTCCGGCAGGTCGGCGGCGCGCGGCAGCGCGTAGTCCATGAAGCTTCCGGCGAGGAGCTGGCCGCTGCCCGGGTCGTAGGACGTACGCTCGAGCAGGGCCTGGCCGATGCCCTGGGCAACGCCGCCCTGCACCTGGCCGCACACGATCATCGGGTTGATCGTCCGGCCCATGTCGTCGCACACCGCGTAGCGGACGACCTCGACCACCCCCGTCTCGGGGTCCACCTCGACCTCGGCAAGATGGCAGCCGTTGGGGAAGGTATGGGTTTCCACGCTGGCGACCTTGGCGGCATCCAGCAGGGTCGCTTCCCCGCCGGCGGCAGCCTTCGCGCGTTGCTGGGCGGCCAGCGAGAGGATGTCGATGCGCCGGTCGGTGCCGACGACGCTGAACGCGCCGTTCTCGAAGGCGATGTCGGCGGAAGCGGTCTCAAGGGCGTCGGAGGCGGCCCGCTTGCCTTTCTCGATCACGCTCTCGACGGTCGCCATGATCGCTTGGCCCTCCGAGTAGAGGCTGCGCGACCCACCCGTGCCGCCGCCGGTCGGAATCGCGTCGCTGTCGCCCTGGAGCACGCGGATACGCTCCTGGGGTATTCCGAGCTGCTCAGCCGTCAGCTGGATGTAGCCGGTCTCGTGCCCTTGACCGGCGGACTGCGTGCCGACCAGGACCTCGACGTGGCCGTCATCGGCGAAGCGGATCTCGGCACGCTCGGTGGGGGCGCCCATGGTCGCCTCAAGGTAGTAGGCGAGGCCGAACCCACGCAGCCGCCCCTGCTTCGCGGCCGCGCTGCGCCGGGCGGCGAAGTTGGCGTGGTCCATCTTGCTCAGCCCCGCGTCCAGCACGTCGGCGAACCGGCCGCTGTCGTAAACCTCGCCCATCGCCGAGCGATACGGCATCGCCGAGGGCGGCACCATGTTGCGGCGGCGGAACTCGATCGGATCCGTGCCGAGGTCGCGCGCCGCAGCTTCCATCAGGCGCTCGACGAGGTAGTTGCTCTCGGGACGCCCGGCACCCCGGTAAGCATCGACCGGCACCGTGTTCGTGAAGACGCCGATCACGTTGAGATGGATCGCCTTGAAATCATAGACGCTGGCCAGAACCTTGGAACCGGCCACCGTCGGGATCGCGGGCGCATAGGTGGACAGGTAGGCGCCCATGTTGGCCATGTTGCGAGAGCGGAGCGCCAACACCCTCCCATCTCCGTCTATCGCCAGTTCGCCCGTCGTCACGTTGTCGCGCCCGTGCGCGTCGGACAGGAACGCTTCGCTCCGATCCGATGTCCACTTCACCGGGCGGCCAAGCTTCCACGTCGCGTAGCACGTGAGCACCTGCTCGGGGTAGAGGAAGCTCTTCATGCCGAAGGCGCCGCCGACATCGTTCGTGACGACGCGGAACCGCTCGGGCTCAACCTTGAACACCGCCTGCGCGAGCTGATCCTTGAGGACCCAAACGCCCTGCGAGTTGGTGTGCAGCGTCCAGCGGCCGCCGCCGTCGGCGTCATACTCGGCGAGCGCGACGCGCGCCTCCATGCTGGCCACCACGACCCGGTTGTTCACGACCTCGATCCACGTCACGTGCGCGGCCGAGGCGAACAGCGCGTCAACCTGGCCCTTGTCACCGGTTTCCCAGTCGAAGCAGACGTTGCCTGGCGCGCCCGGCCACACGAGCGGGGCGCCCGGCTCCGCCGCTACCCGCAGGTCGCTGACCGAGGGCTGGACGTCATACTCGACGATTACGGCCTCGGCCGCGTCGCGCGCCCCCGCCGCCGTCTCGCAGACCACGAACGCCACGGGGTCGCCCACGTGACGCACCATGCCCTTGGCAAGCGCGGGCCGCGGCGTGTCGTGGCGCATCGTGCCGTCGCGGTTCGTGAGCGGCACCGCGCACGGGATTGGGCCGAGCCCGTCCGCCTCGAGGTCAGCGCTGGTGTAGATCCCGAGCACACCTGGCGCGGCCCGAGCGGCGTCGGTGTCAATCGAGACGATCCGCGCCGCTGCGTGCGGGCTGCGCACGACGGCGCCGTAGAGCGTGCCGGGCGGCGTGATGTCGTCGGTGTAGCGGCCACGGCCCTGCAACAGGCGCGGGTCCTCGATGCGGCGAACAGGCTGCGATGAGCCGAACTTCGTCATGGTGATCCTCCTCAATCGTGCTGCACTAACGGGAGACCGGCTGGCCGATGCCGAACTTCGCCAGGAAAGCGACATTGGCGTTCAAGGGTCTGTTCATCGCGGGACTCCTGAGGCAGCTACAGCTGCGTAGGTGCCACGTCCCAAGAGGTACGGCGCTCCGGTTCTTGTTCTCAATTCGGATAGGTGCCGCTGTAGCGCCCGCCGGAACGTCGGGGCCGACGGGCGCTGTTAGCAAGATCGTGCTCGCTGTTCCCGCGACACGCCGGCACCTTGAGATGTCCTCGCCGGTCCGCCTCGGGCTGGAAGTTCGGGGCGACCGTTCAGGCCAACATAGGCGACGGCCGGAAGTCCTGTCCTGCCGGCTACTCGCCCCGCCAACCGATCGCAGTCGGACGACCTGCTGGCAACATGGCGCTCACGCGACGCCCTCCATGTTGATGAGCCGGCGCTTGCGCTGCACGCCCCAGCGGTATCCCGAGATCGATCCGTCCGTCTTCACCACACGGTGGCAGGGGACGGCCACGGCCAGCACGTTGGCTGCGCAGGCCGCACCCACCTCCTGGGCGGCGGCCGTCATGGGCAGCGCCTTGGCGAGCGCGCCGTAGCTGCGGGTTTCGCCCGAAGGAATGGCACGCAGCGCCGCCCACACCGCCAGCTCCAGTTCCGAGCCGCGCAGATCGAGCGGCAGGTCCAGCCCGAGATGCGGCGCATCGACGAGGGCGGCGACCTTCGCGACAACCCCGGCAAGCTCGGCCTCGTCCTCGATCAGCCGCGCGTCCGGGAAGGCACCCGCCAGCTCGCGCCGGAGCCGCAGCCGAGCGTCGCCGAGCAGGATCGCCGCGACGCCCCGGCCGCTGAGGGCGACGAGTGCGAGCCCAAGCCTCGTATCACCAAAGCTGAAGCGCAACGCCTCGACAGTACGGTCATAAGCCATGGATTTCATGATGAAATTCCTTGCTCTTTGGCTGGGCGGGGAAGGACAGAGGTCACCTGCAATCTTCATCTGCCACGACTATGCCGTACGACCTGACCCTCGGCACTCCGGGTCTTGTTTTCAAATCCGAACATGAGTGCAGGGAAGCGGCTTGGAGCGGCGCGCATCAAGCGAGACGCGTCACTCCGTCATCGGCAAGCAGCCACCGCTCGCCACTCAGCATGTGGAGCTCGGCCAGACCATCATCGCGCTCCGACCATGTCCCGAGGCCGGCATCGACCAGTTCGCTCAAAGCCGCCAGCACCCTCGCCCGCGCAACTTCAGGCTCGAACTGCGGGGGATCTGAAGGCGTGACATTGACGCTGCGGAGGACCGCTCGGCGACTGTCCGGTCCGCTTGCAGTGGGAAGCTTCATGGGCGTAGCCATCGACGATCCCTTCAGGCGAAGTCAGCCGCCCTTGTGGCAATGACGGTCAACATGGGACCCGAAAACCAATCTAACACTCCGAGTCTTGCGATGAAATCCAGATCGCTCCCCACTCCGGTTCAAGAGAAAGACCCGGAGTGCGACCATCCCTACAGTGCTGCGATACCGGATTCACGAACAGGGATGCCAGATGCCGCTGCAGAACCGTGTGACGCCGTTCGGCGAGATTATCGCCGTGTCCGATCGCGGCCTGTTCACGGGCAACCGCGGCATTCTCCACGACCCAGCGACCCGTACGCTTGGGCGGCGCTGGGCCAGCAAGAGCTGGCTGACCTGCCTCTTCGCCTTCAAGGGCCGGCGGCGGACGGTTATGGCGCCGGGGCGCTGGACGGAACTGTTCTTTCTGGACGAGGCCACCGCGCTCGCCGCAGGTCATCGTCCATGCTTCGAATGCCGCCGGAAGGACGCCGAGGCATTCCGTGCGGCCTGGGCCACCGGCAACGGCAGCTTCGCGCCGAAGGTCGCGGAGATGGACGCCATGCTCCATGGCGAACGCCTCTCCGGACGCGAGAAGCGCATGCATCCGCTCGATCGGCCGATCTCGGAGTTGCCCGATGGGGCGATGATTGGCGCGGGGAAAAGCAGCTTCGTCGTGGTTGCTGGACATGTGCGGCGATGGACGCCATCGGGCTACGTCGCAGCGGCCGTCGCGCCTGGGGGCGCGATGCTCCTCACGCCGCCCTCGACCCTGCGGGTGCTGGTGGCAGGGTATCGACCTTGCTTCCATCCAAGCGCCCTTGTGACCGCAGATGCTTGAAGGTTGCCTAGGGGGCCGGCTGTCAAAGCTGGTCGTGCAGCGGTTCGACATGGACGATGACGAAGCCTGGCGTTTCGCTCTTGCCTGCGGCGGCGCAGCAGCGGCCATGGCCGGACACGAGCCCTTCGACCGGCATCTGCGTGACGTGATCAAGCGATACGGACTGACGCTGCTGTTTCGAGAGGCTGGCCCTGGCCGGTATCACCAAGCCATACGGCCCACCGGCTATGACCATGACGCCGAGGCGGTCATTCCCGAAGCCATGGAAGCATGGCGCGCCACCTACCGTGCCCTCCCGAACGCACACCAGATGATTGCCGCCACGATTGTCTGGCTCTACCGCGGCGGTCAGGACACCGTCTGGCTGCGCCGCGTGGCGGTGGCCTGGCCAGCCGCCGATGCCATCGCCATCCTGCGCGATGCCGGCGCGCTGGCCGATTGGGGTCTGCTCGTCGCCCTTTACCCTGGCTGGTGAGCGAAGCGCCGGCGTGGATACAAACGCAAGAAACGGAGCGCCGCGCAGGCGGCGATATGCTCGGTGCAGGCTCGCCCGCAATGTGAACCGATCCAGGAAGAGCTGAATGTCCAGTCGCTCCGCCATCTGCCTTGCTTTCATCCTGGCCTCGGCCCCGCTGCGCCAAGGGCACGCCGGCGAGGACCTGCTCGCGGCCGGCCGGTACGACGTGGACGTCCGCCTCGAGCTGCCCCATGTCGAAGACCTAAACATGAAGAAGACCGCCGTCATCTGCGTGATACCGGACGGCAGGGACAGCAGCCGTGGCCTCACGGTGCTGGGCGACAACAACCCGCTCTCGCGATGCCCTGCGTCGAATGTCCGCCAGGACGGAAGCGTCCTGACCTTCGACATCGTCTGCGAAGGAACGAACGCGGCCCGGGCCTCCGCCTCCTACACGCTGTCCGAGACCAGCTTCCGCGGCCGCATCACGATGAAGATGGGCGGCAAGAACATGACCATGTCGGAGACGCAGATGGGCCGTCGTGTCGGCGCCTGCCCCGAGGCGCCGGCGCGCCCTTGACGCCGCCGGCCTACCCGGCGCCGCGCATCAGCGCCTCGACATGCGCCGCCGTGGACCGGGCCAGCGCGTCCAACTGGTAGCCGCCTTCAAGGAACGACACGATGCGGCCGTCGCAATGGCGATGGGCGGCGTCCACGATCCGGTCTGTTACCCACGCGAAGTCGGGCTCGAGCAGGCACAGGTCGGCCAGCGGGTCGTCCCGGTGGGCGTCGAACCCCGCCGAGACGAGAATAAGGTCCGGGCCGAAGCTCTCCAGGGCGGGGAGGATGCGCCCCTCGAACGCGGTGCGGAACGCAGCTCCGCCATCCCCTGCCCGCAGCGGCGCGTTGCAAATGTTGCCGGCGCCACGCTCCGAGATCGCGCCGGTGCCGGGGAAGAGCGGCATCTGGTGCGTGGAGCCGTAGAACATGTCCGAGTCGGACCAGAAGACCTGCTGCGTGCCGTTGCCGTGGTGCACGTCGAAGTCGATGACGGCGACGCGCCAGGCGCCGTGCCGCGCCCTGGCATACAGCCCGGCGATAGCCGCGGTGGAGAACAGGCAGAAACCCATGGCGCGGTCGCGCTCGGCGTGATGACCCGGCGGGCGCACCTGGCAGAACGCGTTAGTGACCCCGGATGCCGGGTCCATCACGGTGTCGATCGCGTAGAGGCCCGCTCCCACCGCCCGCAGCGCCGCGTCCCAGGTTCCCTCGGCGACCACGGTGTCCGGGTCGATCCGCACGGGCAGGCGGTCGCGGTCCGCCGCGACCGCCCTTACACGCTCTAGGTAAGCATGGCTGTGCGCGAGCAGGATCGCGGCCTCGGTGTCGTCCCGCCAGGGAGCCTCCTCCCGCCGCAATGCCGCGAACGTGGGTACTGCCAGGGCGGCGTCGATCGCGTGCATCCGCGCGGGACGCTCGGGATGCAGCGGCCCTGTCTCATGCCGTAGGAACGTCGGATGCGTCAGCAGCAAGGTCTGCATCCTATAGCGCCTGGCGGAACGTGAGGTTGATGCGGCGCCGGCCCAGCACGGGATGCTCGCCCTCGGCGAGCGGCAGGATGCCATGATAGGCAAGCCGGGATGGGCCGCCCCATACCGCCACGTCGCCGTGCCGCAGCGCGACCCGGCGTGCCGGGTCCGAGCGCGTCAGGCCACCGAACAGGAAGATCGCGGGCAGGCCGAGCGATACGGACACGATCGGGGCGCCAAAATCCCGCTCGTCCTTATCCTGGTGCAGCGACAGCCGTGCGCCCGGCTCGTAGCGGTTGATCAGGCAGGCGTCGGGTGCGAAACCGGCGAAGCCGGCCGCTTCTGCCGCCCGTCGGGCGAGCTCGTCGAAGGTCGCCGGTATGGCCGGCCAGGGGCGGCGGCTCTCGGGATCGATAGCGTCGTAGCGGTAGCCGCGCCGGTCCGTGACCCAGCCGGCAGCGCCGCAGTTGGTCATGGCCACCGACATGGTGAAGCCGCCCGGCGTGACCATGTGGCGGAACGGCGCCTCTGCAACCACCGCTGCAAGAGCCGCGAGCAGCGGCGCCTCCATCGGCAGGGCGAAGCCGCCGAGCAGTACCGCGCCCTCGGCCAGAGGGGGATCGCGCCGCACCTCCGCGAAGAGGTCCGGCGTCATCGCTGCGCCTCAGGCAGCATCGTGGAAGATGATGCCCACGGTGTGGCGCCGTCCCGAGCGGATCTTGCTGACCCCGTGGCGCAGCACGGTGCGGTAGAAGCCGCGCGAGCCCTGCACCGGCCGCTGGTTCACCGCGAACACCACGCCGTCGCCCCGGCGCAACGGCACCACGGAAGGACGCGACTGCATGCGCGGACGCTGCTCGGTCAGCACGAACTCGCCGCCCTCGAACTCCTCGCCCGGCTCCGACAGCAGGATCGCCACCTGCAGGGGAAAGACATGCTCGCCGTAAAGGTCCTGGTGCAGGCAGTTGTAGTCGTCCGGCCCGTACTGCAGCAGCAGCGGCGTCGGCCGCATCTGGCCGGCCGCATGGCAGCGATCGAGGAAGCCCGCGTGGTCATTGGGAAACCGGACGTCGATCCCCATCGTCTCGTTCCAGCGGTTGGCGATGGGGGCGAGGCGCGGGTAGAGCGCGCCGCGCAGGCCATCAACGAGGTCGGGCAGGGGGTAGGCGAAGTACTTGTACTCGCCCCGCCCGAAGCCGTGGCGCGCCATCACCACCGTGCTGCGGAACCGCCCGCCGCCCTGGTAGAGCCCAGCGGTCTCCCGGCACTCCGCGGATGCGAGCAGCTTCGGGAGGACGGCCCAGCCCTGGCCGTCCAGCCCGGCCGCGGTCGCGGACCAGTCGATCGCTTGGACGCGCCCCTCGACGTCGTGCGCAGCCACGGCGCGGTCCTGCACGGCCGCGCTCACGCCCGTGCCTCCCGGGTGAGGAGTTCTCGCTTGCGCTCGACGCCCCAGCGATAGCCGGACAGCGCGCCGTCATGCCGGACGACGCGGTGGCACGGGATGGCCACTGCCAGGGCATTGGCGGCACAGGCGCCCGCCACGGCCCGCACGGACTTCGACGCCCCAATCCGGGCAGCGATGCCGGTGTAGGTCGCCGTCTCGCCCGCGGGAATCTCCCGTAGCGCCTGCCACACCCTTTGCTGGAACGCCGTCCCGCGCACGTCGAGCGGCAGGGCCAGGCCGATGTGAGGTGCCTCGACGAACCCGACCACCTGGGCCACCAACAGTTCGAACTCCGCATCGCCCCCGACGAAGTGAGCCTTCGGGAACCGATCCTGCAGGTCTTGGGCCAAGGCATCTGGGTCATCGCCGATCAGGATGGCCGCGACCCCCTTCGCGCTGGAGGCCACCAGGATGGCGCCGAGCGAGCACTGGCCGATGGCGAACCGCAGCTCCTCCTGGGCGCCCCCGGACCGGTAGCGGCTGGGCGTCATGCCCAGCATGTCGGTGGATGCCGAGTAGAACCGGCCATTGGAGTTGAACCCGGCCCCATAGATCGCTGCCGTCACGGTGTCGGTCCGCCCCAGTTCCTCCCGGACCCGTGTCGCCCGGCGCGCATCGGCGTAGGCCTTCGGCGTGACGCCGGCGACGCTCTTGAACAGGCGATGGAAGTAGGACGGGCTGAGATCCGCGGCCTCCGCCATCTCGGACAGCGAAGGCGCCTGGTCCGCCTCGTCGATCGCCCGGCAGGCCTTGGCGATGATCGCGGCGTTCTCCGCCTCGGTCGACATGCCGTTCGGGTTGCAGCGGCGGCACGCGCGGAAGCCTGCCGCCTCGGCGGCAGCGGTCGTGTCGAAGAAGCCGACGTTCTTCGGGTTGGCCGGCCGCGAGGGGCAGGACGGCCTGCAGTAGATGCCCGTCGTCGCCACCGAGTACCAGAACAGGCCATCTGCGCTCTTGTCGCGTGCGGCCACCTGCGCCCAGCGCGGGTCCTGCATGACGGCCGTCCCGTCCCGGGTCGGCCTGCTCGCCATCGATATGCTCATCGCTCTCGATCCTTCGTTACTTTCACCCTCAATGTGCGCAGACCGGGGCCTCGGCGCGCTCCGTCTCTTGCTTTCGAATCGAAAAGCCTGTCGCCCAGCAGCTACAACCACGTGTTCTTATTCTTTGATCGTGAGAAATGTCTTGTTGACTTGGCCGATGATAAAAACGGAGTTCTGTGGAACCGCTGGAAAACGAGGGTCATAGATAATCAGATCGCGACAGCGCATGGTGCTGAACGCTACATCAGATCTGGTCGCGCGGTCTACATCGATAACAAATGCCATACACAGTTTCCTCTTCAGATACCTCGATCTAATCCGATTATACACAAGATTATTGTTGCACATGGTGCCGCCAAAGCCTGCATGGCTCATTCTGATATGAACATCAATGGCAGTCTCGGCATCTTGTATGGGCACGACGATAAGCTGCCACAGTATCTCTTTGTTGTTGGATTGAATAAAGACAGGCCGGTTCATGTGTTAGACAGCTCCAATCTCGAGATAATTATGCATGAATTAGACACATTTAGTGATTTCTCGCGTTATTTAGATGAAAAAATTTCTGCTATCAACCGCCTAGACAGTCTAGCGTACTGTGGCGAGGAGGACTTAGTTGCCCACTATTTGCTGAACTTGTCTTCAAAGAGTGGGAGGCATTTCATTGGCACTAAAGAACCCGATGTAAATGGCATTGTGATCGGAGAAGGGCTTTGGTCTGATTTTGTTAAGCTTCCTCAGTATAAAGAAACAAAGATTGCAAACTTAACCTCGTATCTATGGGATAGTATAATCCAGAAGACATGTGACAATCGGCTACGCAATACTCTCAGCGGCAATGCTGACGTATTTCTTGGGAAAAGCGCCATTGGAGAGATGGCCAAGGAGCCACGCTTTATGCGGCGCGCTCTGACCGATAAGATGAGAGATGCGATTTCAAAGTTTCCCAACGATCCTGATCGACTCACTCGCCACGTTAATTTAATGCCTTCTTACTATCCAAACGTCGGTTACGTATTTCTACAGCTTTGGGTTCCCATGTCATATAAAGACTCGGATTATCGCGAAAAGCGTCTTTCAATCCTTGAGTTAGCTTGTGGAGCAGCCAAGAACTTTCGGCCTAGCTTGAAAAAGATTGTTGGTATCGGAGTCGATGCCCCTAAAGCCTCATCCGGAAACAAGTGCTCAGACTGACGGCGTGTTTGGTTGCATGATGTAGTTCCATTCGCCGTGGAAGGCGTCGCGGCTGATGTTGAGGCCGTCCATTTCTCGATCAGACACGACGATCCCC
>JAABUM010005118.1_pt1 | contig 14086 bp, 12 predicted proteins | sample 5559161 | NCBI WGS metagenome assembly JAABUM01 (sample SAMN10711868, study PRJNA513369) | rock metagenome | isolation source: Antarctica rocks | place: Antarctica: Victoria Land, Siegfried Peak nord
CTCGGTGACGATGACCCGTGCGCCCTGACCCCGCAAGGACTCGGCGCTGCCCTTGCCGACATCGCCGTAACCGCAGACGACGGCGACCTTGCCGCCGATGAGGACGTCGGTGGCGCGGTTCAGACCGTCGACCAGGCTGTGCCGGCAGCCGTACTTGTTGTCGAACTTGGACTTGGTGACCGAGTCGTTGACGTTGATCGCCGGGAAGAGCAACTCGCCGGTGCGGGCCAACTCGTACAGGCGGTGCACACCGGTGGTGGTCTCTTCGGTGACTCCGCGGATGCCCTCGGAGATCGTGGTCCACTTGTGCGGATCGAGCGCCATGGTGGCGCGAACGAGTTCTTTGAAGACTGAGAACTCTTCGGTGTCGTCTTCGGTGGTCGGGGGCACGCCGCCGGCCAGTTCCCACTCACGACCCTTGTGGACGAGCATCGTGGCGTCGCCACCGTCGTCCAGGATCATGTTGGGGCCCTCGCCGCCGGGCCAGGTGAGGATCTTGTCGGTGCAGGCCCAGTACTCCTGCAGCGTCTCGCCCTTCCAGGCGAAGACCGGTACACCCTGAAGGTCCTCAGCAGTGCCGTTCGGGCCGAGAACCGCAGCAGCAGCCGCCTCGTCCTGGGTGGAGTAGATGTTGCACGAGGCCCAGCGCACATCAGCACCGAGGGCGGTCAACGTCTCGATAAGCACCGCAGTCTGCACGGTCATGTGCAGCGAGCCGGCGATGCGAGCACCCGAAAGCGGTTTGCTGGTACCGAACTCTTCGCGCAGCGACATCAGACCGGGCATTTCGTGCTCGGCGAGACGGAGTTGGTGACGGCCCGCTTCGGCAAGGCCTAGGTCTTTGACCTGGTAGTCGAACGTCATGTTTGCGCTCTCCTTCTGCCACGGCAATAAGCGTGGCTGATCGGAAGTGGTCTTTTGGATTGACCCGGCGCGCCCTGCTGGGCTGCGTGGCACGGGTTATCACCCACGCCGGCACCCTCGATGCTAACGCCGATGGAAGCCGGAGGCACATCAGCGGGTGCCCAGCCTTGCCGCACGCTCAGGTGAGCGGCACTGCGGCCCCGTACTCAGTGCGCTCAACTCGAGGGCGAGTGCAGTGTTTGAAGCACGTCGATAACGCGTTCGGCCTTGGTGGCCGGGTTCACGAAGACGAGCCTGAGTACGGTTTCGCCCTGCCAGGTCGTCGGAATGCACAAGATGGTGCCCTCGTGGGCCAACCGCTCTGACCACTCGTGGTAATCCTCGGGGTTCCAGCCCAGCCGCCTGAACAACAGGACCGACAGCTGCGGTTCGCAGACGAGGTCCAGACATGGACTTGATCGGATCGCCTCAGCCACCTGCCGTGAGATATCCATCGTCTGCTCGACTGCCGCGGCATAGCGGTCGGTACCGTGAGTGGCCAGGCTGAACCAGAACGGAAGCCCCCGGACCCGGCGCGAGAGGTGCACGGCGAGGTCAGCGGGGTTCCACACCTCGCGGTCGATCGCGTCCAGATAGTTCGCGTTCTGGGCATGGGCGGCGCGAGCCAGAGCCGGATCGCGGTAGAGCAGTGCGCAGCAGTCATAGGGGGCGAAGAGCCACTTGTGCGGGTCGACGATGAAGCTGTCAGCGCGCTCAACACCTTCGTACAGCGCCCGCACACTCGGTGCCGCCAAGCCTGCCCCGCCGTATGCGCCGTCGACGTGCATCCACACCCCATGTGCCGCGCACGCATCGGCGATCCCGGACAGGTCGTCGATCAGGCCGGCATTCGTGGTCCCCGCGGTCGCGACCACAGCGAACACGTCCGGATGGGTACCCAGAATCAGCTCGAGCTGCTCGCCGGTCATCCGACCACATCCGTCACCGGGAACCTCGATGATCGTGACGTCCAGCACCCGCGCCGTCGAGCGAATCGAAGAATGCACCTCGCTTGTGCACGCCAGTTGCCATCCGTGGGCAGGGCGGCCGCCTCGCCGAGTCAAGGCTGCTTCTCGGGCGGCGACAAGCGCCGACAGGTTGCCGCTGGTCCCACCCGCGACGAAGCAGCCGCCGGCCGTTGGGGGCCAGCCCAACAGCTCGACCAACCACGCCAACGCCTCGTTCTCGGCAAAGATCGCGCCGGCCCCGGTCTCCCACAACCCGCCGAATACGTTGGCAGCACTGGTGACGAAGTCGAAGGCGACCGACGCACGAGTCGGAGCCGCCGGCACGTAGGCCAGGTTCATCGGGTCGTCCTGGGCGCGGGTGGCCGGTTCGAGGACATCGGTGAACAACCGCAGCGCCGCACGTCCACCGATACCCGCCGGGCACACCGTTTGCCCGGCCGCTACTGCCAAGTCTGCGGCCGATCGAGCGGTCGTCTTCGGATCGGACTCCCGCACGACACGACCTTCGGCCCAGTCCATCGCCTCGCGAACGACCCGGTACTCATCGCCCCACACGTCGCTCGTCACGACGTCGTCGCGGACATCGATACCCCATGACCGATAGGGAATGACCCGTCAACAGGGCACACGCAGCCGGAGATCAGGGTTCTCGAGCCCGGATCTGGGATGGCTGATTTGTTTTTCTTCGTCACGCTGAACACTCAATGTCTCCTTGGAGCTGACCGGTTGGTGGCATAAGAACGATGACTTGATCATGCCGCCGATCAGGTAGTCCTGTGAAGCATCTCCCCGTCGTCCGGGGCGGCTTCTGGCTACAGTCGGACTCATGAGCGATGACACCCCCCAGCACCCGATCCCGGACGAAGTGAAGGTGGATGTCGATCAGGAGGCCCTCGCACAATGGGATGAAGTGAGCGGTAGCTACGCCGGTGAGGGTGAGGCTGACAAGCGCCGTCCGGCGTTCGCCGACGACAAGGTCACCTCAGAGCAGGACGCTGACGAGATCTGCGAAGATGACAGCAGGTCAACCGACTCGGACAGCGACGACAACGCCTGATCAGAGACCAGAGGCGATTCCGTTTTCTCGATCGAGACCTCCACGCGGTGGTGGATCGGGTCGGGCAGGCAGTACTGACCGAGGGTCAGCGCGGTGAATCGCAAGCCATTCGAGCATTGTCCGGTACGGACCCCTTCGGCCAATCGCCCACCCAACCAACCGGCGACCGGCCTCCCGCAGCGACCACTACCGGGTCCGCGATCACGTGCCGGTGCACAGAACGAAAGCCCGGGCATACCCACCTCTTCCGCGACTTTTATCTCGGCCTCGATGTCGTTGGAAACCCTCATGAACTGCACCCCGAACGGCCCGGGCACCTCGCTGGCGCACTCACCTTCGAGGACGACACAGCAGACATCACACTCATCTAGCGGATTCCCGACGCCGCCGACGTCTCACTCACGACGGCTCGAGGGCGTGATCCAGATCGGGTTCGAGGTAGATGATCAACCGCAGCTCGGGCGCCGCAGCTCGGGCCTGCTTCTCAGCAGCGTTGATCGCCGCAGCGACCTGAGAACCGGTATCGCCTTCACTGACGGCGATCTTGACTGCCACCAGCAACTCCTCCGGACCGAGGTGCAGGGTTTTGGCATGCACGACGCGGTCCACCCCGTCGGCACTGGCGATCGCTTCGATGATGGCCGCTGTCACCTTCGGATTCGCCGACTCCCCCACCAGCAGCGACTTCGTCTCGATCGCCAACACGACTGCGACCGCCACCAGAAGTAGTCCGATGAGGGCAGTTCCCGCAGCGTCCCAGTAAGAACTCTCGGTCACCACCGCCAGCGACACTCCGAAGAGAGCGAAAACAAGACCGATCAGAGCTGCGAAGTCCTCCAACAGGATCACCGGCAGCTCTGGGGCCTTGGCTTTGCGAATGAACTCCCACCACGACGAATCGCCGCGCAGCGGATTGCTCTCACGTACTGCCGTGCGAAACGACATTCCCTCCAGCACGATCGCCGCCAGAAGTACGACGAGCGGAACCCACCACCAATCCTGACCGAAACCGGGCTGCTCACCTTCGCCTGAGTGCGCTTCGTGCCACTTGTGATAGGCCTCGTACAACGCGAAGAGCCCGCCGAGGCTGAACAGCACTATGGAAACGACGAATCCGAACACGTAGCGTTCACGACCGTAGCCGAACGGGTGCTCCGGGGTGGGGGCCTTCTTCGACCGCTTGCCCCCGACGAGCAGCAACACCTGATTGCCGGAGTCCGCGAGGGAGTGGATGCCCTCGGCGAGCATCGAACTCATCCCGGTCAGCGCGAACGCGAACAGTTTGGTGATTGCGATCCCCACGTTGGCTCCCAGAGCAGCGATGATCGCCTTGTTTCCGCCTTCGGTCGACATGCGAGGGAGTCTAGGCGTGCTCGCCTACCGATGTGGAACGGTCAATGAACCAGCACGCGGAGTACGGCGACAGCCAAAGTTCCTCTGTACCAACGAAGCCGGGGTCCAGAGGCCTGCCCTCCAGCACGTCATACGGGGTCAGGACACCGGCCGCGGCAATGATCGAGAGGCGCACCGGACGCCACGTCGACGTCACGTTGTACGTGCAGACCATCGGGCCGCTCGGGTGCTCGCGCACGGTCACGAGCACTCCGTCGTCGGTGTCCGGCGCGACCACGGATTCTGCAGACGCATGCAGTTGAGGTGTCTGCGCGCGCACCCGGGCCAGATGCGCAATCCCACCGAACACTCGGCCCGCAATGGTCTGGCCGTCGGCGAGCGCACCGAATCCGTCGGCGACCGAACCGAGCAGCGAGTCGTTCAGCCGCGGCCGGTGCGCCCATCGGTTGTCAGCTTCGTGCCCCGGCTCCGATGCGTAACCGGCGTCGTTGATGGTGCCGAGTTCGTCCCCGCTCCAGATCACCGGGATCCCACCCCACCCGACGACGATGGCGTGCGCGAGGTAGATGCGGGCCAGGGCCAGGTCGACGTCGGACTCTCTAGCGTTGTCGGACATCCCCGCCAGGGACGCCGCTGTCCCGCTGATCCGACGATCGCCGGTCTCCGGGTTCGCCTGAAACACCAAACCGTCCGCAGTGCTGCCGGGGAAGACCCCCGAGTACCAGTCGGACAGGAATCCTCGGTGTCCCGGCCCGGTCACCCCCACTGCCGCGGCGTCGCCATCGTCGATCGCCCACCCGATGTCGTCGTGACACCTCAGGTAACAGACCCAGGTGCCGCCGGCCGGCTTCGGCGGTAGGGCGCCCAACGCGTGCCGGGCCAACCGGGTGTCACCGGAAGCGAGCATCGACCAGATCTGCACCATCAACGAGTTCTGGTAGGCGAGGTCGCTTACCTTGCCCGCGTGCGTGCCTCGCCCGAGATAGGGGATCAGGTCGCGAGGACCGACGATCGCTTCGGCTTTGAACACCGTTGCCGGACACGCGATCCGGGTAAGGGTTCGCAGCACCTGGGTGAGGGCGTGCACCTCCGGCTGGTTCTGACAGCTGGTGCCGAGCCGTTTCCACAAGAACGCGATGGCGTCCAGCCGCAACACCTCGACGCCAAGGTTGGCCAGGTGGAAGGTGATCTGCGCGAACTCGCGCAACACGGCGGGGTTGGCCCAGTTCAGATCCCATTGGAAGGAGTTGAAGGTCGTCCAGACCCACCCCTGCAGCTGCGGGTCCCAGGTGAAGTTCCCTGGGGCGAAGTCCGGGAACACGTCGGGCACGGTGGCGTCGATCCGATCTGGGATCCTCCGGTCGGGGAAGACGTGGAAGTACGCCCGGTAGGCCTTGTCTCCCGCGCGTGCCTTCACCGCCCACTCGTGCTCGCGGGCCACATGGTTGATCACCAGATCCAGAACGAGCGAGATGCCTTTCTCACGCAACGCAGTAGCGAGATCACGCAGGTCCTCGTTCGTGCCCAGATCCGGTCGGACGGCCCGGTAGTCGCGCACCGCGTACCCGCCGTCGCTGTCGCCCTGGCGCGGTTCCAGCAGCGGCATCAGGTGCAGGTAGGTGACCCCCAACTCCTGCAGGTAGGGGATCCGATCGACCATTCCTGGCAGATCACCCGCGAATCGTTCGGTGTAGCAGGCGTACCCGAACATCGACGGCTCCTGCAGCCAGTCCGGGTGTAGCAGCCGCCGCGCGTCGAGCCGGTGCAGCGCTGGGTCCAGCTCGGCATACGCCCGCGCGGCGATGACCACCAACTCGAGGGCTGTCCGCTCGGCGTGTGCCGGGTGGACCTCCTTGAGCCCGGCGAGCAAGTCCTCCCACCACCGCTCGACGCGCAGACCGAAGTCTTCGACCCGGTGGGCGGGCAACGAGGCGAGTACGGCCGTATACGCGTCGGCGACGGCTACCACGTCAGTCGTCGAGGTCGAGGCCCAGCAGGGCGTTCTCGATGACCTCTGCCAGCGCGGGGTGGATCCAGTACTGCCCGCGCGCCATCTGCGGAACCGTGATCCCGAACGACATCGCCTGGATGCACGACTGGATCAACGAACTCGCATCGGGGCCCATGAAGTGCGCGCCGATCAGTAGCTTGGTCTTCTTGTCGGCGATCAACTTCACCACACTGGTGGTGTCCTCCATCGCCCAGCCGTACGCCACGTCGCCGTACTTCTGGATCTTGACGACGAAGTCCAGCCCGCTGTCGACCGCCTGCTGCTCGGTCACCCCGACCGAAGCCAACTGGGGATGTGTGAAGACAGCCTGTGGAACGAACCGGTGGTCGAAGGCTCGCAAGTCACCGGGATGCGTGAGGTTATGGGCCACAGCCCGCGCTTCGTTGTTCGCGACGTGCTTCAACTGATACGGCGAACTGGCATCGCCGAGTGACCAGACACCTTCGACGGTCGTGCGTCCATAGCGGTCGACGACCACCCGATCGTCGGGGTAGGTCTTCACCCCTGCGAGGTCCAGATCGAGCGACGGTGAGTTCGGGGCACGACCGGTCGCTACCAGCAACACCGCACCGCTGACCCGCGTCCCGTTGTCGAGTGTCAGAACGATCTGCTCCTCGACGGTCTCGGCGTTGGCAACAGCGGAGCCCAGGTGCACGTCCCACTGCTGGACGGCCTGTTCGGTGAAGGCAGCCGAGATGTCGGCGTCCTCCTTGGTCAGTAGAGCCTTGCCCCGGGCCACGACATGGACCTCGACCCCGAGCGCGGAGAACACGTGCGCGAACTCTGCTGCGATGAAACCGCCGCCGAGGATGACCATCGACGCGGGCAACTCCTCGAGCCGCATCACGGTGTCGCTGGTATGAAACGGCACCCCGGAGTTCGCGATGTAATCGGGCACGACCGCGTGGGTGCCGGTCGCGATCACGATCTGGTCCGCCGTGATGTCGTGCTCCACGCCGTCGACTGTCACGCTGAGCGACTTGGGGGCAGTGAAGCGGCCCTCGCCGAGGTAGGCGGTGGTGTTGGCACCGTCGATCCGGTATTCCTTGCCACCTTGGGAGATCGGGTCGATCCGACCGAAGACGCGGTCGCGGATGTCGGGCCAGCGCACCCCGTCCAGATGCCCGTCTATGCCGTAGTGGGTCGAGTGGCCGATGGTGTTGGCCACCTCGGCCGTATAGACGAACATCTTGGTCGGGATGCACCCGACGTTGAGGCAGGTGCCGCCAAACCGCCACCTTTCGATGATGGCGACGGATTTGCCGTCCCAGTCCGAGGTGATGAGCGAGTTGCCCGAACCGCTACCGATGATCGCCAGGTCGAAATGAGTCACCTGCACACCCTAAAGCCGCGATGAGCGAGGTAGTCGACACGCCAGGATGGCGACCTAGGCAAGCACGTCGACGATGACCTCGACTGCGGTGACCACGTCGGCGTAGGACGTAGAAAGCGGAGCCAGTCCCAGCCGGATGCCGTCCGGTTTCCGAAAATCAGTCAGGACTCCGCGTTCCCAGAGCACCGTGTTGACGGTCTCGAAGTCATCTCGGGCGATTGTCACGTGGCTGCCGCGCCGTGCCGGGTCACGGGGAGTGATCAGTCGCACGCCGCGGGGGGCAAGCACCTGATCGGTCAGCTCGATGGCCAGGGACGTCAGAGCGACCGACTTGGCCCGGATGGCATCGATGCCGACTTCGGCGACAAGTGCCACACCCTCACGAACACCGACCATTGCCGTGACCGGCGGGGTGCCACTGACCAGGCCACGAATACCAGGCGCTGGCAGGTATCCGGGCCCCATTGCAAACGGGTCGTCTCGCCCCATCCAGCCCTGGATCGGTTGCCGGATCTCGTCGTGCAGGCCTGAACACACATAGGCGAACGCCGGCGCGCCCGGTCCCCCGTTCAGGTATTTGTAGGTGCAGCCGACGGCAAGGTCGACGCCCCACTCGTCCAGGCGCATGGGTACCGAACCGACCGAGTGCGAGAGATCCCAGAGCGTCAACGCACCCACGTCGTGCACGACCCGGGTCACGGCAGGCACGTCAGCAAGGTGTGCGGACCGGTACGCGACGTTGCTGAACACCGCCAGGGCCGTCCGGTCGCTTACCGCCGCAGCAAGTTGACCCGTTTCGATGCCCGCCGCCGGGTCGGTCTCGATCCAGCGCAGGTTCATTCCACGCTCGGCGCAGATGCCTTCGACCACATAGCGGTCGGTGGGAAAGTTCTCGGTATCGAGCACGATCTCGTCGCGGCCCGGTCGGGCGGCGACCCCGGCACGGGCCAGTTTGTAGAGCAGCACAGTCGTGGAGTCCGCCACTATCGTCTGACCGCCCGCTGCGCCAAGGCAGGTGCGCCCGATCAGGTCGCCCAGTTGCTCGGGCCACGCCATCCAGGGGTCATCACCCTGCGTCCAGCCCCGAATGAGTTCGCCACCCCAGCGGCCGTTCACGAGCTGCTCGAGGGCGCCGGCTGTTGCGCGCAACGGGCGGCCGAGGGAGTTGCCGTCCAGGTAGGCGGTGACGTCGGCTCCCAGCGGAAGGAATCTGTCGGCGAACCTCGCCAACGGGTCCGTATCGTCCAGCTGCGCCGCACGCGCTCGCCACAGGGTCAGATCGGTCATCACACTCCGCGCGTGCGGTCCCGTAGGTCGGCCACGTGGGGCGAGACCGCAGGATCGACGCCGAGCCCGATGGCCATATAGGTCGCGGCGAAATCAACCATCGCAATGTGCTCTGCCAGGCGCACCACCGGGTGGCCCGGCGCGGCCACCGATTCGACCACCTTCACCTCCGCTTGGCGGGCTGTGGCGATCAGGGCCTCGGTCAGTGCTGTTGCCTCGTCGGACTCCGGCGTGGGCGGCTGCACCGGAGCGTCGCGCAACATCAGCAAGCCCAGGTTCGGCTGAGCAGGTCCGTCCAGGAACGGGTCGGCGAATATGTCCATCCCGGTGCGACCGGCCAGCCCCTGTCCCCCGCCCGCGGTGAACGGTCCGTCGAAACACGCGACCACCTGCGAGGCAGCATCCGGCAACTCACCCCAGGTGGCGGGCATGCGAGCGGTCCGGGCCAGCATCGAAGCCGCCCGGCGGGCCGCTACCCCGGTGAGCGGGTTGTCGCCGAGCACCACAGGAACCGTCTCGGCCAGCTGCGCGGCCATCAACTTCGCGGGGTTCACGAACGACTCCGACGAGGGTCGACACGTTTCAGCCTGTTCGTCCAACCGCTGCGCGATCAACGGGAAGACGCTGTCCGGGATCTCGGCCAATCCGAGCACATCGGCCGCCAGCAACACGGGGGTCAGCAACGACCACAGTGAGGTTCGGGTCGAGGTCCTACCCCGACCGACAGGTACATGGACGCCGCGCGAGCGGTAGGCGACGTCGGCCAGCGGCGACTCGTCGGCGCCCACCGTGAGCAACGCCGTACCGCGACGTGCCGCCTCACGGGCAATAGCGATCGGACCCTGTGCGGTACCCGACAGGGACACCGCTATGACCAGGTCGAGCGGTCCCACCCAACCGGGCAACGGAAGGTTCCGGCGGACCGTCACCGGGACGGGCGAACCCGGTTCGGCCAGTAGCTCCAGCACATCGGCCACGACCGAGGAACCCCCGAGGGCAGCGACCAGCACCGACCGCGGGCGTTCGCCATAGGCGACCCCCTCGACTCCCGCCTCCCGGCTCAGCGCGAGAGTTTCGCGCACCTGGGCACCCGCCGTGGCGAGCGAACGAAGGGTGTCACGCGAGTCACGCCACGACAGTTCCTTCGGATCATCGATCCAGGACTCCTGCAGAAAGGGCACCGTGTCAGTCGCGGATGAGCCGCGCCTCGTCCGCGAGTAAAACTGGAATACCGTCGGTGATCGGATAACCGCGTCGGACGCCGTCCGCGTCGCACTGCTGCGCGCACTGCAACTCCGCCCCGCCGTCAGGGCCGGTGGCATCGATCAGTTCGCCACGGCACACCGGGCATCGAAGGATCTCACGCAGCCAGGGTTCGATGCTGCTCATCGGGTCTCACTCTCGTCGATACGGCGGATGAGGCTGAGCGCCTCGTCCCGTAGTGCGGTCATCGTTGCATCGTCTGCTGCCTCCACGTTCAAGCGCAGCAACGGTTCGGTGTTGCTGCCGCGCACATTCAGCCACCACATCGGCGAATCGCCCGCTTGTTCGTGGGTGAAGGTCGAACCGTCGAGGGTGTCCTCGGCGACGCCGTCCTGGGCCAGCGCCCATTCCCGCACCCGACTAGTCGCTGCTTCCTTGTCGTGCACGGTGGAGTTGACCTCACCGGACGCTGAATATCGGCTGTACTTACGCATGATCTGAGACAATGGACGGTCATCGACGCCGAGAGCAGCGAGCACATGCATCGCGGCGAGCATGCCGGTGTCGGCATACCAGAAGTCCTTGAAGTAGTAATGCGCCGAGTGCTCGCCTCCGAACACAGCTGCGTTCTGCGCCATGTCCGACTTGATGAACGAGTGTCCGACGCGGGTACGCACAGCACTGGCACCATGCTCGACGATCATCTCGGGCACCGCACGGGAGGAAATCAGGTTGTGGACCACTTTGATGTCCGCTACCGGCGTGCCGTCGGCAACCGCTCGCTGGATCTCCCGGACAGCGACGAGCGCGGTGACGGCCGACGCGCTGACCGGGTTTCCCAACTCATCGACCACGAAGCAGCGGTCGGCGTCGCCGTCGAAGGCCAGGCCGAGATCGGCACCCTGCGCGCACACCGCTGCCTGCAGATCGACCAGGTTGGCCGGCTCCAGTGGATTGGCCGGATGGTTGGGGAACGTTCCGTCCAACTCGAAGAACAACTCGCAGATGTCCAGCGGCAGCCGCGGCAGGCCCCCACCGGTACCGAGGACGGCGGGAACGGTGTACCCACCCATTCCGTTGCCGGCGTCGACGACGACCTTCAGCGGTTTGATGCCGCTGAGATCGACCAGCCCGCGCAAGAGAGCCGCATACTCGACGAGCACGTCGCGTTCGGTCACCGTGCCTGGACATTCGACTGCCGGTGGTTCGCGATCGTCGAGCCATTCCTGCGCGCGGTCGCGCACCTGCGCGAGGCCGTTGTCCGTGCTGATCGGGCGGGCACCCGCGCGGCACAACTTGATGCCGTTGTATTCGGCTGGGTTGTGACTCGCGGTGAACATCGCACCGGGCAGATCCAGGGTTCCGCTGGCGTAGTAGAGGCCGTCCGTGGAACACAATCCGATGAGCAGCGCATTCACACCCTGCGCACGCAGCCCGTCGGCGAAAGCAGCGACGAGTTCCGGTGAACTGGGGCGCATGTCGTGGCCTATGACGACGGTGTCGGCTCCCTCGGCAAGCGCTACCTGCTCGGCGAAAGACCGTCCGATGGCCCGCGCGACCACGGTCGACAGCTGCTCGGGGACGAGTCCGCGTACGTCGTAGGACTTGACGAAGTCAGCCAGCCTGATGGAGTTCACAGCCGAACTTGGAAGGCCCTCATACCCGCGGAAGGATGCGTAAACGAGGGGGCTCCAAAGAGCCAGAAGACCCTGACGAGCCAGAAGCCATCGCGGAGCTCTGGGGGCTGCGGGGCGCAGGTTGCCGCCGACCCGCCTCTCGAACGGCGTCGGCCAGCGCGGTCAGGTCGTCCCCTGAAGGCATCGGTGGCTCCAGATCGACGGCCAGTCGCACCACATCCCATCCACGCGGCGCGGTGAAACGTGTGGTGTGGGCAGCGCACAGGTCGTAGGAGTGCGGCTCGGCGTACGTCGCGAGCGGCCCGAGCACGATCGTGCAGTCTGCGTGCACGTAGGTCAGCGTGGCAACCGCAGGACCCCGGCAGGCGCTGCGGTCACAGGTCCGCATCAGTGCTCGGCCGCTGGAGGAAATGGGTTGCGTCACACCGGAGACGATATGCGAGGGGTAGGACAACGGCCGATCCGGCGCGCCGCCTGGGGTGAGGTCGGTCATCGGCTCGATAGGGTCGGGTAATGACCGGTAGCGCTACATGGAAGGACCTGCGTGGTACCACCGAACGGGTCGCGAAGGCCGGCCCTGCGGCTGCCTCCCGTCGGACCCGGGGCAACCGGCACGCAGACGGGATCCGCGGACCGCTGGCGTGGCCCAGGGTGCCAGTTATGACCACCCGTTCCGACGATTTCGACGAGACCGCACTCAGCGCGTTGGAACGTGTCGAGCACCGACTCGGCCGCCCACTGACCATGCTCCAGCTCGCCGTTGAGGACGTCCCGAGCCAGGACCCGGCCCCGTGGGAGTCAGACGTCGCGCTCGGCCGCACCTTCACCGGCACCGGACAGGATCTGCCCAGGGTCGTCATCTACCGACGCCCCATCGAAGCGCGGTCCCTCGGCGCCACTGAGTTGTCGGACCTCATCGAGCAGGTCGTCGCCGAGCAGGTGGCCGCGATCATCGGTATTCACCCCGACGATCTGCGGGACTGAGCGTTGTGTCTGACCCCACAGCCGCGCCGGATCTACTGTCCGGTCTCCCCGTCCTGGCACGCACACCCGTGCTGGTCACCGGCGGCACCGGCACCCTCGGTCGCCACGTCGTCGACGAGCTGCTCGACGCGCACGTACCGGCCCGGGTGCTCACCCGCAGATTCGACGCAGTCACCGAAGCGCAGATCAGCGTCGGTGACCTGCGAACAGGGGCGGGTCTGCGCGATGGTGTCGAAGGTGTCGGCGCGATCATCCACTGCGCGACCAGCACCCGCGGCCGGGACGTCGATGTCGACGGTCTGGAGCGGCTGTGCAACGCCCTCGCAGCGCACAATCCGAGCGCCCACCTGGTACACGTGTCCATCGTGGGATGTTGGGAAAGCCCGCTGCCGTACTACCGGGTGAAAGCAGAAGCCGAGACGGTGGTCGGGCAATCCAGCCGCCCGTTCACGGTTGTGCGCGCGACCCAGTTCCACCAGTTCGTCGAACGAATCTGCGGAGCGCACCTCGGGCCGTTCGGCATCGGCATGCGTGGTCTGAGATTCGCGCCGTGCGATCCGCAGTGGGTGGCGCAACGCCTGGTCGATGTTGCTCTGGAAGACCCTGCGGTGGCACAGACAGCAGACGGATCGACGCTCGAACTCGCCGGACCCGAGATCCTGAGCGCTCGCGATCTCGCTGTTCTAACGGCACACCTGTCGGGACGTCCCACTCCCCGCCAGATTCGTGTCCCCCGTCTTAGTCGAGCACTGACGGCACTGGCAGAGGGTTCCAACCTGCCCGGTGAACACGCCGTCCGAGGTGGCCGCACCTATGCGCAGTGGTGGACCGACCGCACGCAGTCGAGGTGGTCCAGCGTTTGACCACAGTCCCAAAGCCGCCCCGAGAGGGTTGGCCTGATCTGTCGTCACTCATCGCTCATCGTTGAGCTGCTCCTCGCTGCGCCAAGGATCAGCTGCTCCGCGGTGTCCCAATCGATGCGAACCGTATCGAGCACCAGGTGATAGTGCTTCGCGCTCGCGGAATCGACGCCGTAGAAGTGTTTCGCGTACCCCGCCCGGATTCTGTCGTTCTTGCGCTGAGCTGCCTCCGCAGCGGCCGCGTCGATGCCGTGCTGCCGCATTGCCATCCTGACCCGACCCTGCGGCGGTCCGTCGAGCCGGACATGCAGAGCGTCCGAGCGGTTCGCGAGCACCACGGCTGCGGCATGCCCGAGGATGACGCCACCCGAGCTGCACAGGTTTAGTGGGTCAGGCGGGTGAGGATGTTTTGGGCGTCTTCGGTGAGGCTGGGTCGGGCGGTGATCGCCTGGCCGGCGATGGCGATCTCGACGTCGCGTAGCGGGCGCAG
>JAABUM010005119.1_pt1 | contig 14079 bp, 12 predicted proteins | sample 5559161 | NCBI WGS metagenome assembly JAABUM01 (sample SAMN10711868, study PRJNA513369) | rock metagenome | isolation source: Antarctica rocks | place: Antarctica: Victoria Land, Siegfried Peak nord
AACTCGGCCAGGTCAACGTTGCGGTCTCGTGCACTCGCCTCCGTCGGTTACCGGGCCGCACACGCCGCCTCGCGCGGTACCTCGCGTTGGTCGTGAATGAGCTTCACGGCGGGAGCGCTGCAACCACATGGCCGCCCCGAAGCCAGGTTAGGGTCGCCTTATTGTATATACAAGGGCTCTTGTCTCATTTTGGCTGCATCTCGACAACAACTGTCGGGATGCAATGCAGATTGATCACGATCAGTGGCCGAGATTGGACAAATCAGCCGTCTCGACGACCGTGGTCAATGTTGGCTGCATCCCTGCGGCTGGCTCACTTGCGCTGTGAGCGGCATCCGAGTCAGCGGTGCGGTCGGCTCCCGATGTGGCGCTCCTGTCGGTGTTTGAGCTTCCGTGGCCGGCCCCGGAGAGGGCTGGCCTCGGATGCGCGCCCGTTGCTGGCGGATCCCTCCCGGCTCACCAACGCGCAGGTGTGCGCCGGTGCAGTGATGTTGGTGCAGGTCATTCACCCTAACCGATAGGGGATGGCTTCAAGGCAGGTCGATCAGTTGCGAGTCGGTGGTTGGCTGGCTTCGACCTGGTAGGTTCCGAAGATCGGGTTCCACTCGGTGATGGTCATGTCGGAGACGAGGCCCTCGATCTTGTAGGGGTCTTGCTCGATGATGCTCCGTGCGTCTTCGCGGCTGGGTGCGGACAGGATCAGCATCGCGGAACGGTGCGGCGTCCCGACGAACGGTCCAGATGCCCGCAGCGTTCCCTCGGCGAGCAGCTGCTGCAAGTAGCTGACGTGCGCATCCAGAAACGTGTTCCATCCTTCCCCATCGGGATGAACGTAGGTCACCACGAAGAACGCCATCAGTCGGTTACCTTCGCGCGGAACTCACACAACGCATCGCCGACCTGCTGGGTTGCTTCGGTGTATGTGGCCATCTGATCCTCCATTTGGATTTTCTCTGTTGTGCTGGGCCGACTCAGTCGTCGCCCACCATGGACCTGTACAGCTGCACCAGCGCCGACCGTTGAGCCTGGCTCAGGCGCGTGTCCGCCACAATGGCGTCGACAACCGCCTCGCCATTGGTCTCCGCGGCGTCGGCGTCGTCGGGAAGCCATCCCGCCAGCCGGAACAGCACATCCGGCGGGATCTGCAATCCATACGCGATGGCCTTGAGTACCTCCCCCGACGGTTGGTACCGGCCACGCTCGAGCTGACTCAGGCAGGAATCAGACACGGTGGACACCCGCGCCAGATGGCGCAGCGAGAGCTGGGCAATCTGGCGTTGGGTTCGGATGTACTTCCCGAGATCCGCCAATGCCTCGTTCTGAAGCTTGTCGTCCATCGTTCCGATCCTCCGAGACAGATCGCCCTGTGCAGCTATGCGTCGCGTACAACGCAGTTGCGGTATATGCAACATGCACTGAATCGGGAGAGCGGACAGGCCGCCGCACGGCTGCCGCAATCACGCCGTCGTCCAGGTAGTTCGTGCGGTGCTCCACGCCCTGCGTACCCGGGCGGCGCTCGGCTGGCTGTCGAGTACTTCGAGGTAGGCGCGGAACTCTGCCGCCGCGGCGGCTACTTCCTCCGGTGCGCCGCGGAACCGGACCAGCATGGGGTCTCCGGGGTAGGAGCCCATCTTGAGGTGCCGCCGGCCACCGATGCGCCCTAGTTCGCCCACCACAAGGGTCTCCGGATAGTCGTGTTGAACCTCTGCGACGGCGATCGCGCACTCCGTCCCGCCTAGAATCTTCGGGGTGATGAGCTCGTCCACCAGCTGACGGACGTGACCGGGAGGGCCGGGCAGGACGAGCAGGGTGCAGCCCGTGTCGGTCCGCAGGCCGCCTGCGAGGTCGAGCTGTACACAGACGAGCCAGCCACCGAGGAAGTGCACGATGCTGCCTTCCGGCACGGTGGCGATCCGCATCATCGCCGCGACGGCATCCTCATCCGCTTCCCGCCCGGCGGCGGCCGCCCAGTCCAGGAGGCGGTGCACCGAGGTTTCCAGTTGTGGGTCGACGTGCAGCGGTACGCCGAGGGCAACCGAGACGGCCTCGTAGGTCACGTCGTCCCACGTTCCCCCGGTGCCACCGGTGGTGATGACCAGTGCTGGCCGCGGTGCCGCGAGAGCCTGCTCGAGCTCGGTGGCGATCACCGCCACGTCGTCGGGCACGACGCTCACCCTCTCCAGCGCAATGCCGTGCGCGCGGAGGCACTCGGCCAGAGGCCGTAGGTTGTCGTCTGCGACGTACCCATCAAGGATCTCGTCACCCACCAGGAGGATCTGGGCGCGGAGGCTCCTCATCGGTTCAAAGCTCCGGGCTGGGCACTCATGTGACGGCGAGGGCGGTGATGTCTTGGGTGAGCTGCAGCAGGTCATCGGCGTAGACCTGCGGCGGCCGCCCGTCGCGGGGGTACCCGGTGATCATCAGGCCGAGCGCAACCTCACCCTGCGGGGTAAACGTCGGTGCCCACAGGCTCACCACCTCGGTGCGGGGGTGAGCGGGCGTACCGCGGTTGTCGTTGGAGGGGACGTAGGCGAGGGGGTCGGGCGTCAGTGTGCCGATCAGCCGCCGCTCCTCCAGGGTTGGTTCGCCACCCAGACCAGGGCGAGAGTTGATCACCACCTCGGCCGCAGCGCGGACGGTTTCCAGCCCGAGGCAGTAGCCGTCCGCACGGATCTGGGTGAGTGCCTGGCGGTACCGCGCGCGGAGCTCGGGTGACTCGATGGCCCCGAGCCAGGCGTCGGCTTGGGCTGCCTCCGCGAAGGCCATCCAGGAGATCCCGATGGGTGCGATGGCGGGCAGGCGCTGCCCGATCGCCGCGGGCAGCACACCAGCGGCGGTGGGCGTTCCCGCACTGGCCAGCATCGTGAGGGCACTCCCGTCGCAATAGGCCGCGACGATCTGCGCGCCGGTGCGGTCGGCCACCGCCTCCATCAGCGGCCGGGCCCGGTCGACGAGCTGCAGCTGCTCCCCGAACCTGGTGTCGCGCAGCGCCAGGGAGTGCGGGGAGAACCTGCCGTAGCCGCCCTGGAAGAACAACAGCGGCAGCGTGGGCCGTTCAATGTCGAGATCGCGGACCCGCCCGATCACGATGAGGTGATCCCCTGCCTCGTGCACCACCTCGACATCGCAGTCGACCCAGGCCACCGCACCGTCCAAGATCGGCGAGCCCGAGGGTGCCGGCCGCCAGCTCAGGTCCGCGAACTTGTCGGCCGCCTTGGACGCGAAGGCACGGCAGACGGATTCCTGATCGGCGGCAAGAATATTCACGCAGAACTTCCGCGCCGGCGCAATCTTGGGCCAACTGGATGACCCGACGCCCGGCATGAACGCGACAAGTGGCGGGTCGAGGGACACCGACGTGAACGAGCCGACCGCGAGACCGGCGGCTGCACCGTCTGGGGCGATGCCGGTCACCACCGACACGCCCGTCGGGTATTGACCGAGCACGCGCCGGAACCAGTCGGCATCGGCGGCCCGGGCTGCGTCCGCGGCCGGCGATTCGGGACGCCCCTGTTCTGGCATGGTCAGATTTTCTCCGCCGAAGGTATAAGCATGCTTACATTCCAACAGCCGCCACGTCTTCTGTCAAGGGAACATTCCCCTGCCCAACGAGGTCTATCGCGGGGAGCCGTCTCCGTTCGAGACGTATCGACGAAGTCCACCTCGATCACACCTGAGGGCCCGCGTTGGCCAGGGCGGAGACGACGGAGGTGCCGCCCGTCGCGCCGTCTTGGCCGCGAACTGCATCAGAAACTCGGATACTGTGGCCCGCGCGCACCATCGATGTCGTGGTGGCCAGCGGTCTGGCGCGGGCCGGTGATCATATCCGGCGACCAGTCGCGGATCGCGGCGAGAAGGGGGCGCGAACCCGTCCTCTTCGGGGATGAAGTACGCGAGCGACTCCGTCAGGTTCCCTCCTCGCTGGGGCCGCGCGCGAAGCCAGGGGCGGCCACCGGCCGGTGACCGCCCCTGCTCTGCTCTACTCGTGCTCGGTCACTTCAATGCGGGCGGCGTGTAACCGGCGGCGTTGGGTCCCACATAGGCACCATTGGTGACCATCTTCACCCCACTGACCTGGGAGGGGTCCGGCCGGTAGATGAAGGTCTTCTGCGACGGCGGGGCCCCCGGCTTGGAGTAGTCGAGTGGGACGGCGACCCCGGTGTCGACGTTGGTCAGCGAGCGGAAGGCGGTGCTCAGGCCTTCGCGGGTGAGGTCCTTGTTGGCGCAGGCCTTCTTCAAGACCTCGGTGAACACCTTGGCCTCCGCGAAGCCCGCGGTGACGCCACCGTCCAGCGGGGCGTCGGGGTACTTGGCCTTGTAGTCGGCGACGAACTTCTGGGTGCTGGGGTCGGTGCTGCTGGTCGAGTCCACCCCGGCGGCGGTGTAGAACAACTTCTCCAGCGCGGGCCCGGCTGCCGTCTTGAGCAGACCCGGGACGAAGCTCGGGTCATTGCCCAGCACCGGCACGTTAAGTCCGCTGGCGGCGTCGACGCCGGCGACGGAGGCGGCCGCTGTCGGCCCGACCGTGATTGCGATGGCCTTGACGCCCTGGTTCTTCAAGTCGGTCACCTGGGCGGTCATGTCGGTGTCGGTGGCCGCGACCTTCTTCTCCACGAACGTCAGCCCGTCCTTCTGGGCAGCGTATTGGCTGCCGAGCGCTGCGTTCACGCCGCCGTCGTTGTTGATGTAGATGTGCCCGATTTTGTCGCCTTTGTGGATCAGGTTGTTAGCCAGGGCGTAGTCGATCATGTTGATTTGCTCGTAGTCATAGGTGGTGCCGACGAGCATGATCTGCTTGTTGGTCAGCAGACTGGACACATTCGCCGACGGGATGGTCAGCATCTTGTCCGAGGTGTAGTTGTCGAGCAGCGCCGCACTCTGCGGAGAGCCGAGAACCTGCGATAGCCCTACCACCTGATCCTTGATCTGCTGGTACTGGGTGACGGCGTTCTGGACGTTGTAGGCGGTGTCCTTGACGATCGGGGTGATCTTTCGCCCGCACACGCCCCCTGCGGCGCTGATCTGCTCGTAGAACAGCGCCTGCGCCTGCGTGATGCTCTTGCCGCCGGCGGCGAAGGGGCCGGTCAGGTCGCTGAGCTCACCGACGGTGAGGGTGTCTGCGGTGACGCCGGTACCGGTCTTCACGCCCCCGGCGCCGGTGCCACCCCCGCCGGAGTCGGAGGCCTTGGTGCTGCAGCCGGCGACGGCCGTCAAGCCGATTGCCAAAGTCGCAATGGTGATGCGGCCTCGTTTGTTGTTCATCATGTGGTCCTCCACTAGCTGTGCCGGGGCCGACTGGCCGGGGCAGGGTGGGTCAACACCTGAGACTCAGGTGCTGGGGGATGCTCTACGCAGCGGGGGCCGGTTCGGCGGTACGCCGCTTGCCTGTCCTGCGTCGACTGAGGGTGGCGGCGATACGTTGGCCGATGGCGGCCAATCCGCCGGCTTCGAAGATGAGGAAGCCGATGATGGCGGCGCCGTAGACGTATTTGGCGAAGCTTCCGGCATCCACGCCGCCGGAGCCGGGTTGGGCCAGGAAAGGCACGCTCGACCCGTACTGGCTGAGCAGCTGCGGTAACCCCACGACGAGGATTGCCCCGAGAGCAGCCCCGCCGACCGAGGCGAGACCACCGATGACGATCATGGCCAGGAACTGCACCGACAGGTCGAAGCCGAAGGTGTCCGGGACGATTCGGGAGAACGTGAGTGCGAACAGCACTCCGGCCAGGCCGGCGTACATCGAGGACAGCACGAACGCCGAGGTCTTGTAGCGGCGGACGTTGACGCCCATGACGGCGGCGGCGATTTCACTGTCGCGGACCATCTGCATCGCCCAACCGGGGCGCCCGCGGAGCAGGTTTTTCGCGAAGACGTAGGACACCACGACGAGGATCAGGCCCAGGTACCACAGGCGTTCGAACTTCCCGAACTCCACGTTGAGGATGTAGAGCGAGGGGTCGGTGGTGTCGAAGGCGAGGCCGAACAGGTTGAAGGTGGGCACGTTTCGGCCGTTGAATCCGCCGGTGATGGTCTCGGCGTTGAACAGGATGTGCTGGCCGATGAACACCAACGCCAGGGAGGCGATACCCAGGTAGATGCCGCGCAACCGGGACGACACCGGGCTGAACAGCAGGCCCAGGAACCCGGCGAGCAGAACGGCGAGGATCGCCGCGACCACGGTGGGCAGCTGCAGACCCGACAGGGACGCGCCAACACCGGCCTTGCTGGGTTTGCCGGCGAAGAAGGCGTACCCATAGGCACCTGCGGCGAGGAAGAACGCATGCGCCAGCGACACCTGACCGGTGTTGCCGGTCAACAGGTTCAGCCCGATGGCCCCGATGATCGCGGACATGCAGAACAGCCCGGTCTGCAGCAGCGAGCTGGACAGGTACAGCGGCAGCACCGCCACGATCAGCACCACGAGCATCCGCAGCACGGTGGGGATCCGGAGACGGCGCCGGGGACTGCCAGGCCGATGATCGCCCGTGCTGCCCGTGGGGGTCGTCGTCATTTCGGTGGCGCTAGACACGGGCGATCTCCTTGGTACCGAACAGGCCGGATGGTCGCCACAGCAGCACGAGGATCATCACGATGTAGGGCATGATCGAGCCGAATCCGCCGCCGAGGAACGGCAGCTTGTCCTCATAACCCGACGTCAGGGTCTCGGCGAGGCCCACTACGACTCCCCCGAGGAGTGCTCCACCGGCGGAGTCCAGGCCACCGAGGATGGCGGCAGGAAACGCGCGGAAGGCGATCAGCCCGGTGGTGTTCGTCAGCCCGGGGGTGGGGAACGCCACGAGGAAGATGGCGGCGATCGCGGCCAGCACTCCGGCGATCACCCAGGACAGCACTGACACCCGGCCCAACCGGATCCCCATCAATGAGGCGGCCTCACCGTCCTCGGCCGCCGCTCGCGTGGCCACCCCCCAGGAGGAGAACTTGTAGGCCGCGAAGAACAACCCCATCACCACGATCGCCACCACGATCGCCGCAATCCGTGCCTGCGGGACGGTGAACCCGGCGATGGTGACCAGCTTGGCACCCCAGGGGTCGCCGGTGCTGAGCACCTGGGAACCGATTCGCCGGGTCAGCTCGGTCAGTAACAGGATGTCCACACCGATGGTCAGGATCGCCAGCGAGTTCGCGTCCCGACCCCGGATACGGCGAACGAGCACGAACTCGATGACCAAGGCTGCCGTCCCGGTGGCCACCAGGCCGAACAGCAAGGCCACCCAGAATCCGAACTGCTGATGAGTGACGCCGACGACGTAGCCACCGAGGAGGACCAGCGAGCCGTGCGCGAAGTTCACCACCTCGGTGGATTTGTAGATCACCACGAACCCGAGGGCGATGAGGGCATAGATGAAACCGAGGGACACCCCCTGGATCAGCAGCTCGACGAATTTGGTCACGACGGTTCCTCCGTAGTTGCCGGGTTTTCGGGGGCATCTGACTCGTCCTCACCGGAGCCGAGGTAGGCGCGGATGACGTCCGGGTCGTTCTGCACGTCGGTGGGTGGGCCGTCGGCGATGAGCCGCCCGAAATCGAGCACCGTGACCCGGTCGGAGATCTGCATGACCAGGCCCATGTCGTGCTCGACCAGCAGCACCGAGATGCCCAGGGTGTCGCGGATGCTGGCGATGGCTGCGGCCATCTGCGCGGTCTCGTCGGCGTTCATGCCGGCGACCGGTTCATCCAGCAGCAGCACGCTTGGTTCCATCGCCAGTGCCCGGCCCACTTCCACCCGCTTCTGGTCGCCGTAGGACAGCAACCCCGCCGGCTGGCCGAGCTTGTTCGCCAGCCCCAGGAAGTCCGCGATGTCCTCGACCCGCGCGGCGTGCCGGGCGCGTTCCTTGGTGGCCGTCGGCAAGGCGAGGCCCGTGGACAGGAACCCGGCCCGGGTCAGGTGGTGGCGCCCGAGCATGAGGTTGTCCAGCACCGATTGCGTTTTGGACAACGCGATGTTCTGGAACGCGCGGCCTACCCCGAGGGCGGCGATGCGGTGCGGGCGCAGCCCGCTCACTTGCCGGTCACCGAGGAAGACAGCACCCTCGGTGGCGGCGTACACCCCGGAGATCACATTGAAACAGGTTGATTTCCCCGCCCCGTTGGGTCCGATCACCGCGTGGATGGTGCCCGGCTGCATGGTGAACGACACCTTGTCCAAGGCGGTGACCCCGGAGAAGCGCACCGTCAGCTCCTGTACCCGTAGCGCGGGTACCGTGGCCTGCTCGGGTGCCTGGGCGTCGGCGCTCACGAGACCCACCGGCTCAACCCGCGCATGGCGTGGGACGCACCAGCAGGTTCCCTGGCCACCGACCCGCTACTCGTTTCGGTCTCGGCGGTAGGACTCTCCCCGAGGTAGAGGCGCTGCACCGCGTCGGTGCGGGCCAGCTCGGCCGCGGTCCCGGACAACGAGATCTGGCCGAGGTCGAGCACATAGGCCAGATCAGCCACCTCCAGCGCCATCGCGGCGTTCTGTTCCACCAGCAACACCGACACCCCACGGGAGTTGATCTCACCGATCACCCGGGCGATCTGGCCGATGATCCGCGGTGCTAAACCGAGCGAGGGCTCATCCAGCAACAACAAGCGTGGTTCGGCCATCAACGCCCGCGCGATGGCCAACATCTGCTGTTCCCCACCCGAGAGCAACCCCGCGCGCCCATGGCGGCGGTCGGCGAGCACCGGGAACATGTCGTAGGCATCCTTTTGGAGACGTCCCCGGGCGGAGCGGGTGGAATTGCCCAGTGCGCCGGCCCGCAGGTTCTCCTCCACGGTGAGCCGCCCGAAGATGCGTCGGCCCTCCGGCACCTGCACCACACCCGACGCCACGATCACCGCGGCGTCCCGCTTGAGCAGGGCGCGGCCCTCGACCTCCACGGTCCCACCGGTGACAGCGCCCCGGTGCATCCGTAGCGTGCCCGAAATGGTGCGCAGCAGAGTTGATTTCCCCGCACCGTTGCTGCCCAACAAAGCGGCGACCTTGCCATCGGGAACCGTGAGCGAGACCCCTCGCAGAGCACGCACTGCACCCCCGTAGGTGACGTGCAGGTCCTTGACGTCGAGCATCAGGTCGCGACCGACTTGCGTGGCGGGATCGGGCTCGGTGAGGTGGACAGAGCGGAGGATGGCGACAACAGATCCACGGGTGTTCCTTCCTGTCGAGAGGGGTGTCAGCTCGCCGCGCAGGCGAATGGTGTGGCGTCGAGCAGATGGTGTAGTCGGGTCCGCTTGGTATGCAGGTAGGCGGCGTCCTCGGCGGTCGGGGCGCTCAGTAGCGGCTCCCGGGCGGTGATGTGTACGCCGCCGGCGACGAGCTGCCGGTACTTGTCGGGGTTGTTGGTCAGCAGCCGGATGGCGGCCACGCCGAGGTCGCGCAGGATCTGCGTGGCGACGGTGTAATCGCGGGCGTCGACCGGAAGCCCCTGGGCAAGGTTCGCCTCCACGGTGTCCAGGCCCGTGTCCTGTAGCGCGTAGGCACGGAGCTTGGCGGTCAGGCCGATGCCCCGACCCTCGTGCCCCCGCAGGTACACCACGATTCCGCGGCCTTCAGCACCGATGCGGGCCATGGCCATGTCGAGCTGGTCACCGCAGTCACACCGCAGCGACCCGAAGACCTCGCCGGTCAGGCACTCCGAGTGCACCCGGACCAGCACTGGCTCGGCCCCGTCGGCGACGTCTCCCAGCACGAGCGCGACGTGCTCGACGTCGTCGTAGACGCTGGTGTAGCCGACCGCCCGGAACTGGCCGTGCCGCGTCGGGATGCGGGCCTCGGCGACCCGCACGACGTGCTTTTCGTGTCCGCGGCGCCAGGCGATGAGATCGGCGATAGAGATCATCGTCAGGCCGTGTTTATTCGCGAATTCCCTCAGTTCCGCGGTGTGGGCCATTGCCCCCACGTCGCGCTGGCTGACGATCTCGCAGATCGCGCCGGCCGGTCGCAGCCCCGCCAAGCGGGCGAGGTCGACGGCAGCCTCGGTGTGGCCGGGACGGACAAGGACGCCACCACTATTCGCGCGGAGCGGGAGCACATGGCCGGGGCGAGTCAGATCGTGTGCGCCACTGTTGCGGTCGGCCAGCAGACGGATCGTGGTGGCGCGATCGGCGGCCGAGATGCCGGTCCCGATGCCGTCCCGCGCGTCGACCGTCACTGTGTAGGCGGTGCCCCGCTTGTCCTGGTTGCTCGCGCACATCGGTGGCAGCCCGAGACGGTCGCAGTCCTCGCCCACCAGGGGTACGCACACGTACCCGGAGGTGTGCCGGACCATGAACGCCACGAGTTCGGGAGTCGCCTTCTCCGCGGCAAAGATCAGATCGCCTTCGTTCTCCCGACTCTCGTCGTCGAGCACTACCACGGCCTTGCCGGCGGCGATATCGGCGACGGCACGCTCGATGCTGTCGAACCTCGTCACGTTCGTGGAGGGCGTGGTCATCATTGGGACCAGCTGAAGGTGCCGCGCCGCGGGTCCGCGTCGGTGGCGGACCGGGGGACGGCCCCCATGCGCCGCACGAAACCGTTCTCGTGACCGCCGAGAATGCCGTCGAACCAGTTGGCGGTCTCGATGAGCGCGGGCAGGTCGACACCGGTCGGGTAGCCCATCAGCTCCAGTGTCTGCACCGCGTCCTCGGTGCAGACGCCGCCGACGGGGGCGCCGGGCACGGCCGGGTGCCCTCCTGCGCCGGTCAGGGAGGTGTCGATGTTGCGCAGGCCCATCCGTGCCAGCTCGGCCACGTTGGCCACGCCCATGCCGCGGCTGTCGTGGATCTGCACGGTGAGCGCCTCCATCGAGGACAGTGCCGCTGCGAACGCCACGGTGTCGTGGACCTGCAGCGGACTTGCGTACCCACTGGAGTCGGCGAGAATCCAGTCTGGGACCTCGAGGTCCAGGAGCCGGTCCAGCACCGGTTTCAGGTCGTCGGGTCGCCGGGGCAGCCCGACCGGGCCGCCCCAGGCAAAGATCAGGTAGGTGCCCAGGCGTGTGCCCGATCCCGCAGCGACCGCACGCATCTGCTCGAGGACGGCCAGTGAGTCCTCGGTGGAGCGTCCGGTGTTGTTGGCCGAGAACCCCTCATCGACCGACAACAGGAACCACGCGGCGTGCGCCCCGGCGTCGATGGCGCGTTTCAAACCGGTGAGGTTGCCGACGCAGCACTCCAGGGAGACCCCCGCCGGGCGTTGGACCCGGGAGAACACCTCCGCGGCGTCGGCCAAGCCGGGCACGAGGTCGGGCCGGACGAACGAGGACACCTCGACAGCGGTGATCCCCGCCGTCGTCAGTCGGTCGACGAGCTCAACTTTTTGGGCCGTGGTCGCGGGCTGCGCCTGGAGGGCGAGCCGGGGGGAAACGTCGCGAATCCGGATGTCTGGCATGGACTGCTCCTGGTGTGCGTGCGCCCAGAGGAGGGTCGCCGCTCGTCGTGATGGTGGGGTCAGAGGTGGCGGGTGGCGCGCATGCCGGAGCTGTGGGCGTCCCAGGTCTCGGTGGTGACACCCTCGTCGCGCAGGGCAACCTTGCGGATCTTGCCGGTGGGGGTGCGGGGCAAGCTCTGCGAGAGCCGGTAGTAGCGGGGCACCATGAAGTGCGGCATGGTCTTGTCGCAGTGGCGGAACAGTGCCTCGAAGTCGAACGACGTGGCGTCGGCGGCCTCGAAGACCGCCATGACCTCGTCCTCGCCGAGCTCGGAGCGCACTGCGACCGCCGCCGCCTCGTGGATGCCGGGGAACAGCATCAGCGAGGCTTCGACTTCCTGGGAGGAGATGTTTTCCCCCCGGCGCCGCATGGCGTCTTTCTTGCGGTCCACGAAGTAGAAGAAGCCGTCGTGGTCGGTGTAGCCGAGGTCGCCGGTGTGCCACCATAGGTCCGCCATCCCCGCCAGGGTCGACTCGGGGTCGCGGTGGTAGCCCTTGAACATGATGTTCGCCATCCGCGGGCGGTAGACGATCTCCCCCACCTCGCCAGGAGAAAGTAGCTTGCCTTCCTCGTCGTGGATCTCGAGGATCGTGGAGGCGGTGGGCTTGCCGATCGAGCCCACCTTGCGACCCTGGATCGGGTTGTAGGTGACGTTCTTGGTTTCGCTGGAGCCGTAGCCCTCGACGATGTGGATGCCGAACCGCGCCTCGAATCGGTGCAGGACTTCCGGTGGTGCGGGTGCCGCGAAGACCCGCTGCACGTGGTGGTCGCGGTCCCTGGGCGAGGGCGGCTGCGCAAGGAGCATGGGAATGATCGAGCCGAGGGCGTTGAACTGCGTGGCCTCGGTCTCCCGAATCTCGTCCCAGAACCCGCTCGCGCTGAATCGAGAAGAGAGGCAGATGGTGGCACCGGCGTAGATGGCGTGCAGACAGCTCGCGATCAGTGCTGCACCGTGGAACAGCGGCAGGCAGGTGTAGAGCCGGTCGCGGGTCGTGGTGCCCATCGCGACCGCCACCTCGCGGGCCATGACGACGCCGGCAAGGGATGGCGACAGAACGCCTTTGCTTCGGCCCGTCGTGCCGGAGGTGTAGCTGATGCCGCCGATATCGCCAGGCTGCACGAGGGGAAACTCCGAGCGGACGTCGGTCTTTGCGAGCAGGTCCGCCCACTCGTAGGTTGCGGCGTCACCCTGCGGCAGGCGCTCGGGCGCCCCGTCGAGGTACACGACACTGGTGACGGCGGCCGGCAGCGTGTCGAGGTCGGCGATCGGGCCGGCGAGCCGAGCCTCAGTGATGATCGCCCGCGAGTCGGAGTGCTCGATGGCGTACTCGAGAAACGACCCCTTGTAGGCGGTGTTGACCGGCACGAACCGCAGACCAGCGCGCCCGATGCCGAAGCTTGCCATGAGGAACTCGGGCCGGCTGGACATGAAGACGCTCACCGCGTCACCTGGCTCGAGTCCCAACGAGATCAACGCTGAGGCGACCCTCGAAGCGCCCTCGTCCAACTGGCGATACGTGGTCTCCGTGCCCTCGAACATCACGGCCGGCTGGTCCGGGGAGTAGTTCGCCCGCGAGGCGAGGAGCCCATTGCCTGTGCCCCCTCCGAGGTCCCGCAGGTCGAGACTGCTCATCCGTTCCTCCATCTGATCAGCTGATGATGTGGCACCGTCTGGCGCGTAAGCATGCTTAGTGTAAACAGCAGGCTTATATGACGTCAAGCACAGGGCGCGAAGAGTTCGGGTGGACTGACCCGCAGACCTCTACGGCGCCCGGGGCTACGCCGCCGGGACACTCACCGCCGACCGCGCTCGGGATCACGTGGTGATGGCGGGCACCAACCGCAGGGCTGCTGCCAGCTGGTGAAGTTGGTCGAGCCCGACCCCAGACGTGTCGCCGGTGAGCGGGTGCACGGCGACCTGGTCGGCACCGGCGTCGAGGTGTTCACGTACTCGGGTCGCGACGGTGTCCGCGTCACCCCACGCCACAAGGGCGTCGACCAAGCGGTTGCTGCCGCCGTCGCTGAGGTCATCCTCGGAAAACCCAAGAGCCCGAGCATGGTTGACGTAGTTTGGGAGTACCAGCCGCGTCGCCACGTGGGCGCGGGCGATGCGGCGCGCGACGTCGGGGTTTGCTTCCACGACGACCGCTTGCTCGGGCACGAGCAACGGCTGCGGACCGAGGAGCTCACGCGCTGCGGCCGTGTGCTCGGGTGGGACGAAGAACGAGTGCATCCCGGCCGCCCGCTGCCCGGCCAGTTCCTGCATGCGGGGTCGTAGTGCGGCCAGCACGCGGGGCACCGGCACCGGTGGTGGCGGCCCCTGGTAGTAGGCGTTGTCCAAGGCATCGAGATAGGTGCGCATCGCCGAGAGTGGCTTGGCGTAGGTGTGGCCACGAAACTCGACGGCGGCGGCATGGCTGGCCCCCACACCGAGGACGAAGCGGTTCGGGTAGGCCTCACCCAAGGTGTTCGCCGCAGCGTTCATGGCGGTCGCGTCTCGGACCCAGATGTTGGCGATACCGGTGGCCACAAGGATGCGTTTGCTCGCCGCAAGCAGCAGCCCGGCGTGGGTGAAGGCCTCCTTCGTGGTCGGCGCCTCACCGATCCACACCGCGCCATAACCCAATTCCTCGATCTCGACCATCGCGGTGCGCGCCCGCTGGGC
>JAABUM010005120.1_pt1 | contig 14070 bp, 9 predicted proteins | sample 5559161 | NCBI WGS metagenome assembly JAABUM01 (sample SAMN10711868, study PRJNA513369) | rock metagenome | isolation source: Antarctica rocks | place: Antarctica: Victoria Land, Siegfried Peak nord
ATCGGCAACCTCAAGACCTGGCGGGTCCTCCACACCGACTACCGCAGACCACTCCACACCTTCAACCGGACCATCAGCGCAGTCATCGCACTCGAGTTCTACCGGGCCACATTATGAATAAGCCTCAGTCTGTCGTACAGCGTGGACGTCAAGCCCGGCCCCAGTGGTCCCTTCACGCCGCTGCGACTCCGACGGCCGTCAGCCGCACCTGCTCGAGGGCGGCGATGAGAAGGCCAACCTCGTCTGATGTGAACAGTGACTCCGGCCCGAGCGGCGCCAGGTCGGTGAACGGGGACTCGTACAGCAGCCCCGCTTCCATCACCCCGTGCTCGGTCAGGTAGTTCACGATCTGACTCAGGAAGTCCAGCTGGCTGGCACCCAGCGTCCGGCCGGCGACGAAACCGGAGAGGACGTCCGTGGCCGCCTCCCGGTCCAGACCGATCAGGCTCCTCATGAACAGACCCAGCCCGTCGGCCTGAGCACGCGCGCGCTCGATGTCCTCGGGTGCACCGGCCCCCGACTCGGCGAGCATGCGCTCGAGATCCTGGACGTCGGCAACGGTCAGCGGCTTGTTCCGCTTCAACTTCTGGAGAGCCAGGTGATCCTGATGCGTCCGCAGGTATACCCGAGCCTTGGCCTGAAATCGCTCGAAGTCGGTGCTGACCGGCGTGCCGGAGATCGTCACGTCCGTCACGTCGCCGATCTGGTCGACGAAGTCGGTGTAGACGACGAGACGTCGGGCCTTGTCGATGAGGCGAACGAGCAAACGGACGCGCCTGCGCAGGAGCTCCAGCATCGGCAGGGTTACGTCGACCCACCACTGCTCGCCGGACACCTCGTCCAGCAGGTCCTGCTGCTCCCGCACAGCCGGGATGTTGGCGACCTCCAACAGCGCTGAGGCAATCTCGCGGACCTGGTCCCGCAGGCGGTCGAAGCCAGGCTCGGGGTGAAGCGTGCCCAACTGCAGCCGCAGGATCAGCAGGTCGAATCGCTTCGCCAGCTCGTCGGCGTCGGTCACCCGGCTCGGCAGCCCAGACAGGCGCTCGCCGACCTCGGCGGCTTCCGGCTCGCTGAGGTCGTCCCACCGGTCGAGCTCCGCGTAGATCTCCACCCACTGCCGCTGAGGTCGGACGACGAAGTTGTCGACGTTCATGGCCGCGACGATCTCTTGCAGGGTCGAGGCGATGTCGCGACGAAGGCCCCGCTCGGTCCGGGTACCGTCCGACCCGGGGCTCACGACGTACACCCCCTCGGTCTCCACCGTCACGGTGGAGGGCTCCGCGGCTCGCTGGGCCGTCGACAAGCGCGCGTCCAGTCCGGTCAGCATCTCCAGGCGCGCCTTGAACAGTCGCTGCGCGAGGGACTCGGCGAGCTGGCCGTCGACGGTGGCGGGGTCGGTGTTGAAGAACTCCAGATTGCCGCAGACGTCGAGGACCCGGAAATCGACCTTGTCGTCCCCGGGACCGAAGAGGTCCGGACACAGCCGGGTCCCCCGCCCCAACATCTGCCAGAACTTCGTCTTCGATCGGACCGGCTTGAAGAAGACGAGATTGACCACCTCGGGCACGTCGACGCCGGTGTCGAGCATGTCGACCGAGATCGCGATGTGGGGCGCCTTCTCCTTGACGGAGAAGTCGTCGATCAGCGACTGCGCGTACTCGACCCTGTGGGTGATCACCCGCGCGAAGGCGCCGGCGTACTCGGGATAGTTGGCATCGAACCGGTCCCGGATGAACTCCGCGTGGTGGTTGTTGCGGGCGAAGATGATGGTCTTGCCGAGGCGGTCCCCACCGGCGACCCGGTGGCCGACGGTCATCAGAGTGTGGAGCACCTTGTCGACCGTGTCGGCGTTGAACAGCCACTTGTTCACCGCATCGGAGGCGACCGAGTCCGGGACGTCGCCGTCCTCGTCCCAGTCCCGCTTGTCCCATTCCTCCTTGTCCTCTTCCGACAGGTCGTCGTAGCGGATCCCCTCACGCGGGAACTTCAGCGGCACGTTGATCCCCCGCGCCGGGACGAGGTACCCCTCCGAGACCGCCTCGCCGAGCGGGTAGGCGTCGGTTGGCACGCCGTCCTCCAGGTGAAACAGCCGGTAGGTGTTGCGGTCGATCTCGTCCTTCGGGGTGGCCGTCAGTCCGACGAGAAGCGAGTCGAACCAGTCGAAGATCGCCCCATACTTCTGGTAGACCGACCGGTGCGCCTCGTCGATGACCACGACGTCGAAGTAGCCGGGACCGAACCGGCGCTGGTCTCCGGCGCCAGCATTGATCAGTCCCATCATCGTCGGGTACGTAGCCACGTACACACGGCCGTCAATTGCCTTCTCGGTCACCAGGTTCACGGTCGTGGCAGTCGGCAGATGGGTCTTGAACGCCCCGACGGCCTGTGTCACCAACGCGACACGGTCGGCGAGGAAGAGCACCCGCTTGCACCAGTTCGAGCGCACCAACAGATCGACCAGGGCGATCACGGCGCGGGTCTTGCCGGCACCCGTGGCCATGACCACCAACGCCTGTCGCTGGCGGGAAACCTCGAAGGCCTCGCCGACCCGCCGGATGGCTCGGTGCTGGTAGTGGCGCTCCACGATCCGCGAGCTGATAGCCGTCTCGGCCAGTGGGAGTCGAGTGGTGCGGCGCTGCACCAGGAGGGCGAGCTCGTCGCGGGTGTAGAACCCCTGCACCGACCGGGGTGGGTACCGCGTGTCGTCCCACATCCACGTCTCGTACCCGTTGCTGTAGAAGATGACCGGTCGCTGCTCGAATCGGGCCTCCAGGCAGTCCGCGTAGAGCTTGGCCTGCTGCTGCCCCACTCTCGCGTCCCGGCGGGTCCGCTTCGCTTCGACCAGCCCGAGTGGCTTGCCATCGTCGCCCCAGAGCACGTAGTCGACGAAGCCGCGACCGTCTCCCCCGTTCGGCGCCGGCATACCGATCACCTCGAACTCGCGGTCCTCGGGGTGCTCCAGCGGCCACCCGGCCTCCTTGAGGAGCGCGTCGATGATGAGGCTGCGAGTCGTCGCCTCGTCGTAGTCGTGGGTGTCGGGGCGTGCCTCGTTGGCGACCTTGGCCGCCGCGATGAGGGCGCGGAGTTCGGCGAGCTCGGCTTCCAGGCCGGCGTTCTGCTCGCGGGCTCGGGCGATGGCGGCGTCCTGCTCGGCGAGCCGCGCCGCCTGGGCCTGGAGCTCCGCCTGTCGCTGGACCCGGACGGAGGCGGGCACGGGCCTGGGGATGGCTTCGATGTCGAAGGCGACGTCGGTCGCGGGCAGGTTCGCGGGGTCCCGCGAGTAGTGCCGCGCCAGCCAGTACAGGACCTGGAACAACTGCCCCACCACGGGCAGCGAGTCACCCGGGGTGATGGGCGTGCTGCGGTGGACCGCGCGGTTGCCCGACCGGCGGATCAGGTCCATCTTCGCGTGGACGTCGGCGCCGACAAGGGCACGCAGCGACGGCTCCCCCAGGCGGGCCGAGAGGTCGTCCCGATAGGGCGCCGAGAGCGTGGCATCCGCGTCGTAGAGCCAGCCGACCGTCAATTCCAGGCAGCGGCGGGCGTAGAAGCAGCTGGTCCGTGGATCGCCGACCCCGTTGTACTCGGCGCGCGCGGCCTCGGCGAACAGCTCGGGCCACTCGGCCCGCACGAATGCGAAGTTCGTCACCGAGCGCTCCTCCGGTATCGGGTCCTCACCTTGTCACGACGCACGGACGTGCAGGGCTCGGACGTCCGCGGTCAGTCGGCGGGCAGGAAGGGGTTGAGCGTCTGCACGCCCGTGCGCCGGACGTCGCTGATGTTGCGGGTGACAAGGGTCCAGCCGTGGACCAGCGCCGTGGCCGCGAGCATCCCGTCGACCACCGGTACGCGATCGGGCACGTTGAGGCGTCCCCATCGGTCGGCGACCGCGGCGTCAACGGGGACGATGCGATCGGCATAGGCACTGAGAAGACCGGTGTGCCAACTCCCCAACGCCTCGGCCCCCCGGGGGTCCCGCCGGCGGAGGCTCTCGATTCCCTGCCGCAACTCACCGATCGTCAGCACGCTCAGGTAGAGCTCGCTCGCCGTGGCCCGGTCGAACCAGGCCAGTACCGCCTCGTCCGGCCGTCGGCGGCGCAGCTCCGAGACGACGTTCGTGTCGAGCAGGTAGCTCGTCACGCGTCGGAGAGGTCGACCTCGCGCGGCAGCGCACCCGACCGGGCGATGGTCAGCTCGGCTCTCGGGCCGCCACGCAAGTACTCCTTGAAGTCGGTGCCGGACCCGCTGAGCCGGTGGAACTCCTCGATGCCGAGCACAACGGCGACTTCGGCACCGTGCTTGGTGACGACCTGCACCCCGTCGGTCTGCGCGCGGCGGATCAGCTCGCTGAACCGCTGCTTGGCGTCCTGCACCTGCCAGTGCGTGTCTGTCATGCAACACCTCCCGCCCGCAGTCTAGACAGGCTGGACAGATCTGCCGTCGCGAGCTACTCAAAGTCCCGGAGGACGGCCCGAGTCCCGATGCTGCTCAGGTACTCCAGCGCGGTCGCCGGGTCGGTTACAAGCGTGGACGGTCCGACGCTCGGCGCTGGTGCAACAGGGACATAGTCGACGTAAGAGGGAATCGCGTCGAGATGCTTCTGCGTCAGCCTTCCCGGATGAGCAGCGAGCAGAGCCGTACCAGCCTCGGCGATGTTTTACCACCCACGGCTCGGTCGTGTTACCGCGCCAGCTCGCGTGAGCGCCGACGCCGCCCAGCCCACGCGATTGTCGGCCCGCCCCTGCGCGGGCGTCAGGACCTCCGAACGGTGCTCACCGGACAACTTCATCCGATCCGCCACGTCGGAGTGCACCTCACGACGCGTCCGCCGCTTGCTGTCGGACAGGACACATAGTAGGCGGACCACGAAGCCTTTCCACGACGGCAGCGGATCTGACGCACTTACAGCTTCCCCTTGAAGGCGCTATCCTGCAGGGACGAAACGAGGGCGTCCAACGTGCTGCCCTGCCGGCGATATCCAGTTCGCAACCGAACAATCGTGGCGCGTCGATCACCGAAAGCTTTCTGAAGGCTTATCGGCGGGACGGGTACCTGCAAACTACGCAAATCTTTGTAATAGATCGCAAAGACACTCGTTGTTCCTGACTTCCTTCGATCGAGTTGCTGCGCACCATAGTCGGACAGTAACAGTTGCGCCATGTACTGCGGATTGACGTCAGGAAGAAGTCGGATCCTCATGAGGTTGTTGTTGAAAACCCAACCAGAGTCTTCCTCGACGAGCGCAGACTTACCCACGAGCTCCCGTGAGTTTCTCGTGTTGAAGAGCAGGTCGCCCGGCCGAAGCGCATAGACCTCCAGTTCGGAGGAACTCACAGACGTTCGCTGAAGGCCTAGCGACGAGAGTTCTCCCTTGGCGGTGATTGCATTCATTCGAACGTACGGGGTCTGGAAGTCATGACCGAACGACTCGGAATTTCGTATTAGACCTAGCCTTGTATCGCCGATCAGATCACCGAAGTCGGCGACCGGCCAACAACTCAATCTCGTTGTGTCGCCGAACATATCGAGGAACATCGACCTGGTGAGGGCGTCGAGGTGGGTTATGGCTTCGCCGCATTTGGCGCGGAGGGCGTCCGCGCTGTCTAGTATGTTTGCGATCCGCCGCTGCTCGTCGATTGGCGGCAGCGGAAGTTGAAATTTCACCAACTCGGATGGGCTCAGGCGAGGCAAATTTGCGCCAGCGGATCTCGATGTAGCCAAATCTATTACCTTCGGTTGCATCAAGTAATGCGCCAGGTAGTTCTTGTCGAGTCGAGGGCCCGGACGAATTGGTAGAATCTCCGTACTGCAGAAGCCCGTAAACGTTGGTCGGGCGATTTTGGCCAAGTACGGCCTCAACTTTCCAAACAATACGTGCGAGTTGCTGAAGCGGTATTTGACGCTATCCAGCTGGCCATCGATTGTAGGCCGCACGTCCAACAGCCGGCCGCCGCGTTCGATGTTCTCCAGACCTACGTATAGCGATCCTTCAGGAATGTTCGAGGGCTCAACGGTCGCGCGCTCAACCGTCGCGACGTCGGCAAGGCGGACAGTTGGATGAGTCATGAGAGCATCGATTTCAGGTCCGCGAGATCTTGCTTAATCAAGCCCTCCAGCTGATCGAGATCGGCGATGATGTCAAGGGGGGCGCGGTGCTCCACCTCCTGGTGGGCGACCTCCTTGTATCGGTTGAGGGAAAGGTCGTACCCCTGAGCGGCGATGTCGGCCTTCGGGACGCAGAAGCTCTGGGCGGTTCGAGCACGCGAGCGTTCGGTGCTGTTGCGGGCTCGCCAGCGGGGCAGCACGTCCGGCAGGTTGTTCTTAACGTGTTCGTCGGGTGTCAGACCTTGGTCCGGCAGCACGCCGAGCTTGGATGCGTCCAGGAGCGGCGAGCGCTTGTCGTCCAAAGACCACCCGTCGGCAGTCACCTCGTAGAACCAGACGTCGTCGGTGCCGCCGACCCCGGTTTTGGTGAACAGCAGGATCGCGGTCGAGACGCCGGCGTACGGCTTGAAGACACCCCCGGGCAGCTTGACGATGCCGTCGAGCTTGTGGTCCTCCGCGAGCATCCGACGCAGTTCCTTGTGCGCCTTGGACGACCCGAAGAGCACCCCGTCCGGAACGATGACCGCCGCTCGCCCGCCCGTCTTCAGCAGCCGGACGAAGAGCGCCAGGAACAGCAGCTCGGTCTTCTTGGTCTTGACGACCTGCTGGAGGTTCTTCGCGACCGACTCGTAGTCCAGCGACCCGGCGAACGGTGGATTGGCCAGGATGAGCGAGTAGAGCTCGGCGTCGCCACTGGCACCGTCGGACAGGGAGTCCCGGTACCGGATGTTGGGCTGCTCGATGCCGTGCAGGAGCATGTTCATGCTGCCGATCCGCAGCATCGTGGCGTCGAAGTCGAATCCGTGGAACATTCCGTAGTGGAAGTGGTGGTTGGACTCGGCGTCCAGGAGCATGCCCGGGTGTTCCCGGCGCAGGTGCTCCGACGCCGCCACGAGGAAGCCGGCCGTGCCACACGCCGGGTCGCATATCTCGTCCTTCGCGGTCGGTGCCATCAACTCGACCATCAGGGCGATGATGTGTCGCGGCGTTCGGAACTGGCCGTTCTGTCCCGCACTCGCGATCTTGCTGAGCATGTACTCGTACAGGTCACCGTTCGTATCCCGGTCCACCATGGGGATGTCGTCGAGAAGGTCCACGACACGGGACAACAGCGCCGGACTGGGGACCGTGAACCGGGCGTCCCTCATGTGCTGGGAATACGTCGAGCCCTCGCCGCCCATGACGCGCAGGAACGGGAACACCTCGTTGGCCACCGTCTCGTACATCTCGGCCGGCCCGACATCCTTGAAGTTCCTCCACCGCCGCCGATCTGTGCGGCCGCTGAAGATGACGCGGCCGAGCGGCTTGCCGGTGCTGTTCGCCTTGTTCTCCGCGAGGGTCTGCAGCTCGTCGAGGCGGCGGATGAACAGCAGGTAAGTGATCTGCTCGATGACCTCCAGCGGGTTGGCGATCCCGCCGGACCAGAACGCGTCCCACACCCGGTCGACCTTGGACCTCAGCTCACCGGTGACCACCGCGGGACGGTAGCGCGGCAGGACCACAGGCGCCCGACACTCTCCCCTACTCTCATACGTTTAGAGTACATGCGTGGCAGACGGGAAGGTGACCCGGGCCCTGACCGCTGATCCCGCCGACGTCGGCCAGCTGGTGGTGAACATCGTCGAGGACCAGTGGTTCAACCGGAAGTCGATCCGGATCGAACCCCGCAAGCTGGCCGAAGCGTTGATAGGCTTCGCGAACGCGGACGGCGGGACCGTCGTCGTCGGCTTGCACGACGGCCTCGTCGAGGGCACGCGACACCTGCTGCGGCACCGCAACGACCTCGTCCAGACCGCGCTCACCTTCACCGAACCGGCGGTCCAGGCGAAGACGGCGCTGCTTGCGTGTGTGAACAGCCGAGGTGAACCGGACGAGCTCCTGGTCTTCGACGTCCTCCCGGGGACGACGGTCCACGCGAGCGTCCGGGACGAGGTGTTCCTCCGTGTCGGGGACGAGACCCGCCGTCTGACCTTCGCCCAACGACGTGAGCTGCTGTACGACCGGGGCCAGACAGCGTTCGAGTCGCAGCCGACCGGGTTGTCGGTCCACGACACGGACCCTCAGCTCGTGGCGGAGTACGCCGACCGCCTGGGGCACCCGGACGCCGTCCGTCTGCTGCGCGCTCGCGGTCTGGCGACCGGTGACGAACTGACGATTGCCGGCTGCCTGCTGTTCGCCGAGCACCCGGAGCAGGTGCTGCGGAACGCTCACATCAGCGTGTCGCGCTTCCGTGGCACCGACAGGGGAACCGGCGCACGACAGAACCTGGTCGACGACGTCCGGGTCGAGGGACCGATCCCGCGTGCCGTCCTCACGGCCCGTCGCCGGATCGCCGCCGTCCAACCGCGCCGCCGCGCGCTCGGTCGCCGCGGTGCCTTCGAGGACGTTCCCCTGGTCCCCGAGGACGTCTGGCTGGAAGGCGTCGTCAACGCGGCCGTCCACCGCTCCTACAGCCTCGGCGGCGACCACGTCCACGTCGACGTCTTCGACGACCGGATCGAGATCGAGAGTCCCGGGCGCTTCCCCGGCCTGGTCGACCTCAGGGCGCCGATGGACGCGACCCGGTTCGCCCGGAACCCGCGCGTCGCCCGGGTGTGCGCCGACCTCCGGCTCGGGCAGGAGTTCGGTGAGGGCATCCGTCGCATGTTCGAGAACATGCGCCTCGCCGGGCTGGGGGATCCCCGCTACCACCAGACCAACGGCAGTGTCCGCCTCACGCTGTCGGGAGAGGCGGTCGACCGCGAACTGGAGGTTCGGCTGCCGCGAGAGACCAGGGTGATCGTCGACGCGTTGCGCCGGTCGGGACAGCTGGGCACTGGTGAGGTGGCCGAACTGATCGGCCTGACACGTCCGACCGCGATCCGCCGCATGCAGGATTTGCGGAACGCTGGGCTGGTCCAGTGGGTGGGGAAGTCCGCGCGGGACCCTCGGGCGTACTGGCGTCTGCCCCATTGAGGGTGGAGCCGACCGGTCCGACGGCTCAGACGAGCAGCTGGCGGGTGGCGAGCTCCCGGTAGAGCGGTGAGCTGTCCACGAGTTCCTCGTGAGTCCCGACGGCGACGACCTCGCCCCGGTCCAGCACGACGATCCGGTCCGCGTCGACCACCGTGGACAGCCGGTGGGCGATGACCAGCACCGTGGTGTCCGGGCCGATCGCCGCCACCGCCCGGGCCAGCGCCTCCTCGTTGCGCGCGTCGAGGGACGCGGTGGGCTCGTCCAACAGCAGCAGCGCCGGACGGGACAGCAGCGCCCGGGCGATCGCCAGCCGCTGACGTTGGCCGCCGGACAGCAGGATCCCGTCGTCACCCACCTGGGCCCCGAGACCGACTGGGCTGCGGGTGACCAGCTCGCCCAGGTTCACCTGGTCCAGGACACCCAACAGCTGCTGGTCGTCCACGTCTGGCGCACCCAGGAGCAGGTTGTCCCGCAGGGTGCCCGCCAGGGCCGGCGCGTCCTGCTCGACGTAGGCCATCCGAGAGCGCAGCTCTGACCGATCCAGCTCGCGCACGTCGGAACCACCGACGAGGACCGACCCGGACTCGACGTCGTAGAACCGTTCCACCAAGGCCAGCACCGTCGACTTGCCGGCACCGGACGGACCGACGAGAGCGGTGCGCCGCCCGGCCGGTGCGGTGAAGCCGGCCCGCCGCAGCACCGGCACGGCCGCGCCGTCCTCTGCCGGGTAGCCGAAGTCGACGTCGCGCAGCTCCACCTCGACGGGCGCGCCGCTTGCGGCGCCCGAGCCCCGGACCCGGTCGGAGGCGGTCTCCTCCGGCAGCGCGAGCACCTCCTCGATCCGGGCCAGCGCACCGAGCCCGGTCTGGATGGCGGTCAGCGCCCCGATGCCCTGGCCCAGCGGCTGGACCAGCAGGAACAGCAGCAGCACGAACGCCACCAGGTCCGCTACCGAGATCGAGCCGCTGGCCACCCGGGCGCCCCCCACGCCCAGCACCGCCAGGAACGCGCCCTGCACCGCGATCGAGGCGAGCGGGCCCAGCACGCCCTGCAGCCGGGCGAGCCGCAGCCCGGCCCGGAACGCCTCGTCGGCGGACACCGTCACCGCCGCGGCCTCCCGCTGCTCCGCCCGGGCCGCCCTGATCGTGCGGACCCCGGACAGCGCCCGCTCCACCCCCGCGGTCATCGTCCCCACCGCCGTCTGCGCGGCCAGCGACGCCGGGCGGACCCGGCGGACCACGATGATCGCGCCGGAGAACCCGATTCCCACCGCCACCACCGTGATCGCCAACAGTGTCCGGTCCACCAGGGCCATCGCCACCAGGGCACCGACCGCGACCACCGCGCCGGAGAGCAGGTTCACCAACCCGGAGGTCACCACGGTGCGGAGCAGGGTCGTGTCGGTGCCCACCCGGGAGATCAGGTCACCGGAGCGTCGGCGGTCCAGCTCCGCGACGGGTAACCGGAGCATGCGCCGCACCAGCAGCGTCCGGGTACCGAGCACCACCGCCTCACCGGTGCGCTGCAACACATAGCTCTGGATCCCGGACAGCACCGCCGCCAGCACCAGCGCGGCGACGAGCAGCACCGCAACGGCCACCACCGGACGGGACTGCTGGATGTCGGCGATGACCCGCCGCACCAGCAGCGGCTGGGCCAGCGACGCGCCCGCGTTCGCCAGTGCCAGCACGCCGGCTCCGGCGAGTGCGGTTCGGTGCGGGCGCAGCAGTCGACCCAGCGTGCCGAGCCCCGCGCGCCGGGTGGCCGTACCCGGCGCCGCATCCCCCACGCGGCCATCGTCGCGCATCACCCCGCAGCGGCCGGGGCGGGGCAGCGCCCCGGGCGGGACAGCACCTCCACAGGCAACGGCCGCTGCGCGACCCGAACGCCCGCGACGGTGAGGACGACGGAGAGTTCTGACGCCGCCGCAAGCGGATCGTCAGCCGGACGCCGTTCCGCAGCGGGTTCTCCTTGCGAGACGGGGGCCGCCGGTAGTTCGTCGGCTAACGGACCGAACAACTACTGTCGCCGCTGTGTCCATCGGCGGACCCGCTCGGGTGGCGTTGGTTGAGATCGATGACACGGTTCTCGCTGAGCTGGTTCGGGCGGCGACGACCGACGCCTCCGCCAACGACGTGACTCCACCGCTCACCGATGGGGATTGCTGGACCGAGGCTCGCGTCGTCTGGCTCCGCAATTTCCACCGTGACCGGCGAGCAGGATTGGACGGGCCGGAGAGGGAGTCGACCTGGGCAGTTGCAGCCTTCAACCGTGTGGTCGGTTCTGTCCGTCTCGCGCGCACAGAGAGCATTGACGTCATGGAAACAGGGATCTGGCTTGCCCGCCACGTCCGCGGACAGGGAATCGGAACTGAGGCTGTGACCGCGGTGGTGCAACTGGCGACAGCCCTCGGCGCCGCGACTGTCCGAGCGGACACCACCTCAACCAATATGCAAGCCCTCGCGGTACTCAAGCGCTCGGGGTTTCGACTGAGCCCGACGTCTAGCGGTGGCTCGGTTCGAGCCCTACTGGAAACGCGGCCGCCGCCCGTCCTCTGACAAGTTCCGCTCACCGGGCGCCGAACTCGTCGAACTGTTCGCCGTCGCCTGCTCCACCGTCTACCGCGCCGTGCGGCGGGCTGGCGAACCCGAGCCGGCGCGAGATCGTCGCGCGTGAGCAGCCACATCTTCGTCGACGAGAGCAAGCGGGCTGGCTACGTCATCGCCGCCGTGACAGTCACCGACACCGACACCGAGGCCACCCGTAAGGTCGTGCGTGCTGTGGTGCTGCCAGGTCAGCGGCGGATCATCGTCTCGGCTCTGGCGGCTTCGTCGAGGACATCGCCTCCCGCGGCGCCGATACCCGGCTTGTCATCGGGCAGGACGACTCCGTCGTGCGAACTGACCGCCACGACCTCTTCCAGCTCGCGCGCCAGGCCGGCATTGCTGACCGGCTCGAGTATCGCCACCAGCGCGCCTACGACGAGTTGCTCCTTGCCCTGGCGGACATCGTGGCATGGAGCTGGGTCCGGCCTGGCGAGTGGCGCCGCCGGATCAGTCCGATCCTGACCACCGTCCGGACCGTCTGACTCCAAGAAGCGCGAAGCCCGAGCGCCGCGTCCGTCCGGACGGGTCTCGGGCTCACTTCCTCGCAGCTAGTGCCGCGGGCATGGCAGTGTAGGCCGTTAACCGCACCCAGACCAGCACTCGCCGCAGCGGCTGCGCGCAAGATCGATCTCACCGCTGACGCTGTTCCGTTGTTTCAGCCCCGTCCCGCGTTCGCCCCACTGAAGTTCCTTCCCGGGGTGAGCCCCGCCCAGGACCTCGCGGTCAATGAGATCCAGGACGGGACCTCCGCTCCCCACGGCCCGCCTGACCAGCCCGTCGCCCGAGCACCCGCGGGACCGCCGACCGGACAGGTCGGCGGCCCCGCGGAAAGTGGAGCGGGACTCAGCCGATCCTGTCTGCCGTGTCGATCGCGACCGCAGCCTTCCCGGGGATGGTGCCGGTGACCCTGCCCGCTGCGTCGACCACGACCCGGGGCCCGGTGCACGTCGTGCCCGACCGCCGGCCGCGCAGGACGTCGCAGTAGGTGCCGGGTGCCATCCCGGTGCGGATTGTCCGGGTCTGCGCGGTGGCGTGGTTGTTCAGCGCGACCCACCCGGTGGTCCCCCGGCTGAACGCGACGAGGTTGACCCCGTCGTCGTACCAGTTGGCCTTGGGTGCGTTTCCCATGCGGTTGTGCCACGCGACCATCGGGGCGACCGTCCGGTGCAGGCATGTCCAGGCCGGCCCGCAGACAGCGTCGGTGATGTACCCGCGGGCATCCGCGGGCGGTGAGTCGTCCGGGTTGGCGAAGGTGAAGCTGGAGTAGACCTGCGGCCGGCCATAGGGCTGCGCGAGCAGGAACAGCGTGGCGAGGGTGTTGGTCGCGCCGTCCTTGTAGGACAGCGTCGAGCCGTTGCGCTCGGTGTCGTGGTTCTCCACGAACGTCAGCGACCGGTTCGACGGAAGCAGACCGGTGCGCTCGTCGAGCTGACGCAGGCTGGTGATGTTGCCGGTCGCGTCGGCCGGGTAGCTCTTGAACGCGTTCTTCACATCCGTGGCGAAGTCGAAGCCGAGCACGCTGGCGATGTCGGTGTAGGCCCGCGGCGAGAGGACGCCGGGGCTGCCCGGCGGCACCTCCAGGGCGACGTAGGGCACCCGGCCGTCGACGGTCCGGTGCAGGCGGGCACCGATCGCCCGCAGGTCCGCCTCGGGGACGTGCTTGGCGGCGTCGACCCGGAAGCCGGCGACGCCGTAGCCGATCAGCTTGTTCAGGTACCCCGCCAGCTTCGCCTGCACCGTCGGCGACCCGGTCCGCAGGTCGGACAGCCCCACCAGCTCACAGTTCGTGACCTGGCGGATGTCGTTGAAGTCCTGAATGCTCCCGTCGGCGGTCGGGCAGTCACCCGGCGCGTGGTGGAAATCGGAGTAGCCGTACAGGCCGGCGTAGGAGTACTTGGTGAAGCTGCGCCCGCCGTAGGAGCGGTTGCCCTGCCCGGTCATGTGGTTGACGACGACGTCGGCGATCACGTCGACGCCGGCGGTCCGGCAGGTGGCCACCATCGACCGGAACTGCGCCTCGTCGCCCATCCGGCTGGTGAGCGCGTAGCTGACCGGCTGGTAGACCTCCCACCACGGGTGCAGCGGCGTCGGAGCAGTGGTCTCGGTACGCGATACCGAGTCCTGCGGCGGCGCTACCTGCACGGCGCCGTACCCGGCCGGGCCGAGCGTGGTCGTGCACTCCCTGGCCACCGAGCGCCAGTTCCACTCGAAGAGGTTGACGACGACGTCTCGGGCCGGTGTGGCCGGCGCGGCGGTCACGGCAGGCGGGGCGGCGGGTTGGTTCGCGGCCGGTTGGGCCGCGGCCGGCGCGCGCGTGGCGGTGGCAACCAGCGGCAACGCACCCGTGGCGAGTACCAGGGCCGCCGATGTGGCGAGCAACGCCCTACGGGAGCGACGGTGGCGG
>JAABUM010005121.1_pt1 | contig 14069 bp, 14 predicted proteins | sample 5559161 | NCBI WGS metagenome assembly JAABUM01 (sample SAMN10711868, study PRJNA513369) | rock metagenome | isolation source: Antarctica rocks | place: Antarctica: Victoria Land, Siegfried Peak nord
CGTCGCTCCACGTCGAGTGCGTGTGCAAGTCGCCTTTGATGTCGCGGATTTCGATTAAGTTCGGCAACTTGTGAGCGCGCGCCAACTCGATTTCGTCGCGGCCTTCGCGCAGTTCGGGCGGGATGTAATCGCTGTTGAAATGAGCGTAAAGTTCGCGTTCGGTGGCAAATGCGCCTAGCCCCGGGGTTACCCATCCTGATTTACCGAGGGCTTTAGGTAAAGCATCCAGCAAAATATCGGTGTGCGCCCGCGCGCCGGTTGTGGAAAACAAAGTTGAACCGAACGCTTCCGGTTTGGCGACGAAGAGTTGGCACTGGATCCCGTTGTGAGTTCGCGTCAAGACAAGGTTGTTACGCGGAACAACCGTTTCAAACAACGACAGCGCCGCGAAGTCATCCAAAATCGCGGTGTCGTTCGAGTTGGCAACGAAGGTCAAGTGGCTCACCATGTCGCAACCGCGCCGCACATCTCCGGCGATATGAACTTCAACAGAAGGTTGTTTTTCTTGGAGCGCTGCGATGATTTTCGTCGCCAAATGCGTCGCTTCGGGCAAGGGCAAACCCGAACTCAACTCGCTCACGCGACGAAGCGCGGTTTTCAAATTGTCAATCGTTTTCGGGCCAAAACCGGCTAAGCCGTTGAGTTCGCCGTTTTCCAAAGCTGTCGAAAACTTTTCGAGCGAATCAATGCCGCGTTCTTTCCAGAGCAACTGAACCTTTTTCGGCCCGACGCCGGGAACGCGCAAGATTTCGAGCAGGCCGGACGGATATTTCTTTTTCAACTCTTCCAACACGCGGATTTTCCCGCTCTTGAACCACTCACGTGATTTGGCGATGGTCGCCGTTCCCAGGCCTTCGATTGCGCTGAGGTCGGCGTCTTCGATGGGCGCGGGGAAATCGGCGATAGCTTCGGCGGCGGTTTTGTAAGCGCGGATTTTGAAGATCGAGTCGCCGTCGAGTTCGAGGAAGGCGGCGATCTGGTCGAAGGCGCGCGCGAGCGCGGCGTTTTGCATGGCCCAAAAAGGATAGCGCCATACTTTTGGAACATGAACTCCCCGAAAACCCCCTCGCCTGAACCACAAAGCGCGCCACTGTGGGGCCGCGCGCGCCATGAGCTTGGTTGGCAGGGACTCACGTTGCGCGTGCCGCTCGAATGGAATCCGGGCCGCGTTGCGGGCAAGCGCGACCGGGGCGATTTGCGCGTGGACGACCCCGATGGCGCGCGGCTGGAACTACGCTGGGAAACGCCCAAAAACGAAGTCAACATCGAAAAAACCGTCGAAAACTTTGTTGCGACTCTGGCTAAACAAGCCAAAAAAGAAAAGCGACCGTTCACCTCATTGGGCGATTTGAACTTGGTTTCCAAACACAAAAAAGGCAAAAACCGGACGGTCTCGTTCGGCTGGACGAGCGACAATTCCGGCAGCGCGCCCTGCGGATTTGGCGTGGCGTGGAGTTGCCCGCATTGCGAGCGCGTGGTTGTGGCGCACTTGCTCGGTCAAAATCACGAGGCGCCGCGCCGCGTCGAACGGACAGCGCAGGAGATTTTGCAATCGCTCGACTGTGACGGGCACGGCGGCTGGGACATGTGGGCGGCGTTTGAACTTTCGCTCGACATCCCCGAAGAATTTCCCATTGCCCGCTCGCAAATGCTGGTTTCCAAACTCGACTTGGAATGGATTCGCCCGCGCCCAATCGGTCTCTACGGCTGGGGACGGCGCGCCGAGCGACTGCGCGTTCAACGCTTTCCCGTCGCCAACGTGTTGCTCGAAGGCAAACCGCTCGACGAATGGGCCGATTGGAACATCGCCTTCAAAAACAAAACGCTGTCGCTGAGTCGCCGCGAAGACGAGGAAGCGAGCGTGAACGGACACGAAGCGCTCGTTTATCGCGGGCCGGTGCGCGACCCGCGCGCGCGGATTTCGGTTTTGTTCTTCGACTTAATCTTGCGCCGCAAAACGCCACAAACGCGCGTTTTGGTGTGGAGGTGCGAGGAGTCGAACCGCATTTTCGCCTTTGAATCGGAAATGTCCCTCGTGAATGAACACATTCCCGGCGACGTGCTCGAATCGCTGGCGTGTCATTAACTCAAGTTGCCCTTGAACAAAATCTCTGCGATCTATGTGGTTATGAAGTCAGCGTGTCATTAACTCAAGTTGCCCTTGAACCCAACGAACGCGAAGCGTAAGCGAGTGCATGGTTCAGAGCGCGAAGCGCTACCTTGAAAGAATGCGCTTCGCGCTCTGAACCATGCACTCGCTTACGCTTCGCGTTCGCTTCGCGTCGCCGATTCCCTCACGCTTCTCCGTGAACCTTGATTAGCGATTCCTCACGTGGGAAACGGAACTTCGCGCGGCCCGTATGAACAAGGAAAGTGTTTCCACTTTTCATTCCATGAACTTTTTTCGTTTTTTGGGGCTGGGCGCCGCGCTGGTGGGCCTTCCCCTGTCGGCGCACGGGCAAGAACTGGTGCCGGTTGCGCCCGACAACACTCTCCCTGACAATGGTCAGGCTCCTCTTGGCGGCGCGGATGACGAGGGCGGCGGCATTGACGTGTCGCCTCTGGCGCCGGGCGCGGCTCCGGTGCAAACGGCGCTCGATGCGGCGACACAAAGCGCCCTCGACCGCACCAACGCGTTGCTCGAAGACAAAAATCCCGCCGCTCTTCCCCTCGCGCGCGACACCGCGCAAAACACGCTTAAGGCGCTCAACGCCGCCGTTGGCGGAACCGGCGTTGGCAACGCGGCGCTGAGCCAAACCATTTCCGACGACCAGCTTTCGATTCGGTTGGCCGTGGGCGCCATTCAAGCGCACGCACTGTGGGGCCGCGCCGCCGATAGTTTCGGGCGACGCGACGAGGCGATCACCGCTCTGGTGCGCGCCAAAGCGCTGCTCGCCGCGCTTCCGATTGTGCCCGACAAAATCCTCGCGCGCGATGTCAATTTGCAACTCAACACGCTTTTGCGCGCCGGGTTGCCCTTGGTTGCGCCCGATGATGTTTTAACGGCCATCGCCGCGCGTTCGCACGAAAATCTGTGGCACGCGCGCCGTTTCGACTTCGCGGCGAACCCCAGCCTGCCAAGCAAAACCGCGCTCTTGGTAACCGAAGGCCAACTGTTTCCGCCCGCCGAGCGCGGTCAAGATCTGGTGCGCATCCCGCCGCTTTATCGCGGCATCGCGAGCGACCGCTTGCCCTCATCGCTGCAACTCAACCGCATGATCGCGGGCTACACGCGCATTTCGAGCGGCCCGCAAGCCGGTCAGTGGCGCCAAAGCGTGCGCGTTTTTTACGCCTCGCCATTTCTAACGCGAAACAAGCGCGACGATTCGAGTCGCGCTCAGGCGTTGGCCGCCCAGTTCTTGCGCGTTCATTCGCTGTTCGAATCGCAGTTGGGAGCCACCAACCTTTACGCGCACGGCCCGCTCGACGAAGGCGTGACGACGTTGTATTTGCTCGAAATCTCGGCGCTGTGGCCGCAAGACGACGATGATCCGGTTGTGCTCGCCAACTTAGGCCCGAAAATGCCGCCCGTCAACACCGGCCCCAAACCGGGCGCGTTGCAAGCGCCGGTCACGCCGCTCATGCGCCCGTGGATGCCCATCGCGGGGCGCGACGAAAGCGCGCCGGGCGAGATTTTGTTTTGGAAGGCGGGCTTTTCGCGCTCCGAAGGCGAGTGGGTGCGCGAATTGTTCCACGAATACGGCCACGTCGCTTTGCCGCCGTTTGGCGGGTTTCGCCCGCCGCTCGAACCTTACGGCAACGGCCTGCTCGGCGAAACGCTCGGCATGATGTGGGCGGCGCAAAACCCCGATTTTTCCGGCCCAAACGGCGCGGGGGTTCCGCGCTCCGATTTTCTGTTGCACGTCTCCAAACAAGCCGTTCCCGCGCGCGCCGCGTTTTTGCTCGACAACCCGACGGCGCCGCGCACCGGCGGCACCTTGGCTGATCTGCGCTTTTTGCAGGGCTTAGCGGTGGTTTGCGAGCGCACTTATGGCGCGCCGATTTTGGGCCGTGCTTTCGCGCCGCTGGCTCAACAGGGCGCCAATACGCCAAGCGTGGCGGCGCGGCGCGGGCTGTTCAACGCGCAAGATTTTCTGAGCGCGCTCGAACCGGCGATGCGAAGCGCCTTCGCTTCGCGCCACTCGCTTTCGATTTATCTGCCCGCCTCGCTCGATTTGGGTTTGGATGCGACGGCTCTGGTGAACCGTTCGCCCATCGCTTTGCGCGCCGGTTCGCGGGCGTCGGGTTGGCTGTTCGTTCCCGCCGGAGCGACGAGTTTGCTCATCGAATCGCCCAATCTGAGCGCCATCGGTTTGCCGTGGAAGCGCGAAGTCGGCGCGACGCGCGTTTATTTCGGCGGCAAAAGCGGCTGGCAACGCGTTGGACTTCTCGCTCAAGGAAACGCCACGCTTCAAAAAGCGCGCTTTGAATAAATTTCGTCGCCGCCGTAGTCGAGTAACTCGGTATAAATCACGCTCATGCCGGATTGACGGCAGGTTTGAACCGTGATGCGCGCGATCAGTTCGTCCGACTGGACAATTTTCGCTTCGTCGCGCCTGACCAAACGCGCCGCTTCCATCTTCTTCGGCTGGCGAATTTCAGCGACGATGTGATAAGGCTCCTCGCGGCGGCGAGGGTTGTTTGTGAGCGCCAAAATCGTTTTGATGACCTGCGAATCGGCGTCCGCTTCGGCCTCATCCGGCGACAGAATGATAATGGATTTGGCCTGATGCGGATTGGCGATTTCCAGATCGTAAAGATCAATTGGGCTTCCGGTGCGGCAAATTACGCGCGTGTTTTTCGTAGAGCCGACTTTGGAACGCAGAAGTTCTTCCATCTCGACTTTATCGCGGTCGGCCAAAATCACGATGCGCGGCGCCTTTTGATTTTCGTTGGCGATGACCAACTCCGAAACGATGGTGAATACATTCGGCGACCAACCCAAGATCAGCGTGTGATTTTCCTCGATAACGAACGAGCGCCCTTTGCGAAGTTCGTCCATTTTCGATTCCAGGCCCGAAGTCAAAACGCCGATCAAACTCGAAATGATGAACAAACCCGACAGCGTGACGAGGAATCGGAAGGTGCGGCTGGATCACCTCCTTTCTGGAGTTCACCTCAAGTAAGCCTTCGGGCCGAACGACAGACAACTCGAAAAATTACCTCACACTTGTTCTTGTTCGTTCCGTTTGACCTCGTTTCAAATCTCACTATTCAGTTTTTCAGAGTGCAGCCGCAGGATAAAAAGCCCGACCCAATTGAGTCGGGCTTTTTTGTTTTTCTATAGCCTTGCCCCAAGTTGCTCTGCTCAGTTAGTAATCATTCCCGCCATCCCCATCGCCATAATTGCAACCACGCCTACGACCAAACCAATCGTCAGCCCCAATTTCAAGTAAGACACACGCGAGGACTTAAACCCCTTAAAAATCAAAAGTAAAAGAGCGACTAAAATCCAACCGGCGCCAAAGAGAGAAAATGTACCATAAGCGCCGACACAGAAGCCAAAGGCGAGGATGAGGCCGTTTCGACCTGCTTTTTTGTGGTCATTGAGGTTCGAGCTTCCAGCGCAAAATTTACCTTCTGGCCTTCTCGGACGACTTCCGATGCTTCTCAACTTTCGTCCCATCTTTATCGCACGAGTTCCGATGCTTATCGGACGAAGTTAGGTAGCCCGCAACTTTCGTCCAATAAAGATGAAACCAAAGTTCATACGCATGGACTTTCGTCCGATGAAGAGCGGAACAAAAAAGGTAGCTACCTTTTTCCTCGCGCAACATGATCCAACTTTTACGCGCGCTTCTTAAAGTGGCGCGAGGACGAATTCATGGCGCGTCGTTCGATGCGGCTCAAGACTTCGTCTTTATGGGTGACAAGTGGTTCGATTCGGATTTTTTCTCCTTGAACCAGTATGCAGGCAACATAGGTGACTTTACCTCTGCGAAAGCGGCGGTCAAGGAACAAATCTTCAATGGACTCAAAAGCGATCCGGCGTTGTCGCCACATTCCTCCAAACAATATATCCTTGCCATCGCACCGGACGAAATTGCGAATCTCTATAAGGAGTGGAATAAAAAAGTAGATACCGAACATAATCCCAATGACAATAAAGTGAGATAGATGTGCACGTTTCAGATGTGTAAGAACAGGCAAAGCGCTTAGCAAAACAGCAACTAAACCAAGGAGGGGGAGCCACCACGTTCCAGAACGCGAAACAATGGGAGCATCGTCATTGCCTACAGGAGGAATCACTTCGCGCTGATATGTAACTTTAGGCTCATCGGGCACTTTTGTTCGCCACGCTTCTACGCCTTCAGGTAAATGCACACGCCCAGCAATGAAGTCGCGCAGTTGAGGCCAACTTTTAGAACGGGGATTAAGTTGAATCTTGCGCTTCCCAAGTCGCAGAACTGGCGTGCCTCCGTTGGTCAAATAACAATCTGAAACATCTTCCCAACGCGCGTTTTTCCACTCGATGAAGGGGCGCCAACGAAAGCCGGTTTCATCTGCTACAAAACGGAAGAACAAAAGCTCCCATATCAAGGAAGGCAGCGATCCTAACATGAGGGTGCCACCTGCGAAGGCCATCCATACCAAAAGCGAATCGTCTTCGGCGTGGTGTCTGGCGATTTCTTCGCCTCTTGGCACACCTCCCACATTGAATTGCGTTGAAGTAGCGAACCAGAAACAGAAACCCATCAGCAACACACTTTGAACAACCAAAAGCCAACTACGTGGAGACCGTCGGTTAACTATTGAAGTAGATAAGTAAGAACCATCGTTCAATGGATGTTGAAAGCTGTTCATTGGCAGGGCGATTTAAGGACAAGTGGAAAACGAAGAATGGTTAGCATTGACTGACGAGGATGTCGAAATCTTCAAGGCGCGAGAGCGGATGTAAAGTGATTTAACCTTCACGCTGATGAGAAAGTGGATCAACTTCCTTGCTCTTTAGTTTTACTGCTTCTGGTAGTTCCGGCAGATGAATTTGCTTGCGAACCGTTTCGGCTAATCTTCGATAGGTTGGTAGATACTCTTGTACCAAAAATTCGCATCTGTCGGCATCCCTCGGAGGGACGATCTTGCTGTGGCACGCATTAATAAAATCTGTAGTCGCATTTTTCACCTCAATTCCCAAGACCCATTCAGACGACCAAGCCAAAGACTCCAATTTCTTCACTTCATCTGAAAGGATAGCCCACTCCGTTTTTTCTACTTCACAATGAAGAACCTTGGATCCGCACTCAGATTGATGAACTTTCTCGAATAACTTGGCTGCTTGCTCCATGAACGAGCGCGCGGCTTCAACTCGAATTGGATAAACCGACTTATAAAGATCAATTTTTCTGGTTTTATCGTTCAAGAGGAATGTGATGGTTGGGCTAAGGAGAGCGCCCATAAGCGCGCCAATTAAGGCGAAACCTCCACCGACAATAGCTTGTGACAACGCAGGAAGCATGACTTGATTACTTTATCATCTTATTTTACTCACAATCCTCTCAACAAAAAAGAGCCGCGACCAATACAGTCGCGGCTCTTTTTAGCTTTCCAAACCCTTGCCGTAGCCTTCCAGAAACTCTCGCCATTCGGGGCGGCGGACGGCTGAGACGAAGCGGGGGAAGGAGATATGAGGCACGTAGCGGGGTTTGCGCGGCGGATGCGGCAAGCGCAAGCCGCATTCGCTGGGCGTGCGGTTGCCCTTTTTGTTGTTGCACTTGAGGCACGAACACACGACGTTCTCCCACGAGGTTTCGCCGCCGCGACAGCGCGGGAAGACGTGATCGAGCGTCAAAGACTCGCGCGAGCCGCAGTAAACGCAGGTGTAGCCGTCGCGCGCCAACACGCTTTTGCGCGAGATTTTAAGCTCTGGCGTCGGGCGACGAACGCCGCAGTGCAAGCGCAGAACCGACGGGACGAGATGCTCTTCTTCGGCTGAGCGCATCGTTTGGTCGCTGAAACGCAAGACTTCGGCTTTGTCGAGCAGCCAAAGCGCGATGCCGCGATGAAGCGAGCAGATGTTGAGCGGCTCGAAGTTTTGGTTCAAGACCAAAACGCCGGGCAGTTGAGTTGGACTCAACCGGTTGGATAAACCACTTTGGCTGGACGAGGCATCAGCACGCACCTGGCTTTATCCTCCTCCGCGAGGGTAGCCTCTAACGCGAAAACAAAAGCCGGAAAACAATCGCTGGCGTTGAACTGAAACCACCGCGTCACTTTTGCATTAGGGTATCCAGTGCGTTCTACTCGCCTAACACTTTCTTCAACAGTTCATTAACCATCGCCGGATTCGCTTTGCCGCGCGTTTCCTTCATCACGCCGCCAACCAAAGCACCAAACGCTTTTTCTTTTCCTGCGCGAAGGTCTTCAACAATCTTGGGCAACTTTTCGACAACACTTCGGCAAATCGCTTCGAGTTCCGAAGTGTTGCTCATTTGTTTCAAGCCCTTCGATTCAACAATCTGCACCGCCCCTTGACCCGAAGCGAACATCTCATCAAAAACATCTTTGGCGATTTTTCCAGAAATCGTGCCGTCGTCTATTAAGTTCACGAGCGCACCCAGTTGACTTGGCGTCACCTTCGACTCGACGATGGTTTGGCTCGATGCGTTGAGCCGTCCTAACAGTTCGTTGGCGATCCAGTTAGCGACAGTTTTGGTGTTCTTACTGGTGTCGAGCACGCTTTCAAAATAACGCGCGATGTCGGGTGTTGCGGTCAGCACTTCGGCATCATAACGGTTCAAACCGAGGTCGTTTTGAAAACGCGCGCGTTTGACGCGCGGCAGTTCCGGCATTTCGGCTTTGACGCGCTCGAGCCATTCATCGTCTATGTGAAGCGGCGCTAAGTCGGGTTCGGGCATATAACGATAATCGTGCGCGTTTTCCTTCGAGCGCATCGGCTGCGTCGTTCCGCTCGCCTCGTCCCATAACATCGTTTGTTGCGGGATTTTGTTGCCTTCGCGCAGTTCTTTGGTCTGGCGCGTGACTTCGTAGCGGAGCGAATCGCGCACGGCTTTCATCGAGTTGAGGTTTTTGACTTCGACGCGCGTGCCGTATTCGGTTGAACCTTCAGGCCGCAGCGAAACGGAGGCTTCAAAGCGAAGTCGGCCCTGTTCCATTTTGCAATCCGACACTTCCAAAAACAGCAAAATGTCGCGGAGCGCCGTCATGTAAGCCTCGGCTTCTTCGATGGTTCTCATGTCCGGCGCCGATACGATTTCGAGCAAAGGAATGCCCGCGCGGTTGAGGTCAATCAAGCTCGAATCGGGGTCGCCGACCGCTTCGCCGTGCGTGGATTTGCCGGTGTCCTCTTCCATGTGAACGTCGTTCATCCCGATTTTTTTCGTCGTGCCATCGGGCAACTCGATTTCCAAAAACCCGCCAAATCCCAAACACTGCGCGCGCTGCGAAATTTGATAACCCTTGGGCAAATCGGGATAAAAGTAGTGCTTGCGCTCGAAAAAGCAGTCGCGCGAAATGTCACTTTGCAGCGCCAACACGCAACGCAGCGAAAGGTCTACCGCGCGTTCGTTGAGCACGGGTAAAGCGCCGGGAAGTCCAAGCGTGATCGGATCAACGAGCGTGTTCGGCTCGGCCAAAGCGAGGTTGGGCGAGCCGACGAATTGTTTGGACTGCGTGAGAAGTTCGGCATGGACTTCCATGCCGATGACGGTTTCGTATTTCATAAACGAATTAGCCTTTCAGTTTGAGGCGAGCGACGAAGTCAGGAAGCGGCAAACTGACGGGATGCCGAAGTTTTCGTTTGAAGAAGACATGATGCGTGACTTCATTGGCGAGGCTGATGACTTCGATTTTCAAGCCGCCGCCGCCAAATACAAGCGCGATGAGAACGGACATTTATCGGTCTATGAAGCGGCGAGTTGTGCACTGGACGAACCCAAGTTGAGAGAAACGAGCCATTTAGCGCTTCAAGAACTTCGTCGTTTGGGCGTGACGCGATTCGTCGTGAACTACAACGGCGGAGGCGACGAAGGTTTCGCTCATCTGGGCCGGGCGAGAACCTCCAAAGGCTCGATAGGCAAAACCAAACTCATCGAACAACTACAAAACGGGCCGCTTGGCGAAAAACCAGAAGCACGAAACACTTTCTACTCGCCGCAACGCGAAGCACAACTCACGCGCAACGATTGGACGCGCGATGCACTTGATTTGCTTGTTTATGAACTCGCCGTTCAACTTCTGGGCAGAGGTTATGGCACCGGCGAATTTTCTGTTGAAGGTGCCTTCGTCACTGATCTTCAATCGAACACCCTCACCGACATCGCGCCGGAGGATGTGTGATGGCGCATCCGTTTTATCACGCCGAGCGTTCGGTTCGACTGTGGGGCGGCAAAGTCGAAGATTATCTGCCCATTCACTCGTGGTTCGATGAATCCAAAGCGCACCTGAGCGACTTCCGGCATCGCGCTTTGCGTCATCATTCCGAGGGAATTTTCCTGTGTGAGAAGCTATTTGGCGTCACGATCCAAAACGCGGACGGCAAAACAGTTCCGGTTCGTTCAATCGGCGAGCAACACGTCAAAGACGATCTGGGTTGGATTCCCACGGTCAAAGATTGGTTGCAACACATCCAGGTTCAGCCGTGGATGACGCAAACGAAGTGGAAACCTTCGCGCGGCGACGCCGATCCCGAAGAAGGCGTTACAACTCCTGAATGTAATAGTCGGGACGCGACGTGACCGTAATTTTGTCGCGCGGCACGCCCTGACGAATCAGGTTCGGCGCGATGAAGTTCATGCCAGTGTCTTCATCGTGAACCAGAATTTGATCGCCGCGCAATTCGAGATGGGCGACGACCCGGTTATCGTATTCTCCGCGATAGCATCCATGATGAAGCATGACGAACTGGCCCTGAGCGCGGTCGAACAGCAGAAGCGACTGCATATCGGCGTTCATCGGCGGCTTGCCGTAGTGCTCAAACGTTTCTTCAATGGCCTGTGCCCACTCCGTGACTGGCAAAGTCGTTAAGGTATCCACTGCGTAATTTCCTCCTTCTGGGTGTCGAACGCGATCAAGTTTAGGTCGAGGCTGTCGCGCAAATTCTCGCCGTCTTTTTGTGCGGCATCGAAGACCTTTCGGACTTCGCCCGCAGGAACCGCGATGAAAAGTTCGATGTCTGCAAAATCGCGGTTCAAGACGTGGCGGTAAATCACGAACTGACCTAATGCTCTTTCCAGTTGCGTTATGCTCGAAAAAGACACGCCCTTCACTTCCACCGCGATCCGCTTTCCGTCTTTTTCGGCGATGATGTCCAAATACAAAGTGCGGTCGTTGAACGTGATGGTTTGTGATTCGGACACGATGCGCCAACCCGCTTTTTCCAAAGCGCGCCGCACAAATCATGCAATAAATCTTTGGCGGGCACGCTAAAACGCTGCCCGTCGCGCGTGCCACTCCGTGGCCTTCTCGAACGCATCCGCCACTTTCAACAGCGTGCTTTCATCCAAAAGCCGCCCGATGAGTTGAAGTCCAATGGGCATTCCCTCCTGAAAACCGCACGGAAGCGAGAGTGCGGGAAGTCCGGCCATGTTGACGGGAATGGTGCAAACATCGGCCAACTTCATCGCCATCGGGTCGCCCGCTTTGTCGCCTAAAGGAAACGCAACCGAAGGCGCAGTCGGCGTCGCCAACACGTCGCATTTTTGGAAAGCCGAATCGAAATCGCGGCGAATGAGGGTTCGCACTTGCTGGGCTTTGAGATAATAGGCGTCGTAGAAACCGCTGGACAGCGCGTGCGTGCCGATCATGATGCGGTGCTGAACTTCGTGGCCAAAACCCGCCGTGCGGCTTTTCGCAGCCATTTCGATCACGTCATCGCCGGGATTGGCCACGCGCAAACCGTATTTCACGCCGTCGTAGCGCGCCAGATTCGACGAGGCTTCCGAGGGCGCGATGATGTAATAGCAGGCCAAAGCGTGTTCGGCGGTCGGCATCGAAACTTCGACGGCTTCCATGCCCAGAGTTTTGAGTTCATCAACGGCCTTCATCACAGCATCGGCCACCGAAGTTTCGACGCCCTGACCGAAAAACTCGCGCGGAATGCCGACTTTTAAACCGCGCACATCGCCCGTTAATGCTGCGCGATAATCGGGAATCGCGGCTTTGGAAGAAGTCGAATCGCGCCGGTCGTGCCCGGCGATGGATTGCAAGAGCAAAGCTGCGTCTTCGACTGAATTGGCGATTGGCCCGATTTGGTCGAGCGACGAAGCGAAGGCAACTAAGCCGTAGCGCGAAACTAAACCGTAAGTCGGCTTGAAACCAACGCAACCGCAAAAAGCCGCGGGCTGGCGAATCGAGCCGCCCGTGTCACTTCCCAGCGAAAGCGGGACTTGACGCGCCGCGACGGTAGCCGTTGAGCCGCCCGACGAGCCGCCGGGAACGCGACTTGTGTCCCACGGATTGCGCGTCGCGCCAAACGCCGAGTTTTCGGTCGAACTGCCCATCGCGAACTCGTCCAAGTTGGTTTTGCCCAAAAACACGGCGCCATCTTCGCGCAGTCTCTCGACAACGTGCGCATCGTAAGGCGCGACGAAGTTTTCGAGCATCTTCGAGGAACACGTCGTGCGAACGCCTTTGGTGCAAAGATTATCTTTGAGCGCGAGCGGAACTCCGCCGAGCGGCCCGATGTTTTCGCCGCGCGCTAAACGTGCATCGAGTTCATCAGCGCGCGCTTGCGCCAGTTCTTTGGTAACAGTGACAAATGAATGTAACTGCGGTTCGGTTGCCTCGATGCGCGACAAAAAAGCATCGGTGACTTCACGGCATGAGACTTCTTTGACTTGTATTTGTTTCGCCAACTGGGTGGCGAAGGAATCAGTTAATGACATGGTTTTCAGTAATCAGGGACAGTAGGCAGAAAGCAGTTGGCAGAAAGCAGTTGGCAACGAACTGCCTACTGCTTTGTGCCTACTGCCTTGTGCCTACTGCTTTGTGCCTACCGCTTTCTGGCTATTCGGCTTCGACAACGCGGGGCACTTGGAACATGCCATCGGCGCTTTCGGGCGCGTTTTGCAACGCTTCGGCGCGCGAAAGACCGGGGCGCACTTCGTCTTTACGAAGCACGTTTTGAATCGGCAGGGCGTGCATCGTCGGCTCGACGCCTTGCGTGTCGAGCTTTGAAAGCGCCTCAAAGTAGCCCAAGATTTGGCTCAGTTCGTTTTGCGCTCGCTCGCGTTCGGCGTCGCTCAGTTCAAGGCGCGACAAAAGCGCGATGTGTTCGACTTCTTCGTTGGAAAGGCGCATAAAATCGTCTTTCCAGAATTTACAAAAGCCAGCGAAGAAGTCAGGGGCCACATCCTAAAATCGCTCGTTGGCGACTAATCCACAAAAGCGGATTACGGTGAGTGGCCTCTGACTTATTCGCTGGCTTTTGGTCGAAAAATCGGGTTCAGCCATCGGTTTGCGCCTGCATCTTCTTCCAGTTCCACAGTTGCAACAAAGCGCGAAACGCTTCTTCGCCCGCAACTTTTTCAAAGGCCATGAGCGTGTCGGTTTTGGGCTGCCCCATCAGGGCGCGGCGCCCGATCTCGACGGTGCGGCCCCGGTCGGACGTGCGATATTCGATGGCGAACGACACGTTGAAGGTTTGTGGGCGCAGCGTCAAATCGAAGATGCCCGGATAGGGAAATGACTTGACCTGCGCGCCGCCCGTTCCCGCGCCCAGTTCCTGTGTTTTCACCGTCAAAATGCGGCCCGGCGTCGCAACCAGGGCAACCGAGTCGCCTTCGTTGCCAAGGGACACCAGAACCGGTTCCTCGGCGCCCAGAACGGCGCGCACGGCGATTTTGGCCTCTTCGGAGATTTGATAGCGAACCGGCGAAAATTCAGGGGGCAAACCCCATTTTTGAGAAGCGTCCATGATTTTGAGTGCGGAGTTGGGAATGCGAAGTGCGGTATGAACTTCAGCTTCAACTATTGTGCGCTCCTCATTGGGCAGTTGAGGTGTCTTTGGCGCAGCGAAAACCGATCCACATATTGCGCGAATCGGGACGACCGACCATGCGATAGTAGGTGAGTTCCAAGCTATTGCCACCATACCACGGGCCGCCGCGCAC
>JAABUM010005122.1_pt1 | contig 14067 bp, 19 predicted proteins | sample 5559161 | NCBI WGS metagenome assembly JAABUM01 (sample SAMN10711868, study PRJNA513369) | rock metagenome | isolation source: Antarctica rocks | place: Antarctica: Victoria Land, Siegfried Peak nord
CTTCAGGCGCAAGTTCTGCTGGCAGCACACAGATGCGCGCACGCACTCACGCACGCACGGCTGCCAGATTCCTGTATCGCCGCGAAGGTGCCTGCGATTGCCCACAGAAGCACACCTGCTGTTCACAGTGCTGTAGCGCACATCTTGCTGATGCCTTTCTGTCTCCACGCCTGCAGCAGCAGATCGCGCTCGCCAAGGCAGATGGCCTGCACACCTCACGCTCAAATCAATGCGATCCTGTGGCGCAACACTAGCTGACGCATTTCGTCTTCACTGGCTGACGCCTGTCGTCCCTGCGCTTGCAGCAAATCCAAGAGGCCAAGGCGGAGGGTGCGCCCGCGGACTGGTTCCTGGACATGTCGGGCCAAGAGGAGGAGGCCGGCCAGGTGCGCATATTCTACATTTCACGGCTTAGAAACTGTTCGTGGCCTCATATGACTTGCACAGTCTCGAAACTTTAAGGTTTAGGGTTGAGGGTTTAGCCTAAACCTTTGAAACCGCAAGCAATCTGGCTCGGTGCTTGGTGCTTGGTGCCCCATGGAATGGTGTTGGGTTTAGGGTTTGGGTTTAGGGTTGGCACCCTAAACCCTAAACCCTAACTGTTGCCACGGGTGCCGCACGCTGCAGGCGCAAGCACAGCCTGCTGGAGGCAGGAGGTGGGAAGGGCAAGAGGAGGCCAAGGAAAGGACTGTTGCCCAGTCGGGGGCGCAGATCCATACATATAAGTATGGCTTGCTGTTTGGGGCGCACTGCGTAATGCAGACGATAATGCAGACGATAATGCAGACGATAGTTCCAAGGCTGTTGTCGGCTGACTTTGCACATCACCTTTTCTTTTCGGCACGGATGGGGCAGCTCAAGGAAGCAGCGGCCGCCAGGCCGAGGACCGCCAGTCCCAGGGCCCCTCAGTGCTCCAGCATCTGAAACACCCACTCCCAATTCCATTCCGAAATCAGTTTCCAACGCAATCTGCAGGCCGCGCGGGACCTGAAGGAGGAGGAGCAGCGGTCCAGGGATTCCGAGGCTAAGGGTCCGTCGCTGTCGCTCAGCGCGCGTTCGGACATCGTGGAGCAGACGTCCGCGCAGGCGGGCGAGTGGGCCTACGCTCGCCAGGTGGAGGTCACCAACGGCCGGTGAGTCTCTTCACCAGTCAGACTCTTCACCATTTACCCTTGCCAGCCTCCTATATTCTTTAAAAACCAACAGCAGGCGTCCGCATTCCAGACGGAGGTTCCCAATGGTCGGTGAGACAGCTAACCAGAACATTCGTCAGCTCAATTGATGTTTTCATCAATGTCGTACTGGTTTTGTGATTTGCAAAAGGGTCACCATACATCTGCAATTGTTTGTGCACGCCGGCAAGTGAGCCCAGGCGTGTCAGGCAGAGGTCAACGATGGCTGTGCCGCAAGAAATCATCACCTTGCAAACATATACTCCTGATCAGCCACCGTGTCTTTCGCGCCAATCAACGTATCACCTAGAATGTTTCCGAGTGGAAAATCATGAAATGCAATATTGCATTTCATGATCTATATATACATACATCAGCAGTCGTGATCGTGCACACGCAAGCGATACTGGGACGCTGGGATCAAGCACAAACGCGGATTGCACACTGGCCCGAGCCCAAGCAGCGGCTGTTGCTTCAAACTGCCGAATCGCTGCTGTGTCGATGACTGCAACAAGCGAGCTTGCCATGCTGGGCTTCTGGGCGTGCATCATCTTGGGGTGGCCACCGTTCACGCTGCGCTCTGCTGCATTGGAACTGCTCGTTCATAGGGTGTGTCATTGACCGGGCTGACCTTTGCGCTGCAGGTATGCCATGCTGGGCTTCTGGGCGTGCATCATTGTGGAGGCTGCAACCGGCCGTGGCATCATCGGCCAGGTCGTGCTGTACCTCAAGGTGTGCAGCTCCTCGATTTCGAACAGTGCTCGTAGCGTCTGCAGAAGGCGGTGCTGTGTCATTTCTTGTTTGCTTGCACCTGAAAACCGATGAAATCTGCCACAGCTTGTGTCACATGCTGATTGAAGTATGCTTTTCTCGCAGCATCAGCGGCATTCACACAGCTCTTGCATGCCCACGACCTGTTCTATGATACACTCCAGATTGCTGTGCCTCACCCACAATTTTTCCGTACTGCTCGTAGGCCCTCAACATCCTGGGCCCTGCCTCCGGATTCTAAGTTGGGATCGACAGCACTGGCACACCAGAGACCAGCAGCACCGGAACAGTGCAGCGAGCGTGCTGCAGGCGCAGTGTGCACACGGAGTGCACGAACATATGACGGAAGAAGACCTTCAAATGACCGTTTCTTGTTGGCAAGCTACTCAGACTCAGAATTTTCTCTAGGTGTGATGATGGGATATAGTTTCGGTGAGGAACAGGCGTTGATGTCTGATGATTCTTGTGCAGACATGGCTCTTACTGTGGTTTGGTTCGTCTTGTTGGTTAGTCAGTTCGTCAGTGTAACACACGACGGTTTGTCTTTACGACCTTGAAAGTTCGAATCAGCAACATGCAGCCGGCGCAGATATCGATCTGGGCAGTGCCCATGCCATGCCTTGCTGACGCCTTCACTACCGGGAATTCATTTCGTTCTTTTTACTGCATTTTGACAAGCGTCACAGCACCGACCGAAAATTCATTTCGTTTCTCTTTACTGCATTTTGACAAGCTTCACAGCGCCGCCAGGGCACCAAGCCTGATGGTCTGTAGGGCTGCAGCATTGGCGGCTGGGCGGGTGCTGTGCCTTTCGCTCGATGGCGCGGCGCTTCACTGCTGCGACTTGCAGCTTGAACGAATCATTAAAAGGATCGTGATGCCGCATCCGTGTTGCGCTGCTCAGAAACGATTTCGAAACCTCTTTTGTTTGTGCAAAATTGATCGACATGCTGCCTGCAGGGTGAATGGATCTGCAGCGTCACCTGCATAGCGCGTCATGGTGTGTCCGCATAAGGAGTTTTTACACAGATGCCGGCGCCGGTTGAGTTGCCAGCCTCTTCATGTCGTAGTGGCCATCACTCCTGAACTCTGCATGCCAGAAGAGCCACCAGCCATCGATTCCGGTGTCCATACCTATCGAACATTTCGTTCTGCCCGCAGACTTCGCATCAGAGCAGCATCCCGCTGCATGCGCATTGGCGCTCGCGCGTCGCTGTTCAGCGAAGGCATCATGGAAGTACACATCGGACATCAAAGCAACATGCGAGACTACCCAGCCGGGCAGAGATCGAGAACTAAGCTCAACGTCTTGCGGAGTCTCGGTCACAAGAATGCAGGACACCCCACATCCTGTGTCATCAATTCGCAAACTGATGATGACACTCGATGAGCAGATGAACCAATGAGGCCCACCTCCCCCAAGGCATGCCAGCATGAGCTCGGCAACCATCATTCTGTCCCCTCCCCACACCAGCTGACGCATACACGACGGTACTGCCATCTCAAACAGGCAAGCAAAGCGCTGCCGGACAACGTCTGTCGCGGGACACTTCATCAAATGCTTCTCGTCCCCGACCGCGCCGCTGTCACAGAATGTGCAGCAGCGGTCCTGCCTGCCTATTTCTGCAACTGCTGGTCTCCACCGGCAGCGAGCGCGGTCCCAAGCGGAGCCTGTGAACAGCGCGCAGCTGCGGCGCCGACAACTCCAGCTGCCAGAACTCGCCTCCCTGAATTTCGACACCCTTGCTGCCAGTCTGAAGTGCATTTGTCTGACTGTCTTCATGTGTGGGTTGCAGGCACTGGTGCGAGCGGCGTCCGCCGCACTGTCGACTCTGCCGCCCTATAAGCAGATCGGACCGGGCGCTCTGTCCACAAGCTCCTGCTGCTCCAACGCGACCGCGGCAGCCGCCGCGGCTGTGATGGCACTCTCGTCCGCCGGCAACGTGTTGCCATCAGCGTCTGTGAGGTTCATGCCATGCTGCTGCGCACATGCCAAAAGCCCAGCAGCCCAGCTTTGCTTGTTGGACTGCTGCGCAGCCGCAAGACCGTCCATGCCCGCCTGCTTGAAGATGTAGGTTTCTGGCAGAGCGGTCATGACCGCTCTGATCAGCGCACTCCAAAACCGCAGCGCTTGCAGCTTCCATTCCACCGCCAGCAGCAGCTCGCTGAGGTCTTGCAGGAGTACTGCAGCGGGAACAGAGTGCCGCACGCCGCGGAGCTCCCACATCGTATCTATACGTAGCTGGCCTCCAGTTTGTTTCGCCCGATTTGATACTCAGCCACCATCATGGCATGGCCGCAGTCCCCGGACTTCACATGTTAACTGTGGGCACGACCGTCGTCAGGTACAGTTGCACCATTGCGTCAACGCTGTAGGGACATTCCAGCCGCTTGAAGCGCCGGCGCAGCAACCCAGCTGCCGCGTTCTGCCGCCGCTGCATCTCCAACATTCCGCCGACTGCGCCGCGGGTCGCTGTGAAGACGAGGCCGAGATACTTCCGGAAGTCGCACTGCTGCAGTGAAGCGCCGTCACATGTCCAGGTGTGATCCCAGGCTGCCTTGTGCGACTTGCTGCGGAAGACCACCACTGCCGGCTTTGCCAGGATGCCCTTGCCGCGGCAGTACTGCGCCGTCGAGTTGATCAGACGTTGCAGCCCCTCTACCGTCGTCGACATTAGGACTGTGTTGTCTGCGTACATGAGCACCGACACCCGCTGGCCGCCGCTGAGCTGCGGCCCGCTGCCCGCCCTCCATTGACTGAAGGTACTGAAACAAACCATCCATGATAAACCAAACAATGTCGGCTGAGAGGAAAGCCCTGCTTCACGCCCAAGCAGGACGTGTGCATGTTACCATGGCGGCCTGCCACCTTGACAGCTACCTGACTATTGTTGTACATCGCCTTATCGCCCTTCAGCATATTGCCATGAACTCCCAGCCCAGCCAGCGTCTGCCGATGCTGCTTGCGAGGCACACCGTCGTAGGCGGCCCGTCAGATCCACAAGCAGCAATGCAGCTCTTGTGTTGTACTTGCTGATCCATGAAGTGTTATAGCATCATGAGCGGATGTCGGCAGGACAGCGCGGGACGAAAGTCAGCCTGGCGATCGCAGGTCGTGCGTCTCTGTGAACTCCATCCAAGCGGCCATTGAGCAGGATGACCAACAACCGCATGACAGGCTCGCCCACCGCGATGGGGCGATCTGTCCGTTGCATCTCCCTTCCCATATATCGGCGTCACCATGCGTGTGTTCCACTGGTCCGGGACATCTCCCGACAGGAAGGCGGCGTTGAGCATGGTCGTCAGGGCGGGCAGCAGCACATATCGTAGTATGAAAGTTGAAAGTTGAAAGTTTGACGCCGTCTGCGCCTAGAAGGGCGACGCCCTGACTCAGGCATGAAAGCGACAGGATTCCCAATCCCCTAGTTGCTGACAGACAAGTCTGACACATCGCTAAGAGCACAGGCTTCCATCCCTCGCGAGGCCACAAACATTGCAGCCCCACTGTAGTCGAGAACAGAGTGCAGGCCACACATGCTTCTTATCCTCTGCACGTTGACACGAAGGCATCCACGTGGATGCGCTTGACTGGTATAACATTGGCAACGAGGACGGGCCTGCTGATCGACATTGGATTTCAGCATCGAATGAGACAGGTGGAAACGTGCTTCTATACGAGCAGTAATCGTGAAGATTGAAACCTGCAGTGAGCACCAGCAATATTTCCCAGGATGGATCACCAGCGAGTGAGTCACCTACCAAGAATCTGCATGCTGCAGACTCTTGCTTACATGAGTGGAAGAACCTCGTTACAGTGCTTTTGTGCATGGGACCACGCACACATTGATGGTGCCGGGCAATAGGGCAGACTATGGGAATTGCACACTTCAAAGCACCATGTTCATGGCACCGCAGCTGACACATATCATCTCGCTCCTTCGTCAGTGGGTCGTCGCGAATCTCACCAAGCGGGAGAAGATCCGGACCTACTCCGACAGCCTCACGGAGAAGGCCTTCACCGGAACCGGCGCCGCAATCTTGGCGCTGCTGGCGGCCCGCGGCGGCATGCACCCCGTCTTTGGCCGCTGGGCGGGCGACAGGGTTGCGCTGATAGGTGGGCATGAAAGAACTTGCATGCATCCGGTTTTGGACTGCAGCTCGTGCTGCATGCACGATGTTGGTCATGCATGTGATCTACGACTGCTGCTGCAGCTCGATGGCGCGGCATGTTGCACCATTGCATCCTGCTGATGCGGACACATGCGGTGCATTGACACAAACAGCAACCACCTGCTGTCACTGCAGGCCCCTCAGTATTAGCTGTGGGCTGTGTCAAAGCTATTGAACAAGTAGCTGGTGTTGCCTCAATAAATGAAAACGACTCCAATCAGAAAGTTGCACTTTTGTCTCAATTCGTGTCACGTCCGCATGCCGCTGGTCCGTATCGGATATACATATACGAATATATATATTAAAACTTGTATATCAAATCTCAGTGCAGTGCACCTGGGCGTCATTTGCTGCGCAATGAATGATGAGTGAGGTTTCCGTCCAACTGCAGGCGATTGCTGTGAGGCGAAAGACCTCCCTGCCCCCGCCTGCCGCGCCATAGCTGCGACGAGGCACTTCCAACGCCACCACTCCTATGACAGCCGCGGCAACATCTGGGGGGCGTGCTCAACTTTCGACGACATCACCGGACTGCTGCCGAGGGCATTGCATGTGGACAGCGGGGACGACCCCGATGTGGCAGCCTTCATGGCGGACGGTGGGCCTCCCCTAATCGGATTTGTAGCCTCACCTATGCACATGCCTGGGCTATGTGGGCAAGGATGTGGCATGTACTTGATGATGCAATATGCGCTGATCAGCTGTCAAACACCCTGGCTGCGCCAGCTGCTCTCTCGCCGCAGTCCTGCACAGCATGACTCGCATGCCATGTCCGCGACTTGCATTAACGAACGTACACCTCCCGCATGTAAGCATACCTGTTCACGCAATGGTCCAAAATGACGATGCAAAAATCTGGAAGCGCAGCTGAGGCGGAAGCCGCTTCCGCGTGGGCGGTCATCAACTTCGACAAGCACGAGTTCTTCACGCCCGCCTGCCTGGGCCTGCCCAGTACCATGCGCGGGCTGCTGGGCACACGAGATTCCGTTGGCGGCTGCGCCTTTGGAGTCCCGCCGGCTCTGGTGTTCCTGCTGACGCCCTTTGAGGGAGAGTTGCTTTCATCAAGTTTTTCCAGCGTCACTTCTTCTGGGTGCAAGACTATCAGTTGAACCTGCGTTTTTCATCACTGCGTATACCCGAGTCAGCTGCTACAGCATATAGCTCAATTTTTGCACATACTACTGATTTCTACACGATGCAGGGCGCCGCGGCTACGGCGAAACCTACAGTGTCCACCCGCTGGCGGGCTTCTGGGCCGGCGACAAGGTGGCGGTGCTGCGGCGGTCCACGACGCCTGAAGACCTGCCGGCGGCGGACTGGGGCGACGCTCTGCACTTCGGGCTGCACAAGTTCGCAGACGTCGGCGCCGGCGTCCGCGACATGCTGCTGCAGGGTGGGACGTTTCTGTGCCTGCGAAATTTCCCCGAACATCCGGCACTGATCCACGCATTTGCTGTCCTGTGGAACAGATGCTGCAGTGCCTGTAGATGCTGTCAGCACCAAATGCCGTGGCAACGGCTGCTTCTGCATAGGCGTCACCGCTGCTGGAGTGTCAAAGCACGTGCTGGAGTCTTGTTGCGAGTCTCCCACACGTGCTTCGACGTGGAAGCGGAAGTTTTGAAACCTCGCAAATTCGCAAGGCTTTCAGAAATAGAGACGCTGCTCCACGCTCCAATCCGGGCGTGCACAGCTGGCGAGCGCTGGCCAGGACCTGGGCATGATGCGTCTGGAGGACCGTTGCAAAAGCAAAACGCTGCATGGGACACTCAGAACCCTATATGGGACAGCGAAGCCCCCTCTAGGGAATTTACAAGTTTGTTCTGATTCGTGTGGTGCTGCAGAGCTGGCGAGCGCCGGCGAAGAGCCGGTCATGATGCCGTTGGAGGACCTGGAAATGGCAGACGCAATGGCCGAGGCGGAAGCGGCCGAAGGTGATTCGAACAGCCAACCGAACTCTCAAACGGGAAGGAACGGATCAACTGTGTCGACAGGAGCAGCAATGGCAGACGCAGTCGCCCGCGTCCAAAGTTGCTTCAAGATCCAGCCCTTTCTCGAATGTGCCTGCAGACTCAGTCGTGCAAAAAGTGAAAGCCGCCAGCCACATCTAAATGCCAATTCCCCTTGACTGGGCCTCTCCTGCAGTTTCTCACTTTCGTATCCGACGCTTGCGCCGTGTGCTGCTGAACTGCTCAAGGGTTGCCACAATAGTGAGAGGTCTGCATCGGGTCGTCTAGGCTTGCGTGCGGGTGCATTGACAGCCTACAACCAGTAGCAGCAGAGGGGCTTCGGGCCCAGGAGCGCGTTCAGCACGCTTGAAGGCTGTCCGTGATGCACTGGTGTCGCAGGTGTGGTGCACGATCAGGGCCTGACGCCTGGTGACACAGCCGGCAACTGGAACTACCTGCCGATCGACATCGTCTGCCTCATCGCCAAGCACTGTGACGCTGACGGCATCCGCGCCATGCACGGCGTCAACCGGTATGCTGTTCAACCTGAAGGAAAGGCGGAAGGCTGGCAATTCGTTTTCTGCATCTTTGCACACGTGTTAAGCAGGGCTGTGTTCGTGGCGGTCGCAGCCTCTGGTGCAAACAGGCATCGCACTTTGTCGCTCGCTGTGAACAACGCGGACTGTGTTGCTTGAATGCAGCCTTTGGTGCGACGTGGCGTCGCACTACCTCACCACGCTGCGTCCCTACAAGCAGATCGGGCCGGGCGTGCTTGCGACAATTGCATCCAGCTTCCCGAATGTCACCACCGTGGACCTGCGCGGCTGCGCCCGCATTGACGCCGCCGATGTGGAGGTTCTGTTATCGTCACGGCGGCTGCGGCGGCTCCGCACGATCGACGTGTCGCTGACGCGCCTTCACGGGCGGCCGTTTGGCGGTTGCGAGATCATCGAGTGGGGAGAGGAGCGCCGCATGTGGTGCCGAGCCTGATGGCGAGGCGCAATTCTGGCGGCGGCAGGGGCTTCAGGCTGAGGAACAAGATGCGCTGATGACAGCCGGGCGGCCCACCTGTACAGTAACGACGCGACTTGCAATTGTATCGAGCTTGGTCTTCCATGCCTGCTTAGTAGCTCCAGCATGACATCTGTACATGTTGCTGGTACAGCTCAGCGTTTGCTGCTGAGAGATACTCTTCAGTTGTTCAAATTTTCAGTTTTCAGTTGAGAGAGCTTCGCGACGCATCCGACCTGTCACTCATATGCGCAGAGTCCTACTGTCATGTCGCATGTTGTAAGCTGCACTTCGATCAATGTAAGCTAAGGATGAAGGACAAGTGGCGATGGTGGTTGACTGGCCCAAGTGCGAGCAGCCCCTGGACCCGCTGCTTGAGTAGCCGCCGCCGGCCCCGGCGCCACGGCGCAGAGATCCAACAGCGCTCTGGCGACGCCGTAAGACTCTGCGAACAGCCGCATGGGCGCGCAATGCTGCCGATCGGGCTCGAACTATGACAGCAACGCCAGGAGTTGCGCCCCGCTGTCAGCATGCGCAATCGCTGCTTCCACCGCCAGCACTCAAGCTGCGGCGAGGCGAGCTCCGCCGGCTGCGCCTCTATGCCACGCAGCACCTGGCAGCAAGTGGCGCATCGTCAAGCCACACTTTTCTTTGCGTGCCGACATGTACGATCCGCTTCAACCCAGCTGACTTGTGATTCGTCCATGCTGCGCAACACCTGGTACAGCAGTCGGGCGCCGGCGCCGTGCGAGGCTTTCCCTACCGCTGGGCGCAGCCGGGGGCACGCCGCGACGACCGCCAGCCGCGTCGGGCAGCCGCGCGACGGCCGCGGCGAGGCCGCTGGCGTCTGCCAGCAGGGCCGCCAGCGCCGCCAGCCGCCGCCAGCGCCGCCGCCAGCGCCAGACGCGTCGCGGCCAGCTGCCCGATGAGCAGGGCCGCCAGCCGTAGCGGCAGCGCCTGGTCCCTGTCGCGGCCCGGCCGCGGCCCGGCGTCTGAGTTCGAGCTTCCGAGGCCTCCCCCCTCGCAGACGCAGCTGCGGGTGCTGCGCGACACGCTGCGGCGGCTGGTCAGCTCGCGGCGGCCTGCGCCGCCAAGCTCGGCGGCCGCAGCCTCCTGCGCGCCCCTCGGCCCGACAGCCTCGCCTGGGCCGTCTGCTCCGGCCTGGTGCAGCCGCCGGGCCGCGTCCCAGACCCCGCAGCTTCGCACGCCGAGCTGCTCGACGCGGCGGGGGAAGCGCTCATTGGCGTCGCCTGCCCGCCAGAGACCGTCATGGCGCCGCCGCTGCGGGCGGCGTGCCTGCTGGTCGCCCCGCAGTACACCGCCGCGGCGATGCGCTTCCGTGCGCCTGGCAGCCAGCGGCGCTACGAGGCGGTGCACTAGGGGTCTATCATGTATTGTAAACATTACGTACCCCTGGGTGCACGCTCTGCACGTGGGCATGCAGTCGTACGCTGCTCGCCGCCAGCGGCGTGCGGAAGGGTTTTGGGGTTCAGGAAGGCGGTGGGCCGCTGCCGCAGGACGAGCCAGCGGCCGTGCGCATCGCCAGCTTGCTGCTGCTGCTCAGCGCAGCGGGCGAGCAGGCGAACGCTGCGGCGGACTTTCTCATCGACGCGCTGGCGGCGGTGGCGGAGCTGGACGGCTGAGATCGCGAGTCCCACGCCGCAGTCATGACAGGCCCGGTGGCGGAGTTCGAGCACGTGGGGGCGGTCTGCTCTTGAGGCACTGGGCATGGAGGACAGTCGGGAGGTGGGGAACGCGAACGCCGCTGTGGCAATGGCGGCCGCTGCCGCAACGACCGCCGCGCGGCGGCATTTGCAGCAGGCGATGTGGCGCGATGCAGCCATGCAGAAGCTGCTGGTCCGCCTTGCGCTTGTGTCTGACCCTGTGGCCTCGTTTACGATAGGGCGTCAAGTGCGACTGACACTGAATTGCGACCCCAGGTGTGAGTGCGACGCGATGCACTTACTTCCACATAAGTGCGAGTGCCTCACTCAAAAGGCCATTTGCAACGCGAGTGCGGCCTGGGACGGCATATTTCGGGAAGTACTTGAAGTTTGATGTGCGACTAGCTGCATTTGAACGCTGTAGTATGAAAGGGGCCTTTGACAGGTTCTGGTTTCGGTCCAAGCGTTCATGTTGTATGGCACTCCAGCTGCCACCCTGATGATGTCGTGATATGGTTGCGCGTCTGCGGCTGTCTCTACTGCGCTGTGACCATCCCACACGTAGGGAGTACCGTCTGCATAGACCGCTGCTGCAGCGCGTGTCGTCCAGCGTGCCAGCGCAGTGAGCTTGGGCCCAGCAGCGCAGTGTTCGTCGCGACCATGACGCTGATGAGAATCCCAACTCAGCCGGAACTTGCAGCTTTGGAGCCCGCACGGTCGACATAAATAGCTTGCCGGACCGGCCAGCGCACACATCTCGTTTGTAGACTTCGCGCTATACTGATCAGAGAATTGCCCTATCTATGAATCGGATGTCGCTTGGTGAGGACTGACAAGAGAGCGGATCAGCGAGATAAGACAACTTATGTCGTCATATTGCTGACCACTCTGATTGCTGACGGTGAATCCCCTGATCTGTTACTGATCGCGCCGGCATCGAGACGCGCGTCTGCGCTTCCGCAACACCCTGCACATGGTAACGTCGCTTGTGTTGTGCTCAGAAGCAGGCTTCCGCGCAAGCGATTTGCATCGTGGAAAGTCACACCGTCGTCCAGGGATTCCAGCCGTGTGCAAGGGACTCCAGGAAGGGTACCGAACGGTTTCACACCTTGTGCCTGCCGCGATTGCCGGAGTCACATGTTCTGTTCGCAAAGTACCATTGATTCAGCCGTCCATTTCCCCAGCCTTGCAGCGAACACTTACGATGCAGGGTGCTAGCGGCAGTAGCGGAGGCAGCCAGGGCATCAGTGGCCTTGCTCTGCGATCGCCCGACGCTTCCCCGGTAAAAAGACGGCGAGCCTCGCAGAACTTCGCATCGCACGTGCAGGGCGCCACGAGGACGTACGACGGACGAGGTGAGCTTGCTTGCAAAAATTGGATTAATGCGCAGAACACCATGAGTGGGGTGCGATCGAGTGTTGTGAATGCGCAGATGAGAGCTACCATCATCGTTGGCAACCGACCGCTTTCTCAATCCGCCAAAAGCAATCCGGTGGCTCTAACCGTGATTGACATCGGCGGCAGCGTGCCGTGTGCCGTCATGTTGCGCCACAACATGAACAACGAGGCAGACTGCCTGCTTGACCTGCGAGTTAGTGACGTGATTAATGCGTGTGTGTGGTCTGTGACCTGTCTGGTGCATCCACACGTTGAGAACTCGGTTTTCATCCGGTTACGCGCAATGGCGTATGCAGGGGCGACGGTGCAATTCCAGCGGCTGCTCAACACTCCGAGCTGAATCAGACATGGTACCCCTGGCTGGAGCCAGGCCAGCCCATCTGTGTCGGACGTCGAAGTGCTTGACAATGCCATATAGGTGCGGGACTTGCTGTGCCTGCCTGGCGGCCTCGATGGCACCCGCGAGATCACCCCGAATGAGGTGAATCTGCAAACAATTCTTGACGACGACATGTTGAGGCTTCAGAATTACAAGACACGGATCCAGTTGTGTCAACGCGCAGGATTCAATCCCTAGTTTCCATTGCATCGCAATTTACGAACCTTCTGCGCGTAGGCGTTCTTCGCAGTGACAGTTCCACAGGCCTACCCAGAGCTGCTGAATAAGTATTGCACAGCGAACATAAAGATGCTGGTTGTGGAAATGGTGTCCAGTACACCAATCCCTACGTCATCATTGGCGACGGCGGTTACGAGGTGCGTGTCACCTCTCAGTATCTGGTGTGCGCCGCCGTTTCGGTTTTGCAAATCTGTCTGCAGTGTGAACATCACATCCTTGCAGTGCATGAACATCATGTCACATAACAACCTCATCTCGCGGCAAATTGTAATGTACCTTCACATTGCTTCAACTGTTGTGCACATATCAAGTTTTTCACGACTGTCTCAAACTATGGCGGCGGCAAGCCAGATTGGACGACGCTTCCGGCTGACCTAAAGTCGATGATAAAGGTTGCGAAAACCAGCAACCGCGATCTGGTGTGTCAGGCTCAACGATGTCAAAGCCTCATACTATTCTTTCAATTTCCTGCTGTAGCAATTGCTGCCATGACAACAGTTGCAGCCTCATGATGTTGCATGTGCTGATGTGACTTCCAGTATCATCGGCAATTTGCCATTGATGTCTTGGTGCTGCTAGCCTTGTCTCTGGATCATTTGTTGGAACCGCAACGCTTTCACGAGCACCTCGAGTCAGGTGAGGAATCCAGTTGCCTGCTTGGTGTATTCAACTGGTCGTGTTTCTCTATCAGTGCGATGGTCGGACACTGCTGCTGTTGGCCTATCATTGAGATCCAAGATAAACTCATGGTTCACATCTGGTCTATGCAGGGAAGCGTGCTCTGGGCGCAGCACCTCACATCAGCAGCCAGATCGTGGCGCGGCTGAGTGCGCAGATGCAGCGGCCGCAATCAGCCACAGAGCAGCAGATGGTGTGTGACCGGAGTGGCAAATCAGCAGCAGGGCGGAGCGATGCAACGTCATGGCAGGCAACGTTTGAGGCCGCCAGGAAGTGAGCGCCCGCCGCTTCAGCCGTGTCCACCTCCTGGACAGGTGTGCTGGCGAGCTGCCCATCGCGTGGCTGTACCGGCTGTTGTCCGGGGACCTACAGTCACCTGAGTGGGCAACGATGCGCGCCGCCAACATACACAAATGGGCGCTATTGTCCAAAGGCGGGCGGCGGTCGCCGCAGCCGCCATCGCGCCTGTGGTTTGTGCTGGACCTGTGGCGGCGCCTGGTGGCGTGTTCCGAGCCGCAGCAGGTGGAGCTGCTAGCGCTGAGCAAGGAGGCATTCGGGATCAAGGCGATGGCGCATGTGCTGTGCCTGCGGCAGAACGTGCCGGCATGGCGCACCTCGCAAGTAGAGCTTCGGCAGAT
>JAABUM010005127.1_pt1 | contig 14045 bp, 20 predicted proteins | sample 5559161 | NCBI WGS metagenome assembly JAABUM01 (sample SAMN10711868, study PRJNA513369) | rock metagenome | isolation source: Antarctica rocks | place: Antarctica: Victoria Land, Siegfried Peak nord
GCCACGCGCCATTGGCCGTACGCCGGTGCAGCTGCTGCGCCTGCTCGAGCGGCTTCATGTCGATCGCCGGCGGAGGAGCGTCCAGCTCCGCCAGACGCCCCTCCGCAGTCCTCAGCGTGTCCTCCCAGCAGCGTTCCTTGGGCTGCTGCTCCGCCAGGCGACGCAGGATGTCCATTACATCGAGCAGCAGGTCCCGCTTCAGCTGCGGCTGGATGTTCAGCAGCGGCTGCAGGTCCGACATGCGCAGCTCCCACAGCATCGACAGCGTCAGCGCCCTGCACGGACGGGCGGCGCTCGGTCAGTGCAAATGTCCCAAACAAAGCACCAAACAACGATGCAGCTTGCAAACATGTGGCCAGCCGCGTACCTAACGCAAAAGGGCTGCCGTTGTTGCCGCTCGTCCTCGGAAGTGAAGGCGTTCAGCACTGAGAGTTCACCTGCCGCCATAATATACTTTTGGCCCATCACGATTTCGAATCTTGTGGCAGATTGCAGGTGACGGCTTCATGACACCAGTCAGTACCAGAAACAGACTCACCAATGAGGTACGGTGCGCCGATGCGCTCGATTTCCACCGTGTTCCTGTAGAGCGCCACCTGCTTGGCCACAAATCCATGCGTTCAGGCGGTCAGCGCACTGCTCGAGTCAGGGCGAGCCTCGCAATGCCAATGTGAACCATGGGGTGCTGGAGCAGGAAGGAGGAAGATTGAACGATGCCCAAGAGAGGCTTTCTGGCCTATGGAGGGGCTACAGCGGGAGCAACATGCGGCAAACAGACAAAGCTGGGGAAAACCCTCACAAAGTCGAGAGTCTAGCAGCGTCGCACCTCGCCGTCTTGCAGAACATACATGCAGTCCGCGGGGGCGCCCTGCGGGAAGAGGTCGTGTCCCGGCGCAAGCGGCACCGGCCTGAACATCGCCGCCACCTGTGCACAGACAAGCCTAGTCGCAGCAGCAGATCGTTCAATGCAGAGCCTTGCGATTCCTGGCAGATGCGAGGCATGCTGTTCGTATCATAGAGCACATCGTGCATAGAGGCCCACCAAGTTCCGCGCCGACTCGTCCAGATTGCCAAACGCCTTGGACTCCTTCAGCATGCCGTCGGTGAGGAACGAAGCCACTTGGCCGCGCAGGTAGTAGGGCAACTGGTCGAACATGAGGCGCTCGTCCACCTCTGCAGAATAGCAGGTGATGGAGTCAGGTTTTAGTCAGGCAGTTTCAGGTTGCAGCACAAGCCCAGAGCAGTTCCCTCAGCACGAGGCTGCGCAGGCGGACACGACGAGCAACTGGCGCAGCGTGGGGCACAGACCATGCCGGCGCCGCCTCACCTTCGTGGCGCACCCAAATGTTGGCATAGTAGCTGCGCACTTTGTGCCGCAGGTCGTTTGGCAGCTCGCTGTAAGCCATCCAAGCCTCAATATCTGTCGTCAATGGAAATCCTGTTTAGCTCTTTGGACATTTTGTCGTGCACATTCTGCTTGCCAGAAGCCATGACATTGACAGCTGCTGCTGGCCTTGTGAATGTGGAGCGCTGAGCCTGCCAATGGGCTGCACACCTGGGAGCCTGCTTCTGAATAGATCGGCGCGGCGACCAGACTTGCCTCCCCTCTGAATGACCTGCACGAGACCCGAGTGAAGCTTTGGTTCACGAGTCGCCATGCAAACTGAAGCCCTGGTGCTTGCAAATACGATGCCTTGCCATCACGCCCTGCAAATCAGCGCACCGTTTGCAGAACGCCAAGCAGAAATCCAAAAAATGCCACACCTGGCATCAGGAATCACTCATAGTTCAGATTTGCTCCATGGCAGGTCCTTCTCAACGCTGCATGTAATAGCATCGAGTTGGTCAGTGCATCACACGCCTCACCGATGAACATCATGACTGTGGCAACGACCCGCTCGGCAGTTGTGGTTGCAGTGATATCACCAAAACTGCGGTCAGGATGCATAAGATTCAGTAATCGAGATAATGTCGGAGAAAGCCTTGTTCACATTTCATAAGGGAGTAATACCACCATGCGGAAAGGGTGCTGCCGCACCCAATCGTCGAGATGAATGTGACCGTGAAGTAAAACGCCGCCACATACTGTGTTGGGCCTGAAGCCATCGTCAGATCGTCCGAGACGCTGCCTGCACACATTAGCATATGAAAGGCGGTCGCTGATCCGTGCCACCTGCTGTTGCTCTGCGCTTGCGTACGAAGTGCCAAAAGAAACAACGCCCTAGAGAAAGACTGGAAACAATGCTCTGGCTTGCTTTAGGGTGAGGCTTAGATGAAAATAAGTTTGAAAATTGAACATCACTTTATGATCTAGAAATAGCGCACCAACGCTGCGCAGCCAGGAGTTGCTCACGCCCTCTGCGATAGCGGTGTAGTACCAGACGCACGCCAGCAGGTTGGACACGAACAGAGCCATGTACATGATGTGGATGCCCAGCAGCGCGTTGGACGGCATGAACCTCAGCATGCGCCTGTCGTGGTGCCCCTGCCGCAGCCCAGGAAACACAGGTTTTTGGAAACACTGGACCGCTGGCAAGGCACACCGGACGACGTCATTCGAAAGCTGCTGCAGATCCAGCCCAGAGCACATCATGTGGAAAAGATGTGCGGTGTGATGTGTGGTGTGCATGCAGCAGACGCTCAAACACTGCCCGTTTGGAAGACCTACTGTGAGGCTCAGCACGACGAGGGACCGCAGCAGCGGCAGCAGCCGCAGCATCCGCACCAGGCGCACCCATGAGACTACATCCGACACCGTCTTCAGTGTCCCGCTCTGCGTCGTGATGAGGAGCAGCGGCACCTGCACAGGATTTGGGAGTGTTAGTGAAATGAGATAGGAATTTGTGCTCTGAACAAATTGAGCAACCCCATGTGAGCACTGTCCCGATGCACAGGCACGGGAAACACCGAATGATGCGCTTGCGGTGGGCTTTCAGTCACCTCGAAAAATATTGGCAGCGCCGCCAGCACATCGAGGAAGAAGGTGTTGTGCATGATGTACAGCCGGGCGACCAGTTGGCCGTCCAGCACCAGGCGCGCGTGCAGCGACTTGGTGAGCACGACGCCGATGTGGATGGAAAACAGGACGTCGAGCACATACAGAATGCCTGCAAGCGGTTTGATGGTTTGATTTGTGCCAGAGCAGGGATGATGAAATGCCTGTTTGCGTGTTATCGAGCGTGAGGCACTGCAACGGTCACTGTGAACTGATCGCTGACCTCCGACGATGTCGAAAACGGACATCCAGTTGAAGATTCTGCAAACCAAAGATACTGGTACACAACATGTCGGTTTCAAACGCGTCAAAAGTGTTTGGAAATTGGATCTCCAAGTCGGGTAAGCTGACAATGTTAGCCAACTGTCCAGACGGTGAACTGTGACATGCCATCAACACGGACTAGACCATGCCGCACGCAGTCAGACTTTCTTCTTGCAGCCTGCATCAAACTCAACTTATATCGTTGAAAAAGCTGAAGGACAGCGGCACCTGCGGGTTCACAGCAGCGCAGCCGTCAGCAAACTCAGCATCATCGAAACGTCAGCACACTGGCTGTGCAGAAGACATGCATGGGCAGGCATTGAAGGCCTGCTGGTAGATGCGTAGGGGCACACCAGAAACGCAGTGTAAGTCGAGTCAGTGAAAGCCATCAGCAACGTCCACAGCGATGCGACTCTGCCGTCCGGGCGCAGCATGGGAAGCCCCAGGACCGACCTGCACCTGCGGCATTGGCAAGGCGCCGGTTTTGCAGCCTTCTGAAAGGATACGTAACAGATTCAGCACAACTTAGTCAGCCACACAAGGTGTCGTACCTCTTTGTGCCCCTGCATCTGATCTCCTCCTGGTATGGCGCCTTGGGCTTGCTGACGACGACCTCCGAGTGCGCCGGCAGCTTGTGCACCTCCGTGAAGTTCACCCACAGCTCCTCGTCCGCACTCATGTGCCTCGTCAGATTTGCGCTCATCATGTGCTCGTCTGCGTGCAGAGTGTGTGATTGCAGCACAGCGCTTGCGAACAAAATGGAGGCCACTGCCACGCGGATATTGGTGGGGTTGCGATTGTTCACGAACACAGGAAGTCTGATTCGTGCGATCTCACATTTCGGGATGCCTGTCGCCAGGCGCTGCTGGTCGGCGGTGTGCTGCACTGACCCTGCCACGAGCGCTCCCTCAGTCCGCGGCAGCGGTGACATGGCGCCCAGCCCTTTCTGCTCCCTGTCTCGGTCCACATCCGTATCCTGCCTGTCGCGCAGACGCTCCCGCATCGCGGCGCCCTGCCCTGGCCCGACGCTGTCCTCCACTCCGCCGCTGTCTGCCACGGGTGGCCGCGGCACGCCTGTCGCCTCCCCCTTTTCCCCTTCATCGAGGCTGGCGCTGGACGCCGCCTTCATGTCTGGCATAGCTTCAACGACGGCTGTGGCACCCTCACATGGCTGCAAAAGTGTTGATGCCTTTCTTGTTCGTCGGATTTCGTTCCCCCGATGCAGCAAGGCAGCTCAAAGCCAGGTTCGCTAGATGTCCGGCGAGGGCACAGGTCAACGCGTCACCTTCCGACTGTGAAGAGTCTACTGTGTGCAGATGGTATATGCCCATGAGGCATGAAGGCGAAAGGTTTCCGTCGTGCGAGATGAAAGGCACGTGAATGCTGGTTGGCTGCTCACAAGGGTGTGCTCGAGCGAATGCCAGTTGCCAACATAATTACAAAACATACGCTTTGCGTTTTCAGCCGTTCAGCCCAGAGACACTCATCCGGCATCATTACTGCACCAGCAGCACTCATGTACGCCGAGCATACGCCACTCGGAACCATGGGCAATTAGGCACCGCAGCAACAAAAGCCCCTCCAATTGCGCAAAGTCCCCGCCATTGCAGTTGCATCCCAGTCTAGCTCACACGGAACTCCCTCGGCTGCCTGCACAGATTTCACAGGCAGCGGCATCAGTGACGCTCGGATCTGACGCTCATTTGAAACATCACCACCTCTGAGCAGCACCCATACAGCAGCAAATGATGGACAGCAGCACCGGGTCGCACCTGTCTCGCAGATAGTACAGCTTGGCGCGCCGGACCTTGCGCCTCGAGAGGACTGTGATCTGCTCGATATGCGGGGAGAACCTGCATTCCATTTCTCATATCAGCAGTGCTGTCCTGTCAATGGTAACATTTGACATGCACTGGTGATTATGGCGGCGCCCAAATAGCAGTTGGAATAGATCAAGAACAGTAAATGACTCGCAGGGGAAAGGTGCGCTCGATGCCGCCGGCGGCGCCCAGGTGGTTGCGGATTGTGAAGGACGTGCGGAACGCGCGGTTGCGCCGCGCGATGCACAGGCCCTTCGTGATGACCACGCGCCGTTTGTTCTCCGGGATGGCCTGCCATTGGCAAAAGGGAAGCTCAGTCTTTATGTCCCAGAATATGATATTTGATGCATGTTTCGGTGTAGTGAAAATATACGGTAGTGGAAACATGTCGCTGTATGTCGACTCACCATCTTGACCTCCAGCACGTCACCCGGCCCAAAGTCAGGAATTTTGCGCGCCGCCAGAGCCTCCTTCACTTTTTCGTCCTCCAGGACCTGCAATGCAATGAGTGACAAATTTCGAGGCCTGTACTCAAAGCCCAACGTTACGACATGATGCGGCGGCGACGGCAGTCCGGCAAACTGGTGTACAAATCAAGGCAACAACAGCAGCACCTGCAGCATGTGGCCCATGCGCTTCGGCAACGTCTTCCGCTTTGCCAGATCCTTTGTGGGCGTCCACGGAGGTGGCGGCGCCTGCTGCACTGCCGCCTCAGGTGCCGGCGGCTGCACGCCGGCGGCTTCCCCCGCATTGCCCGCAGCTGGCGCCCTGACGTGGGCTGAGCTGTGCACGCTGCAGCTTTGTTGTGATACGCCAGCCAGCTGATATGCTGCGGCTGGTCTGAGGTCTGGGATGCCCGCTGCCGGCGTGGACACGCCCGACGGCCTGCCGGCTGATGCGGCATGGCGGCCTGCCTCACTGCCCCGTCCGCTGGTGGCTGCGGGCGAGCTGCATCCGCAGTCCTCCGGAACGATCAGGCGAGCTGCCGAAACGCTGCGCTCGCTGCCAGCCGCAGTGGCTGCTGCTGCATGCTGATCAGCTGCAGCTGAGTGCAACAGCAAGCTCAACAAGCTCTGGCACGTCGCCACCCCAGCATCACCAGACAATCGCGTCCGCTGCAGAGACAATTGAGCAACGCGCTGCAGCAGGCCCTGCATGCTCCTGTAAGTGATGCACAATATGTGAACAAGCGATTGCGGCGGAGCCTCCAAGGGCGCTGATCGATCGGCAAACGTAAGGTGAGATGCAAAGCAAGCTTCGCAGGTATCACTCTGCTGTTTGCTGTGCAAAGCAGATGTGCACACACGGTCACACTTTTAAAACCCCTGTGTTTCACGGGGAAACTGTGCAGCTCGTCCCGGACACAGCAGCGATTGTCATAACTTCCGGTGCAAGCGCCAAGGCGTGTGCGCGGGACCATGGCAGCCAGGGGCGCGCTGCTTGATCAACACCTCTGTCACTTCGGCCATCGATGTCAGCAGTCGCAGGGCAGGACTACACAGGTGCACGCCCACAGCCTCAGCCACGGCTTCCAGCAATGCCAGAGTCATCAGAATAGCAGAATTCAGTCCCACAGCCGGCGCGGGTGCCAGCACACAACTTGGCAGACCGTGTGCGCAGCCCGCAGAGGTGCGTTTGGCGCGCTTGGCATGTGGGTCTACCTCAGCTGACTGGAGTGCCAATTGATATATCATTCCAGGACCAACCTGGCGTTTTTGCAGCGCCTGTTGCGAGAAGGAGCTCCAACTTGTGGCATGGCGCTTGCCGTGACGGCAGCGCCAGGCGCGCTGACATCCAATGTGCTCTGCCGTGCCAGATGCACCTCCGGCGCCTTCAGCAGCAGCCGTCGACGAGGCGCCTCCCGCAGAACGGCGCCTGGGGCGGGCAGAACTTGAGCGTGAGTTCCGGCAGGTGGGTGTCTGGCTGCGATCCCCCTGCGACGTCATGCCGCCTTGCCTCTGCCGCCACCGATGGCTGTTCATTGCTTCTGGATGCTGATCGCCATAGTTAGTCTTCCGCCCTGCTGACGCATGGCATGAGTCATCACGCAGGGCTTGCTCAGTTCACTGGACTTTGAGGATCCACAGGACGCAGAGCATGCAGGTAAGGGGCACCTCTACTGCCGCAGTCCGTTCGTCCTGCTGTAACATGCCCCAAGGATCCGAGCGCAGCATCAAAACCCAAGAGCTGTTCCAACATGCCAGGGCATGAAGTCCCGTGCTGCTCACAGGCGCCTGCGACTTGGGGCTGCCGGACTCGGAAATATGCAGTGGACTCAGCACGCCGCCTGCCGCAATGGACTCGATCACTGAGGCCTGGTCGCGAGGGTGAGTCACACCGCTGTCGCTGTCGTCTTCCCTGGCCGCTGAGCAGGCTGCTCAGGCGACCAGTGACAGAGCTATGAGCATGCTACGTTGCAGCAACTTTGCGCCTGATGAGACCATGACAGTCTCGTGCCCAAGTAGCATTCTCGCTTGCAATCCAGTACATCCTGGTGTGCGCAGGCGGTGGCTGCTGGGTCTCTTGGTACTACAGAGCAGCTCCTCCTTCGTGCTCAACAGCTACGAGACGCTCCTCAAAGAACACATCTTCGTGACGCTCTTTCTGGTGAGTGGGCGGACGTCCCGCCTCGAAGGAACCAGTGCTGTGCAGCTGGAGCCTTTCGCACCCTCACCAGGCTGCAACGTTGCCGCGATGCGCCGCAGACCATGCTGGTGGGAGCGGGGGGCAACGCCGGCAACCAGTCGGCGATCAAGGTCATCCGGGGCCTGGCGACGGGGCAGCTGGAGCCCACATTCAGCTGCCTGCTGCGGTCACTGAAGCAGCAGGTGACCGAAGCACGCCACTTTCTCGCACCCATGTGCCCAGACTTGTGTGTGATGGTGCATCGCCCCGCTCTTGCATCGATTCCCAGCCGAGCTGCGGATATACCCTCCTTGCACGGAGCTGCAGACGCCTCTCTCTTATATCAGTACTCATCCTCAGTGCTTCCCTTATTCGTTCAACCGTAACGATGAATGGAAAGTTTTTTTATTTGTTGTTTGCAGGTCATCGTGGCGCTGCTATTGGGTGCCTGCCTGTCCGCTGGCGGCTTTGTGCGCGTGTATTTGAGCACACAGGACATTGTCAGCGCCACGGCCATCACGGCGTCGCTGCTCTTCATCGTGACTACCAGTGAGTGAGATTGCAAAAAGCCATGACCGAAGTGACGAAACACTATCTGAGGATTTGCTGAATCGCATGTGCCGAGAGCGGCATTGAAAATTGTGACGAAGACGCTCACCCGTTTGCTGCTGCAGGCATCATCACAGGGACCGTGTTGCCTTACGGCATGGCAAGGGTGAGCTACATGTCGGCACGGGTGTTGACAGCATTCGCACTCACCAGACATTCGACTGCGGATTCTGTGGTGTCACACACACGGGTGCTGTGCGGGATGCAGGCAGGCTTCGATCCGGCCAACGCCGGGACGACTATCCAGGTGCTGCTGCTTGTCGAATGTGGCAGACAATTCGCTCTGCTGCTGTGGTGAGTTTCTTGGCACAGACCAGACAAGCAGAAAAAAAGCGGCAAAGTGCGCATGCATGCTGCTGCTCACAGGTCGTCATGGATGTCTCTGGAGTGGCCATCACCTGCTCCACCTGCAAGTTCGTCTTGGAGCAGCTGTCAACGGTGCTGACTTGATGGAGCCACACAGCTTATCTGAGAGAGTGAGGAAGTCAGAAGAGTGTTGGCGGAGTGGCGGCATTAAATATCACTGGCAGCAATATGGGCGCGCGCGCCGTCAAGCCAGCTGTACATTAGATATCCGCGTTTGTACACCCTGTGCGTGTGTATTCTTTCAATTCATTTGTACGTATTTTGGTGTAATCCTGATTGGACACTCGGAATTCAACACCTGCGCTTACCCGTACACGTGTGCACACACATCATTTCACAGCAGAACTGATGGCCATGCAGCTCCAGGCGCTCGAGCAAGGTGCAGCTGACAAACTTCGATGCGAGCACAAGCTGTTTCTCCCTTACGGCAGGGGATTGCACGACTGGCTTGATGCAGGCTGCAGACGCTGTCAGGGCGCTCTTTCCAGGATATGAGCATGCCGTCAGGCAAGTCCTGACACTCCTGCACAGCTATCCCACAGCGGAAGCAAAACCACAATTTGTTCTGCATGAAACGTTAGATCATACTTCACTTGTATGCAGGTTTGCATGGAGCAAAAGGGCGGTCAGGAAAGCAATCCAGGCGCTGAAGCAGATCAGCCGCCGCAGTGACGAGTAAGGACTCCGGCTGGCCTCACGTCGAACATTCTCAATGCAAGCTGGATATGATGGGAGCCAACGGGCAGACATCGGTGATGCTTCAAGAAACATGCCTGAGCAAAGCCGGTACAGCTAACAAGGTGCACGTGCACGGCGCATACTCAACTTCCATAATCAAGCACCTTTGCTGCTGACGTGCTGCTCATTAGGTCCGCGGTAAAATGTGCATTCGAGCAGGCGATAGTCTTGCAGCTGCCTGCTGCAATCTGGCCGCCGTTTTACCTGCTGCTGGGACCAAGCGACTTTTGATATAGCAGTGTCCTGACATAGCAGTGTCCCTTTCAAACCGACCATTCTCTGTACACGTGCCCTTTAATCGGCTCCCTTCAATCGGCTCCGTTTCACAGTGCTCCCAACAGATGCGCATTTGCAACAGCTTGCGGAATGACAAACAGCATCAACCTCGACTCAAATTGACAATCCAGTCGCGCTTCGCTGACGCAGCGGTGCTCTGTGGCTGTAAGACCAAGTCTAAAGCAGGGATTGTCTGGCACAAGGATTGCCTGGTGCACGTCGTCTAACGCGTCCTCAGCGATCCGGCCTCGCTCAAATCAGCCACGATGTCGGACGACGAGATGGAGGGTGCGCATGCTGCTGCGATGCGTCGGAAATTTTGTCGATGCAAGTGGATAGCACGACAACGCTGTGTGTGCTCGCAGACTATGGGTTCGAGTACTCCGAGGACGATGAACCTGAGGAGGATGAGCAGATAGAGACAGAAAACACATACTATGGCGCCAAAGGTGAGTTCTTGCTCCGCTGCGCATATGTTGTTTCAGCGCCAAGGCAGGTCAATGCAACAGCCTTGTGGTCACTCTGCAGCCGCGCTGGAAGGCGAAAACTACCAGGAGGCGTTGGAGGGCTTCCAAAAGGTGGTGGACCTCGAAAACAACGAGAAGGGCGAATGGTACGCATGCCGAGGCAGCGGTATGCGCGCATATCGACTAAATGGTTCCCTGCACCGACAGCTGTGTTCTGTGCAGCTCTGGAACATTGTCAGCATCAATTCTGACGTACGAGTATTGATGAATTCAGGGGGTTCAAGGCATACAAGCAGATCGTCAAGGTGCACTACCGGCTGGGCAACACCGACGAGATGCTACAGGCCTACAGGTGCTGGCCTGCTATGGTTCGATTGAATCTGGCTCTGCTGAATCTAGCGGCACGTGCTGCATGGCATGACCGAGCCACATGATCGCGTTCACTGACTTACCGCTGGCAAGAGGCACCACCGGGTCGGACCGCCGTGCGCGCGATGAGCCTTCAACCGCTTGTTATGATGCGGCGCAGGGAGCTGCTGTCGTACACGCGGACGGCGGTGACGCGCAACCAGGGAGAGAAGAAGATCAACAGCCTGCTGGACAGCGTGTCCGCCAGCTCCGACATGCGCCTCCTGCAGGTGTGCTGCCGCTCCAGGTCCTGGGCAGGGGCAATTGTTGGCGCATCTGCATTTCCCACTGCTGTTCTGCATCGGGCTGAATGAGAGCTGTCAATTCCACTGATTTCGTGACTCATTGAGGACGGTCTGCAGCAATGCTGGAGGCGCTGCAGGAGGCGGACCCGAGCGTCCAACATTCTGCCCAGACACTCTCAGACGACGACCATCGCTTGACATTTCTCACTCTCTTGGCACCTGCAGGACTTCTACAAGATCACGCTGGATGCGCTGCAGGAGGCCAACAACGAGCGGCTGTGGTTCAAGACCAACCTGAAGCTGTGCGGCCTCTGGTTCCGCATGAAGGAGTACGGCCGTGCCATCCGCATCCTCAAGGAGCTCCATCGGTATGGTTTTGGTTTGCACCAGTAGGGGGGAGTTGTCCATCACAGCCAAACAACGTCGAATTAGCTGCAACTGATAGTTTATCAATGCAGAACATTTGCCATCTGCAATTGGGAACAATGGACATGAGCACTGCACAGGGTTTTGAATGGTCGCTTGGCTGATGCAGATCGTGTCAGACGGAGGATGGCGGCGACGACCTGAAGAAAGGCACGCAGCTGCTGGAGATCTACGCGCTCGAGATCCAGGTGAGCCGGATGTTCAACAGGATGCCTCACGAGGCGGCTGTGCCTTCCAGTCTTGGTCTGTCCCAGGCGCCTGTTCAAGACGCTGCGCAGAAGGGCTCAACAAATCGCTGTTTGCGGCGCACAGATATACACGGAGCAGAAGAACACGAAGAAGCTGAAGGAGCTGTACCAGCGGGCGCTGGCCATCAAGTCCGCGATCCCGCACCCGCGCATCATGGCCATCATCCGCGAGTGCGGCGGCAAGATGCACATGCACGAGCGCATCTGGTCCGAGGCCGCCACCGACTTCTTCGAGGTGCGGAAACAGACTCTTGGAGACCCTGTCAACAGACATGTTCTCTTCCACCCTGGACGGGTGCAATGACATCCCCTTTGACGCAGCGGAGGTGCTCACACAGTACCCTGTGCCCCATGAGGGGCATGTTCTGGATTCCATGACGCAAATAGTGAGCCTGCAATCCTGTGCGAGCAACACAACCATCAGTCATGTCAGCAAGGTCACCACCGTCTTGCCGCGCAGGCGTTCAAGAACTACGATGAGGCGGGGGCGGTGCGCCGCATCCAGTGCCTCAAGTACCTGGTGCTGGCCACCATGCTCATGGAGAGCGACGTGGACCCCTTCGACGCCCAGGTGCCGCCTCTTGCAAAATTTTTTTTTTTCAAATGACGCCAGCTGTGGAGCGCCATGAACATCCATTGGAACCAGGACATCGCTGCGCAGGGCAAGCGGTGCATCTGTGCTGAACCAAACTGAGCACGTCAACAATCACAGGTCGTCTGCACCACGGACCAGGCACCACATCCAGCAGAACTGCCTCCCTCTCAGCTGGCTTTGCTCTGCCGCAGGAGGCGAAGCCGTACAAGAACGACCCGGACGTGATGGCGATGACCAGCCTGGTGGACGCCTACCAGCGCAACAACATCAACGAGTTCGAGCGCACCCTGAAGACCAACAGGCGCGCCGCCATTGGCCGGCTGCACTCTGTGTCTCTCGGAGTGAGCGTCAGCTGCATGTGCTGCGTGCAGTCTCCACGGCTTGCCGGCAGGGCCTTTTCCAGCAGCCGATGCTGATGCAGCGCGCTGCGTTTGTGAATCCTCAGGCAGACGATCATGGCAGACTCGTTCATCAGTCAGTACATTGAGGACCTCCTCAAAAACATCCGCACACAGGTCTGGCCCCTCTGCTTCATCCCTTCATTCTGAGAATTATCTGGACCCGCTGTTTACGAGCAGCTCATGAACCCACCCCAGCGCCATGTTCTTTCAGGGTGCCTGGTTCAAGCCCAATAGTGCGCCTCGACACCTGGAACTTCAGGCAATGCCGGAAACCCTGCTGCAGGTGGTGCTGAAGCTCATACAGCCGTACACACGCATCCGCATACCCTTCGTGTCCAAGCAGCTCAACATCCCGGAGACGGAGGTGGAGCAACTCCTCGTCTCCCTCATCCTCGACGGCCGCATCCGCGGCTACCTGGACCAGGTGCCCTCTGGCACCTTTTGATTGTCTGCCGCATGTCGCTCCTCCTGGAGCCCCTCCACAGGCCAACAGACCTAGGTACCTGGGTAGGATATGATTCCCACTCCCTGTCGCATCTGCGAATTTTTGCTTCACATGTTACGCTCGTGTCGCCTCTCGTGGTCTGTCAGCTGCATGGCTTGAAGCAAGGGGATGTGCAGGGAACTCCGTCTTTGAACGCTGTTCAACAGCTCCTGCGATGCGATGTGATGCAGGATCTGAGGTTGGACAGGCGGAAAATTGTCTGTTATAACTGATGCACAGGTGAACCAGCTGCTTGAGCTGGAGGACAAGCAGCGGGGAACCGAGAAGTATACCGCCATCTCGAAGTGGGCGCAGCAGCTAGAGGCGCTGCAGAACACACTCGCCAACAAGCTGCTCTAGTGGAAACCATTTGATGACACGGTCCGGTCATGATGACCGGACCGTGCAAGAGCAGCAATGTTACAGCACCAGATAGGCTGACCTGGGCACTTCCTGCGCTCCATTGATCTGCACTGAATTCCACGATTGGGATCAGGCCTTTTGCCGCAGCAACATTTAGCCTGTACTATATGAGAACATCTCACACCGTAATCAAAGCATGCATCAGACTAGCAGATCAGCACTGGCACATCCTGATCTTCTGAAAGGTCGTCGGAAGCAGCTGTGCCCATAGGAGTACCCAGTTCGACACCTGCGCGCTGGAGATACTGGATGATATTGCTTGCACACCTTTGCATCATCTCTTGGTGCACAGCGTTGCTGCAGTATTGTTTGTCATTAACGCGGTGACCGTCGAATAATCCGCAGGAGCGAGCTTTCGGCAGAGACTGCTATTACACAAGCAAAAACGTGAATAACTGTGCAAGCCGGGCATTACGCACTCAAGCAGGCTTTCGGCAGAGTGCTTGTGAAGCGCACAGAGAACATGCCCGAGCAGGAGCATTGCCCGATACAAAGATGCGCAGCCACAAAGCAATTGCATCAACAGGCGGCTCGAGAGCTCAGGCAAAAAGGAATGCAGATGCGAGCTGCGAAATTCAGTATCCTCAGCAAGCGGCGCAAGACTAATCTGCAACCATCTGCCTGTGCAACATGCGGCAGGTGGTGCTGCTGCCAC
>JAABUM010005128.1_pt1 | contig 14042 bp, 14 predicted proteins | sample 5559161 | NCBI WGS metagenome assembly JAABUM01 (sample SAMN10711868, study PRJNA513369) | rock metagenome | isolation source: Antarctica rocks | place: Antarctica: Victoria Land, Siegfried Peak nord
GGAGCCAGGGGTGCAGCACGGCATTGGGCGCGCTTGTCACGCCCCTGCCCCGCACCTCGCCCGTCGCGGGATGGAACAGCGTGAGCAGCTTGGCCGTCCCGCCCCGGATGTACTCATGCGGCTGGCATGGACTGGCTCACATGACCGTTGTCTTTTTTGGGGCGCGCACCTTCCCCACGGGCTATACATCTATTGCAAGAAACACGACGGGCTGACACCGGTGAGGCGAGAGGTAGGCACAGGACCTTCACCTTTGTGAAAGCACGTCCGCATTTATTCGCACATCGATGCCTAACGTGCGTGCCCCACCACGGACAAGCGTCATGTGAGCAAGTCCACGGCTGGCAGGCGGGGCGCTCCTCCGGCTGCCAGTTCGCTCCCGGCTGTGGGATGGCCTGATAGGGACCGGCCTCGTCCTGGCACCACACCGGCAGTCCGGCCGCCTCGGCTAGCCGATACGCCTGCTCGATGCGCCCCTTTTTTTCTCCGTCCCCGGGTCGATGACGCGGACGGGACCGTCTTTGCGTTGGCGCACGGCGGTGCCGGTCGGGCACCATGTACGCGTGCGTTGACACTCCGCCACTATTAGGTTGACACATACGTGCAGTCCATGATGAGACGGAAAACACCAGTTTGACCTGCCGGTTAGAGCGATTTCACGCGTGGTAGGGCCGCGTCAGGGGCCACTCACGGCCCAAAACCGTCTCACCGTCCACTGCAAATATGTGTAAAGGGAATCGTGGCGGAGCGTGGTGCGTTGATAGGAACTCCCCGCCGCCCGCAGCACCCGGCGGATCGTCGTCCCCCCAATGCGCGGCAGGCCCTCCCGCCGCATCGTCCGCTCCAGCGTCGAGAGCGACCAGGTGGCCGTGCCGTCCTCCTCGCGGTCGGGCGTCCGCTGCGCCAGCGCCACCACACGCCCCCGCTCCGCTGGACCATAGGTGATTGTGCGCCCTCGCCCCGCCGCGATGCGCAACACCCCCAGCCCCCGCTGGTTGAAGCGCCGCACCAAGCGGCTCACGCTCTCCTCGTCTTTGTACCCCGCCCGCTCCGCCGCCCCGACATAGGAGAGGCCCTGGGCCACGGCCTGCAGCGCCGTGGCCCGCCGCACCTGATCGCTCCGAGCGCTCTGCGCCTTGATGAGGCGCTCCAGGCTCTCCTCCTCGCCGGGGGTCAGTGGGCGTAAGGGCTCGTGCGGTCGTCGTCCCATACGCGCTCATCCCTCCTCTCCTTCCAGCATCTCATAGCCGCCTTTTTACCGCTCTATTTGCGGCATGACCCACTAGCGATTCTAATGGTTCCTCAATGGCTCGTCTTGCGACGAGAACAATTGGTTAAATCCGTTGCCTTTGGTCGAAGCGTCACGGTGCTAGGGGTCGGGCAACGATCCCTTCGTAGGACAGCCATATTACAAATGTTGCTTTTTGATGCTGCATTAGAGGCTCAGTCGTGTTAGCGGTCCAGTTTTTACCTGGATCAGTGCGCGCACTGTGCCGCTAACACGACGAGAATCGCCTAAGCTCGACCGCTAAGCGCCGTTTGCACTCCAGTTGGACCGCCGAAGACGTCAGGACAGGGGTCCGCGCCGACGCGTCGAGCTGACGCTCAGGCGGTCACATCGCGCATATGCACGGCCGCCAGCGCCACCACCAGACAGAGGGCGCCGTAGAGGGCGAGTGCCACCAGCGACTGGCCCACGCTGGGCTCGTACGACCGCGCCGTCGCTAGGGCGGTGCCCGGAAGGAGCTGGGGGCCGACGACGCGCGTGATCATGCTGTTCGCGTAGACGATCGGGAAGTGCTGCGCGACCTCCCGCCAGACCCCCCCGAGGCCGGTGAAAATGCTGCGGAGCACGTACTGGGCTAGGGTCGCGCCGAGGCCAACCCCGACGCCCACGGCAGCGGAGCGCGCGACCGTCGCCGCCGCGTAGGCCACCAGCAGATAGAAGGCGGACACATACCAGGCCGTCAGGGCGCCCGCGAGTAGGGTCCCGAGGAAGGCGCCGCTCCACACGCCCGGCGTCACGAGGTCATGCCCGTTCAGGAGGGCGATCAGGAGGCCGGCGACGCTGCCGGCGACGAGGATGGCGAGGACTCCCAGCGCGACGCCGGCCAGGAGGATCGCGAGCGCCGCGAGCGCGTGCGCGATCCGGTCGGGGCGCCGGGTCAGGATCGCCCGGATCGTGCCCCAGCCGTACTCGTTGCCGGCCCAACTCCCGCCCAGCAGGGGCCAGAAGAAGGGCGCGAAGAACGAACTGAAGGACAGCGCCGCGAGCCAGCCGCGCGGGAGGAACAGATCGCCCCGCTCGCCCGCGCTCGCGCTCAGGGCCACGAACGCGACGATGGTCAGCCCGCTCAACAGGAGCACCACCACGCGTGGCATCCAGCGCCGCGCGAACTTGAGCCACTCGAAGGCGAGGAGCGCGGTCATCGTCCCTCTCCCAGCACATCCAGGAAGTAGTGTTGACACTCCGCCACTATTAGGTTGACACATACGTGCAGTCCATGATGAGACGGAAAACACCAGTTTGACCTGCCGGTTAGAGCGATTTCACGCGTGGTAGGGCCGCGTCAGGGGCCACTCACGGCCCAAAACCGTCTCACCGTCCACTGCAAATATGTGTAAAGGGAATCGTGGCGGAGCGTGTAGTGTTCGAGGCTCCGCTCCCGCGGCCGCACCCCGGACACGTACAACCCCTGTTCCGCCAAGATCCGGGTGATGTCGGGGGCGCGTGTGTCTGGCGCCCCGACCACCAGGCAATCGCCCGCGCGTGTCAGCGCGCCGATCCACGGCACCGTGCGCAGGAGGCGCTCCGCGTCCGCGAGCGGCTCAACCCGCACCTCGAGCGTGTCCCGATTGCCCAGCAGATCGGCGACGCGTCCCTGGACGACCACCCGCCCCCGCGCCATGATCGCGATGCGGTCGCAGACCTGCTCGACCTCGTGCAGCACATGGCTGGAGATGAGCACGGTGTGACCCTCCTCCTTGAGGCGGCGCATCAAGGCGCGCATCGCGACGATGCCCGCTGGGTCGAGCCCGTTGGCTGGCTCGTCCAGGATCAGGAGATCCGGCTGGTGCAGCAAGGCCGCGCCCACCGCGAGGCGCTGTTTCATGCCGAGCGAGTAGGTCCGGAACGGCTTGGTCGCGGCGTCCAGCAGATCGACGAGGGCGAGGATGGCCGGCACGCGCGCGTCCGGCGTGCGGGTGAGCCGGGCCACGGCCCGCAGGTTATCGCGGCCTGAGAGGTACGGGTAGAAGGTCGGGGTCTCGATGAGGGCGCCCGTGCGCGCGAGGACGATGGGTAGGTGGGTGGCGACATCGAGGCCGAGGACCCGCGCGTGGCCGGATGTAGGCCGGACCAGGCCCAGCAACATCCGCATGGTGGTCGTCTTGCCCGCGCCGTTCGGGCCGAGGAAGCCGAAAATCTCGCCCCGCTCGACTGTGAGGGTGAGATGATCGACCGCGACCATGCGGCCGTAGGCTTTGGTCAGGTCGCCGATCTCGATCGCCGGGTCGCGGTCCCGCCCGTCCGCCACCGCTTGCGCCGCGGTCGTGGGCGGCGTGCTGGTCTCCTCGTCGGGAATATCGGACGCATCCGTTGCCATGGGGCTCGCTCCTCCTTCACTGTCGGCCGGCCCCGGTCGGCCAGCGTCGTTCAGCCGCCCCGTGAGACCCACGCGGCCCGACGCCGGCGCAGCCGGACCCACCCTGTGCTCACGAGACCACCGACGAGGCCGACGAGCACGGCCACGACGGGGGCGATAAGCAGGTGCGAGGCGGCGGCGTCGAACTGGTTGGCGATGGCGAAAGCGCGCAGATCCTGCCAGTGGCTGCGCAGGTAATCGGGATCGGTCACGAGGGTGTGCTCCAGCCGCGGCAGGGACGTGTAGGCCAGCAGGAGCCCGAAGGTGATGGCGATCAGCACACAGATCAGCGCGGCCCAGAGCGCGGCGAGGACGCCAAGACGAAGCGAACCGGTCTGCCGCGCGCCGCGACCGGCGGCCACGCCCCAGAGCGCGAACGCCCCCAGGAGGAACGGCGCGGAGGTGAGAAAGCCAGCCCCACTGGGGAGATCGGCGAACGTCTCGAGCGTGAGGTTGACGATCCACAGGGCGCCCGTGAGCACCCCGACCAGCAGCCCCGTGCGCAGGGCGATCCGGCGGCGCGGGTCCGCGCCTGCGGTGACCGCGCGCACCACGCCCGCGTACACCAGGAGGAGGGCAACGGGCTCGAGCACGTACCCGAGACTATTGCGCTGCGCCAGGAACGGCGTGTACAGCAGAACGCGTCCCCCAATCAGGGCGAGATCGAGCAGGATGCCCAGGAGCAGCGCGCGTCGGACGGCCTGCGCCATCCGCTCGGCCGGCAACGGGCCAGCGACCGTGTCCATGTCCGTCCCCCACATCCCCTACTCCCCTTTCCATGCCCTGCCTGTACGCTCAGAACGCCGATGGCGTCGGGCGCGCGCCTCACGCGACCGCGGCCCGGACGGGCCCCGCGCGGACGACCGCGCGCACCGCCGCGCCGCTGGCGGCGCCCATGAGCACGACGATGATGGCCCACGGCAGCACCGTGGCGTAGCCCGCCCGGAGCGTCACCGCATCGAACAAGTGGGGCGCCCGGAGGTGGGCGATAACGCCCCAGGCGACCGTTGCCCCTGTCATCAGCAGCAGCGCTCCCGTCGCGGCGACACTCGGTACGAAGGCGAAGCGCACGCACCGCGCGTCGAGGGTATCGCGCCCCAGCGCGCGCACGATCGCCGCCGTCCCCGCGCCCGCCGCCGCGATGATCCACAGCGTGTAGGCTGCCCCCACCGGGGTGCCGGGCGTGAACAGGGCCGTGGTCGACACCGCGCCCCCCGTCAGGAGATGGGCGATGAGGGCGACGACCGGCGGCAGCAGCAGGGCGACGGCGGCGAGCGGTGGCCCGAGGAAAAGGCGGCGCCGGTGGGGGGTGCGCGTCCACGCCGTCAGGACGAGGGGCGCGCCGCCGATGAGCAGGGCGAGCGCCGCGCCGAGCGCCCCAGCCGCCAGCGCATCCGCCGCCACGCTGAGCGGATTGCGCAGGTCCAGATCGAGGAGGGGCCCGGGATGCCCGGCGGCCATGTTGAACGCGTAGGGGCCGTCGTCCACGAGCGCGCCGAAGTGGCAGACGGCCACGAGGCATGCGACGTAGGCGCACAGGACGGTGAGGGCGGTCGTCTGCACCGTGGCGAGTGGGGTCCGCCCCCGCCCGATCCGTTGGTCGAGGTGGAGGTGCGCGTCGAGTGCGCCGACGGTGATATCGAGCAGGGCTGGGAGCGACGGCGGCTGCCGGTCGAGCACCGCCCGGAACTCCTCCTCATAGAGAACCCGCCACGCGCGCGGATACAGCCGCAGCAGCCAGGTCACGATCATGGCGCCGCCAGCCGCCGCAACCCCATCGTCGCGAAGGCGCCCAGGGTCGTGAGTTGGTTGCGCAGCGTCGTCGCGCCCGCGGCCGTCAGGCGATACGGCTTACGCCGATCCTCCGACGGTACCGGCTCGATCAGGCCGTGATGCTCCAGCCGGTTGAGCGCCGCATAGAGGGTCCCCGCGCGCATCGCGGTCCCCGTCATGGCCTTGATGTCCTCCATGATCGCGTACCCGTGCTTGGACCCCGGCGCGAGGCTGACCAGGATCAGCAACGCCGGCTCGGAGAAACGTCCCCAGGTGGACAATTCGATGGCCATGGACGGCGCCCCCCTCTATGATGGGCCGTTGTATACCAACGTTCGGTATACCGCACAGCGTTATAATAGGCGTTGGGACGGGGCGTTGTCAAGCGGGAGAAGAGGGAGTGGGGATGAGTGTCACTTTGTTCGCTTTCTGGCCCCTTATCTTGGGAGATCTATGGCCCGTTCGTCGCCTTAGAGTGGCCCGATCACCACGCTCTCCCGCGCGACTTCGACGACCCCTTGGTTACCCTCAGCATCGGGTTGATGTGACGGCCATCACCTTTCGTGAAGTGAACCCGTCGAGATCTGGGGCCGCTAACGGGCGCATCTGGTCGCTCCTTAGCCCTCTTCACTTCCCAGAAGGGCCATTCTGTCTAGTGAAACGGCAGCCACATGGGGCCACCGATCGAGCAAGATTAGGGGCCATAAACCGAGCAAAATGACACGTCGGACGTCGGCTGCATCATCTTCTCCGTGGATAAAAACTGTTCCGGGCCGCCTCTGCGTTTTGGACTGCTCTAGCAAGTACACGCATCGCCGTGAGCTTGACAATAAATAAAGGACCCTAAGAGCAGTTAGGTGACCCTATTTACGGATACAAAAAAACGAGCCGCCGGGCTTGTCTATCCCGTCGAACTCGCTACCTTTCTATTGTACCATCTCCCGCTCCCGCCTGTCCAATGCTGATCGGGGCTGGCGACGGTCGCGTAGCCGGGCGGCAGTAACGTCATCCGGCTACCCGACCACCCGTGCCCACGCGCGTCGACGATCAGCCCGCCCCCACAAATCCCACACCCACCGTGAGATCCAGCCGCTTGATCACCGGTTTTCACGCCCTCACCCTTCTTGCTGCACGTCGGCGTCGATGTGACCCTGCCCATCAATCGCGAGCGCCGCCCGCCCCCACGGCGTCTCCACCTCGATCACCGCGATATCGACCAGATCGAACGCTACGGCCTCCGCCGCCGGCCAGCGCGACCCGTCGTGCCGGGTGACGCGGAGGCGCACCTGCGGGGACGGCGGCCGCTCCCGCGCCGGTTGCCCGCGGGCCGCCGCGACCTTCCGCACGTCGCGTCGGAAGTCTGTCGGACGATAGGGCCGGCCTGCGGTGACCTGATCGGCGGCGTAGCCCAGCGCGGCGGCCGGGTCCGGCGCGGCGAGCGCCTCGTCGTACCAGACCATCTCCGGCAGCACCTCGACGATGCCGGCGTCCAGGGTACCACCCTCGATCACGCCGTGGATCTGTGCCAGGCGGTAGACTCGCCCCGGTTCGATCCCCAACGCAGCCGCGAGCTGCCGCACCGCCGCCGTCCCCCGGCCGTCGCGCTCCGCCCGGCCCACCACGCGCTGCGCCCTCAAGGACGAGGCCTTCGGTTGACACCCCCACGACAAAATCCGTGAGCTTTCTCGTCGATGTCCGTTGACCGCAAATTAATACGGTCGTCGCTACGACACCCCCGCCACGTCCGCGCAGCGCGCCGCCATCTGGACGGTGAGCGCCTCCCACGCCGCGACGACCCGGTCGTCGAAGGGGTCGGCGTCGCTGTCCGCGATCCCGCCGTGCGCGTCCAGCCACGCGACGACCCGCCGCGCCCCGTCCGCCCAGGGGATCGTGTAGCGGAAGCCCAGATCCCGGCGCGCCGCCGTCGTGTCGAAGATGTTGGTGTAGCGCAGGTCGAGGGCGGCCAGGCGGGCGCGCTCCGGCGCGATGGCCGCCAACAGGTCGGTCGGGATGTGGACCAGCGTCGGCTCTGGCGCGCCGACGGCCGCGGCCACCGTCCGATGGTACCGGTCCCACGTCATCCACTCCTCGCCGGTGACGTTGTACGCGCGCCCGAGCGTCGCCTGATTGCCCAGCGCGCCGACGAAGCCCCGCGCCACGTCGTCGGCGTGGCAGGCCACCCAGAGGGACTGGCCGTCGCCCGGCACGATGATCGGCTTGCCGCGGCGCAGGCGGTCGATGTAGGTCGTCGCGCCGCCGAACGTGTGGATGATGCCCTGCCCCTCGGCGTAGGTGCTGCCGGGCCGCAGGATCGTGACCGGGAGGTCGCCCCGGCGGTGGGCCGCCAGGAAGATATCCTCGCAGCGCGCTTTCTTGGCGGCATAGTCCCCGAGGGGGTGGTCCCGCGGGGCCTGCTCGGTGAACGGGTAGCCCGCGCCCGCCTTGTCGTAGACGGTCACGGAGCTACAGAAGATATACTGCCCCACGCGCCCGCGACACGCGCGGATAGCGCTCTCGGCCTCGGCGGGATCGAAGCACACCATGTCGACGACACAGTCGAGGGTGCCCAGCGCGGCGAGTTGGTCCGCGAAGCGCGCGCCGTCGGTGCGATCGCCCCGGACCACCGTGACGTCGCCGTCCACACGTAACGGAGTGCGCCCGCGGTTGTACAGGATAAGGCCGCCCTCTCGGCGGTGGGTACGGGGGCCGGCCCCTCGGCGGTCCCAGTGGAGTGGGTACGTCCCGCTGCAAAAGGACCTCTCTGGCGAAAACCCTTGGTCACACGATGGGTGGGGCGGCGTGGGCAGCCTCACCACGGGGAGCTGCCCTTGAGCGCCGACGAGGTGGCCCAGGTCCAGCGCCTTGTGGCCCGCATGCGCGAGCGCAGGGCCAGGACACAGACGCCGCGGGAGGTTTGCGTGGGGGCGCGCCGCTGGGGTGGGCCGGAGCGCCGAGCCCCACGGGGCTGGGCGCGCAACCGCGCCTGGCCTCACGGGGACGATCCCGTGGGCGGCGCGGCCCCGCTGATCTTCGGCTCTGACAGCTAATAGATAGGCCAGCCGTTGCTCTGCGCGAGCGTCCGCAGCGGCCCCCACTCCTCGCTGCTGACCGCGGTCTGGACCGGGCACGGCACGCCGAATGGACCGGGCGGGACGAGGAAGGACGGCGCCACCAGGTTCGGCGCCGTGAAGTTCAGCACGCTCGCGAGATTGTTCGCGGTGGCGTCGCGCACCGTGAGCGGGCTCAAGCCCCACCGCCACTCGATCATCTTGAGCACGGACGTGTGGTCAAAGAGGGTGTGCGATACGCTCCCTCGCCGCGACCACGGTGAGATCAGCAGGCTGGGGACGCGGAAACCGCGCAAGCCATCCTTGTTCCCGGCCGCCTGGTCGGCCGGCGGTATCGGCGCAGCGGCCGGCGCGACGTGATCGAAGAAACCGCCCCACTCGTCGTAGTTGATGACCAGCGCCGTGTGGGGCCAGTTCGGGCTCGTGGTCACCGCCTGGTACACCGTGTTAAGGAACGCCTCGCCATTGCGAATGTCGGCGTGCGGGTGGTCGTCGCCGGAGGTTCCGCTGCTCTCGTCCAGGAAACGCGGGTCGACATACGAGACCTGGGGGAGCGTGCCGGCGGCGCAGTCGGCCAGGAAGGCGCTGACGGGGCGGCTGATCGGCAGATATTTCGTGCCCCATAGGGCCAGGAACGGGATATCGCCATAGTAGTAGCGCCCGGTCAGGCCGGCCGCGGCGAGCCGGTCCCAGATGGTCGGCAGGGTCGAGGTCGTCGACGAATTGTGGAGGCGATCCGTCTGCGCGGCGTGCTGATAGAAGCGGTTTGGATAGGTCTCGGCCAGGATCGCGGCGAAGTACTGGTCGAAGGCCTGCCAGCGTGGCGCCGCCTGGCCAAAGAAGGCCAGGTCTTGCTGCGTGTAGTAGCCGATCGCATAGATGTCGTTGCTCGTGTCCTTGAGCCACCCGTCGCAGGCGCCGTTGTCGTACTCGATGCGACCGCCCTCGTAGGAGTGGTCAGGATCGGGATGCCCGCAGCCCTGATAGTCAGGCGCCAGGGGGTAGGTGGCGTGCATGACGCCCGCCGGGTCGGGGTAGCGCAACCCCGCCTGCTTCCCGTTGGCGTGCGGCAGCCAGCCGAGGAAGTGGTCGAAGGAGCGGTTCTCCATCATCACCACGACGATGTGCTCGATCCCCGATGTGGCGGGGTCGGGAAGCGGCGTCGACGCCGCCGCCGCGGCCACACCGCCCAGGACCTTGTCCACGCCGCCAAGGGCAAGCGCCCCGGTGATCCCGGCCGCGCCGGCCAGGACGCGCCGGCGCGAGACCGTGGTATGCACGCGACTTAGCGTACTCTCCCCATCATTGGTCAAACGATCGTCGGCCATGGTATGTTTTCTCCTCTGACCTGACTATGCGGTTCAACGTGGTCTCCAACGTGGTCTCGTATCACCCCGGCTTACCGCGCGAAGACGTCGGTCATGGCGTGTTCGGTCGCGGCCCCCGCGTTGTTGAGATGGGTGGCGATCCCGAAGGCGTCCTCGACGGTGCGCAGCAACGAGGGGTGGTCGTACGGGGTCGCATTCTGTGTTCCGGGTTTAATCGTCGGCGAGATAGCCAGGAGGCCGACGAGGCCGCCAAAGCCGGGCGACCCGCCGATGCCGGCCCCGCAACACCCACTGGTGTCCGTGTTTGCCGCTTCATCGGTCGTGATGACCAGCAGACCGTTGTGGGTCTTGATGTACGAGAGAAGCGGCGGGACGTTGGCCTGCAGCCAGGCGTCGGCGGCGACAAGCCCGCCGGGCTGGCCGTTGGCGCAGGTCGGGACATCGTGCCCGTCGTGACAGGTGTTGGGGACGATATAGGCGTAGTTGGGCACGGTGTTGTGCGCGAGGTCGGACGCGAGCGCGGTGTAGGGGACCACGTGGGCCTGGCAGCGCGCGTTGTCGTCGACGATCGGCGCGTAGTAGATAAAGGGGTTGTGCCGATCGGCGTAGTTGTAGCCCGGACCGGTGGCGCTGTTGCCCTGATACGGGTCGCTGACGTCGGTCGCGGCGGCATGCGTGCAGGGGGCCGGCATGTCCTCCATGTAGCCTTTCCAGGTGCGGCCGGCTCTTTCGAGTTGGTCCACGATACTGGTCCCGCCGCCGACGGCGGGGCTGCTGTCGGCCTGGACGCAGGAGAGCCAGTTGACACAGTCGGCCATCGTGTCCGGATTGGGCGCCTGTCCGCTCGTCATCGAGATATAGTTGTCGTTGCTGGCGTGCCCGGCGGCGTAGTACTGTGTCAGGAGTTGGCCCGAGGATCGCAAGGAGTTGAGATACCGGGCGGGACTGCCCGGTCCCCATGTCGCGGTATACCCCTCGTTCTCCAGGACGATTGTGAAGATGTGTGACAGGCGGGGAATACCCTCCAGCGTCAGGGTCGCTTTGGCCTGTGTCGGAGCGGAGACCAGCAGGATCGCCGCGGTCGCGAGCATGGTCATGATGGAACCGATCCGGACCCGTATCCGGCGCCCCGTGGATGGTGCGCTAGCAGAGCGGTCGTGGTCGTGGTGTCGCGTCACAGGATCTCCTCCTTGTCGTCGTGGTCGTCGTGTGTTGCGGTGCGCGGGTAGTCCAGCGCCATAGATCGCAAGCGCGGGCAGCGCCGTCGCGACTATCGTCGCTCGTTATACCCAGCGCCCTGGCGGCAGATCTACCTTTGGGCCACCGTATCGTTGTATCCAAAGCAAAGTTTATACCCACAAGCCTCCTGTTTCGTTAAGGGCATGTTAAATCTTGGTTAACGGTGAGTGATCGAACAGGTACAATTGGGACGTGGTCCTCCGCGCATCTCTCGCATCGGCCTGAGCCGCATGGGCATGTCGCAATCCTATGGACCAGCCGACGAGGCCGAGTCCATCGCGACCATCCACCGCGTCCGCGAGGTGGGCGTCAATTTTCTCGATCCGGTCGTGGCCGCGCCTCCGCGCCGGTCGCCAGAGCCCACGAGGGTACACGCCGGGACCGTACACGCCGGGACCGTGAGGGGTCAGCAGGTGGCCGGCGCCTACCGGCAGGCGCGCTTGTAACGGTCCGTTTTGTGGAGGAAGATCATGGCCATCCGTCGCCGGTTACCCCTGGCTCTCGCGGCCCTTGCCGTGCTGCCCTTGCCCTGGTTGGCTTCGCCGCCCTCGGCCTCTCGTCCCGCCGTCCTCGGCCTCTCGTCCCGCCGTCGTTCTCGCACGAACCGCCGCGCGCCACGCGCCGCTGTCGCCCTGCACGACCCCGCCGCCCGCCCCGCTCCTGGCCCCGCCCTACCTCCACCTGTCGGTCGTGAGCGGCGTATTCGGGCAGCAATTTACCTACACCCTTGACCCGCGCCTCTCCACCGCCGGGTGGTCCGGATGGGAATTGGCGTGGGACGGGACGGTCACCTACTACAGGGGGGAGACAACGATTCCTGCATTTTCGGGCCATTTGGTGCGATGTTGGGTAATCGAGGTCTCGAAAGCTTACACTCCTTAACGAGGTGGGCACATGGAAGACCACGACGATACCGCGATGGTACAGGATAGCCGTGCGGATGTCCTGGCGCTGCTGCGGCGGATAGCTGCTGGAAACAACCAGCCCTATGACCTTGGCCGCCGGATTTGGCAACTCAGCATGGTGAAGGTTGATCCTGCGGGCAACTGGGTGTATCACCCGCTGTGGCTTCTTTGGGGTGCGCTGACGGATTGGGTCGAGGTCAAACCTGCCGAGACCGCGCAGGCCGAAGATGCCATGGTAGAGGCAGCCAAGGGCTTTCTCAGAGTCGCGGGGCAGGAGACGCTGGAACGCGCGTTTTTTGATCACTGGCTCTATGAGCGGTTGGGCTATGAGCGTCCCGACGGTTCTGGCGGGACATGATCGGACCTGCATGTTATCGTTGGGGCCGTGGAAGAAATACATCTGGTTACAGAAAACTCGTTGCAGAACTATGCTTCTGCTACGAGATATGCCTTCTCAAAGGCGGAATAATGCTCTAAAGGACACACATGACGCTGTAAAACTCGTAGGAGAAAGGATCGCTGGCCACAATGACCGTCAATAGTGGCGCCGGCGTGGCCCTCACACTCCTATTTCCTATTTTGGGCCGTATCTCGGCTCAACCCCTGTGTGGCCCCTGGCGCTCATACATGCCCGCCCTCTGCTCCCACACAGGCGCGCGGGCGCGCGGGGAAAGGCGCCGTCACCCCGCCCGCTCATCGTCCACGAACTCGTCCCTCGCGGCCGCCTCGGCGTCGGCCTGTGGGTCCGCGTTGACGTCACGCGTGCGCGCGCTGGCGCGCTCCCTGCTCAACCGGCGCGCCTCCTTCTACCCGGCCTCGCGCTCCTGCGCCGCGCGCACCCGCTCCCGCGCGTCCGCCCGTTTCTGCTCCAGCGCACGCTCCATCTCTCGACTCATGCGGTCCTTCTGGTGTCGTTTGACGAAACGGGAAATATTGTACGCTAAGCGCACGACCCGGCCTGTGCCCGCCGTACGCCTGTCACGATAGGGTCTATGATCCTGGCCTCGGCGTGTCAACAAATGGAGAACCTGGCCCTATTGTGACGCCCTGACAGGCAGAGACCTGACGTCAGGACAGGGTATACCCTATTGAGGCGTCAGAACTCTACGATAGCTCTTTAGGAAAACGTGCGCTGGACTCGAGCCCTACCCCTAGCGCGACCGTACTGGCTGACGCAGGATGGTCTTGAGCTTGGAGGCTTCGGTCTTCCGAGGGTCACCGAGGTAAATCTCATGGTGCCGCCCATTAAAGTCGTAGCCATGCGCCGGCATGTACTCGTGGTGTAACTGATGCAGGGTCGGCGCCTCTGCATCATATGAGCCAATGTGCAGGATCTGCACCGCTTTACCTTCTTCGTACTCCGAAAAGCGAAGCAGTGGCAGGGCAGGACGCTTCTTCTTCGCCTGCACGGTTTCTATGGCCTTGTCAACCATCTCTGTCGTAATCCACGACGGCTGCATAATCATCATCGTCCATCGCCATTCATCCTTGGCGCGGCGTCCGAACGCCGACGGGTCAGTGGCCGACCACAGGCCTTCTAAAGGCGCAACCACATAGTCCTTGCCAAGTTCCTTTTTGCTGGCAAACTTCAATGCGTAGGAAACCGAGTACAGCGCCTCAACGGCGTCGCTGTATGACGTGGCGGTATTGGGGTTGCCTTCGCCGTCGACCATCAGGAAGGACAGGCGCGGTACGTCAACGACCGAGAAGTCCTTACTGGAGGGGGCGTACAGCGCCGTGAGTTCCTTGCGGAAGTCAGTCTTTTCCATGTTGACACCTCGTCGGCTCACCGTTCGGGCGCGCCAGGCCCTTTCTGCCTCAAGGAGGCTCACATTGTCGTCGAAGATAGCGCCTGCGCGGTCAGGGAGCGGTTGGTGTTCTCGACGAGTAGGCGCCCCTGCCTGTTCACGCCGTGCTACCAGGGTACGGTATCCCGCCTTTTTTGTCAGGCTCCATCTACTCTAGTTTTCGCTAAGGGGAGGGGCACAGGGAGGGCTTTGGTAGGATACGGGTGCTGAGACCATATCGTGCCGAAGGAGCCTCCCGATGCCTGAGACAGTCTACCGCATGATGACGCTGCTGAGT
>JAABUM010005129.1_pt1 | contig 14042 bp, 12 predicted proteins | sample 5559161 | NCBI WGS metagenome assembly JAABUM01 (sample SAMN10711868, study PRJNA513369) | rock metagenome | isolation source: Antarctica rocks | place: Antarctica: Victoria Land, Siegfried Peak nord
GGCCGTGTGGACTGGACACGGCTAGAGCGAGTGTGCCGCATGTGATCCCTCCGCGCCACTCATTCCCTCTCCACCACGGTCGAGTGGGGTGCTACCCCACGATGTACCAAGCCACTAAATATGGGCAATTCAATCCGGACAACGGCACCCAGAACGCCTTGAACTTCATTACCTATGTCCTGGGCAGCGGCCCCGACCCGGCCTGCCCCGCCAATGCCGTGACGCCCCTGCGCAAGGGCTCCACCAAAATAGGCGCGGGACAGGGGAACTGGGACTCCACCAGCTACGCGCAAGGCTATGCGCAGATCGCCGGCCTGGACGCCATTGATCTACACGTCTACCCCCTCATGGAAACGGCTCAGCATCCGTTCATACAGCATATCCTTGATGTGGCGTCCTACGCGCGACAGGCGGGGAAGAAGTTGACCATCACCGAGATGTGGGATAACAAAGAGCAGGAGTCGGAGCTGACAAAGTCCTTTGTGTCGGGGTCCCCCGAGCTGTACAAACGTGATGTCTTTAGCTTCTGGCAGGCCACCGATCGCCTCCTCATGGCGGAGATGGTCCAGTTTGCCCATACCAATCCCGTGGACTATATCTCGCCGTTCTGGTCGCTGTACTTTGAGGCGTATCTCACGTATACCCCTGGCATCGCTGATGAGACGACCTCGCCATATGCCTTGGACACTCAGGTGCAGCAACTGCAAGTCGCCAATCTGACAGCGAACGGCCCAGCCACACAGAGCGGTATGACCTATCACGCTTTAATCTCATCCGCCCCTGTGCCTACCCGGGAGTCAACGGCCACCATGACGCCCCTGCTGCCAACAGGCACGGCCTCCGCGACACCGCCGCCGCCGACGCGCACCGCGACACCGCCGCCGCCGACGCGCACCGCGACGCCCACGGCCACACGACTGCTTCCCACGCGCACCACGATCGCCACGGCCTCAGCGACGCCACCCCTGCCTACGCCAACCCTGGTGGCGGCGACTCGCACGGCCACACCGCTGCCTCCGACCCTGACAGCCACGGTGACGAACACGCCGGTGGCGGCGACTCGCACGGCCACACCGCTGCCTCCGACTCTGACAGCCACGGTGACGGCTGTGCAGACAGCCACGGCGACGGCGGCGCTGACAGCCACGGTGACGGCTGTGCAGACAGTCACGGCGACGGCTGTACAGACAGTCACGGCGACGAGCACGTTCGTGCCAGCTACCCGTACGGCCACACCTATTGTGCCGTATGCCACAGTTGCGCCAGTCGTCGTCACCGCCGCGCCTGGCAAGGTAGTGGCTGGGCACACCTCCCCTCCGCCGAAGGGGGGTGGACACGTACCTACGACCCTCCCGCATCTGCCCCGCACAGGCGGAGGCGGAGCCGCCATGGGAGGAGCGCGCGGCTGGATTCCCATCGGTGCGTTGCTCCTTGGCCTGCTTGCGCTCGTCGCGGCGCTGGCGCGTCGGCGCGCTAGCTATAGCCGGCGCTGCTGAGGGACGCGGCAGCGCTTGGCGTGCGACGGGGAGAGAGCCATCCTGACCGTGTCGCGGAGATCGCTGAGATCAACACGACAGCGCGGGAGGCGCTGAGGGAAGCGTCAGGTCTCAGACCGCAGGAGGGCGTTAGGCGGTGCTGGGCTGGGGGAGACCAGTGGCCAGGATGGTTAGGCAGCCTGGAGCAACACGCACACCTCTCCCCAGCGCTCCTGGAAGAGGCGGCGTTGATTAGCCAGGGAGACGGTTTCGTTGAAGTGGGTGCGGGGACGAAGATGGTCACGAAGTTCATCATGGGCTGTGCAGAAACGGGCGGCAGAGTCGAAGAAACCGAACCCCCGCATAGGATAGGAGCGCTGCTTGATGCCCCGGTGGTCCTGTTCAATCCGGTTGTTCATAGAGCGACTGGCGCGATGGCACACGGCGGGGCCGAGCGTCGAAGCGCACCGCACGGGGGTAGGAGTCATGCCCGTCGGTGGTCACCTTCTCCGGCGCCTGCCCCACCGCCTTCAGCGCGCAGGCAAAGAACTTCTTGGCCGCGGCCATGTCCCGCGTTGTGCTGAACATGGTCTCGACCAGGGTGCCGTCGGAATCGATAGCCCTACCTATAAAAGGTAGCACCAGCGCCCTGCCACCTTCACGTACATCTCGTCCACATGCCATTTGCGGCCCGCTTTACCCCGCCGCTTCGCCTTCAGGCGCGCGGTGAGCAGGGGGGCGAAGCGCTCCTCCCACGCCGGCGCCGTCTCGTGGGTGACGGTGAAACCCCGGGTGAGGAACATCTCGGCCACGTTGCGCAGGCTGAGCTTATACTGCAAGCGCCACAGGACAACCAGCACGGCGACATTGGTGTGTACCTGCGGATGGTTGAAGGGTGTGCCGGTGCGCTCGTTGCAGGTCCGCCGGCAGGCGCGGCAGTGGAACATGCGGTACCCCAGTGTGGTCCGGCGGGCCATTTGGCTGGTGGTGAGGGCGGCGCAATACGGGCACGACATCATTCTTCTCCTCTCACTTTAGGAGAAGGATACCCTAGTCGGAGCCTGTTCTGCTCACCGTGTACTGAAACCTGACGCTTCCCTGGGGCTCAGCTTGAAGACGGTGCGTAACCACGTTTCCAACATCTTCAGCAAGCTGCAGGTAGCCGACCGCGTTCAAGCCATCTTGCGGGCACGCGAAGCCGGCCTGGGCTAGCGCCGCGATGACGACGCTACGGATTACGATTACGCGCGATGGCTGGTGACCCACGCTCCTCTGTCGCTACACCAGAGCGCATCGTTGAGCGGTTCTTAGGGGACCCCTATCACGAGGGGATCCCTATAGGCGAGGTGGGTGAGGGGGCTGGTGGAGCGTGCTTCCTTAGATTGTCTGGGCTTGCGGAGATAGGGGCCGGTGCGCAACGACGCCCTTGATTTCCTCGCCGACCTCCTGCTCGGCAAGCCGTAGCGCTGTGGCGGCGTCCCCTGTCCTGCGCCACGTGACCTCTCTGGGCTTGCACAACAACGGCGTGGGCGATGCTGGAGCGCGGGCACTGGCCGCATCGTCGCTTCTGCAGCATGTCAGCTTTCTCGATCTTGCGCTCAACGCGATTGGCGACGCAGGGGCTCAGGCACTCGCCGCCTCCCCGCTGCTGACGCATCTGACGATCCTGGACATCCACGACAACCAGCTCACCGACATCGGCGTTCGAGCCCTTGCCGCGTCTGCGCATCTGGCGAACCTGGAACATCTCGATATCTGTGACCAAACGGGTCAGATGAGCGAGGTAGCGCAGCGGGCCGTGGTGACGTCACCGCACCTGCGGCGTCTGGCTTCACTGTGCCTTGAAGGTGAAGAGCTCGATCAGCAGGACATTGAGGGGCTACGGCGGCGGTTTGCTCCTGAGTGAGCGCTCTGGCCCAGCATGGATGGTGTCGACGCGGCCCTGGTGACGCTGGGCGGGGCGGCAGGAGAGCAGTCCGGGGGGGTAGGGTCGGCGGCTGTGGGGTGAGCGGCGCTACACTGAGGGGGGCGCAGTGTGTGGCGCGCGAAGGAGGGCAGTGATGAGCACCGATCCCACCGAGCGGTTTACCCATCGGGTGGACGACTACATACGCTACCGGCCCCTGTATCCTCCGGCGGTGCTGGACGTTCTGGAGGGGTGCGGTCTGACGGCGGAGTGGGTGATCGCCGACGTTGGGTGTGGTCCGGGCAACCTGACCCGGTTGTTGCTGGACAACGGCAACCCCGTGTATGGCGTGGAGCCGAACCAGCCGATGCGTGAGGCCGGCGCGCGCCTGCTGGCCGGGTATGCCCGTTTCACCAGCGTCGCGGGGACGGCGGAGGCGACCGCCCTGGCCGATGGGAGCGTGCGGCTGGTCACGGCGGCTCAGGCGTTCCACTGGTTCGACGCGCGGCGGGCCAGGCAGGAGTTCACGCGCATCCTCAGGCCGCCCGGCTGGGTAGCCCTGATCTGGAATGAGCGTCGCCCTGACTCCACGCCGTTCCTGGCCGGCTACGACCGCCTGGCGCGAGAATACGCCATCGCTGATGTGGGACGGCGGACCACGGGCCAGGCCCTGGCGCTGCAGGAATTCTTTGGGCCAGGCGGCTACAGTGTCACGGCGCTGGAGAACAGCCAGCAGTTCGACCTGGAGGGCCTGCGTGGCCGCCTGCTATCCTCCTCCTACGCGCCGGTGGCGGGGCAGCCTGGCCACGCGGCGCTGCTCGACGCCCTGCGCGCGCTGTTTGAGCGCCACCAGAAGCAGGGGCGTGTGACCCTTGAGTATGATACACGGGTCTACCTGGGCTGCCTGTAGGTCGCCGGTAGCGGGGCATATGACAATCTGGAAAGGAGCAGCGTGATGGACTATCACCCGATCCAGCACGCCCCCGGTGACCTGCGCTCCGCGCTGACGCCGGCGGAGATCGTGGCCGTGTGCGAACGCGCCTTTGGGCGAGGGGTGGGCGTCATCTCGGCGCGAACTGCCCGGGGGCGAGTACAACACAACCTACCTGGTGCGGATGGCCAGTGAGGGGCCGGTGATCTTGCGCGCGGCGCCTCTGCCGGGCACGCGGGTATTCTGGCACGAAGCGAACCTGATGCGCCGGGGGCACAGCGTTCAGCCGTACCTGGCCCCGCTGGGTCCGCTGTTGCCCCGGACGCTCTACAGTGATTTCACGCACCAGATCATCGGCCGCGACTACCTGTTCCAGACTGCCATGCCGGGTGAGCAGTGGAGCGAGCGTAGCGACGATGGGCCACCCGATCAGGACGAGGCGTTGTGGCGGCAGTTTGCCCGCCTGGCCCGCATGATTCATGGCGTGGCAGGAGAGCAGTTCGGCTATCCTGATCCGGGGCGGCGGTTTGGGTCGTGGAGTCTGACTGTGCTGGACTTTGTGGAGCACGCGATTGAGGACGTGGGGGGCGAGGGTCTCGACCCGACCGACCTGCTGATCGTACATGCTGTTGTGCGCGAGCATGCGCCGGTGTTCGACGAAATCAGGCGCCCATGCCTTTCCCATGGAGACCTCTGGCCCTTCAACATGCTGGTGGAGCGGTCGGAGGGGGTGGCGCGGATCAGCGCCGTGCTGGACACCGACCGCGCGTGGTGGTGTGACCCACTGGCCGATTGGACGGCGCACCTGTTCAGGATCAAGACCACGCCGCGGATGATCCGGCGGCGGGCCGTCTACTGGGACGAGTACGGGTCCCAGGAGGAGGGACCCTCGGCGTCGCTGCGCGGGTTGGTCTATGACGCCATGCATACCGGCCTCATCGTAGCCACGGCAAAACGGCGCAACCAGGCCAGAGTGTTGGCCGAGGCGGGCAAGCGGTTGGTTCAGACCACTGCCGACCTACGGGCCATGCTCTCACTCGACCGTACATCATGATGATAGTGGCACGGTTCCGAAAGGAGTCTATGAGACGGGGCGCACCTGGGTGTCACCTGCCAGGTAGGTCAGGTTACCCAGGCGCTGTAGCGGACGCGCCTTGCGCAGGAAACCCGCTGGGCGGGGCCTGCGATAGCGTTGGGCAAAGCGGAGCGGTGTTGGCTGGCCCCGCTGATAGCCCTCGACACTGAGCGCCTCGGTCCGTGTACCGCCGCTGGTCAGGTAGCTGTCGTAGACGAAGGCACAGCAGTCCACCTGATCAGAGTTCATCACCTGTTGAACCACTGCCATTGCTTCGTCCATGGTATCGGTGGTCAGGACGGTGATGGCCGCTGATGTGAGCAGGAAGGGCACGACATCGGCCCCAGACTCAATCAGCTTGAGGCCATGGTCAACGGCCTGCAGGACAAGAGCCATGAGCTGATCACTGGCTCCGGCCGGGTTGGTCATCGGTGGGCCTCCCGATCTACCCTGGACCCCTGGCGGCGCGGCGCTTACCGGCCTCTACCATTTATTGTTCAAGGCGGGCCAGGTGGTCGAGGTCGGCGGTGCGCTGCGTGGCTCGCCGGTCATAGCTGGCCTGGTTTTTGGTGCAGACCAGGGCGTAGGGGCGGCCATGGCGGTCGGTGGTGACATCAAGGTCGCAGCCGTTGGAGGTGATCGACGCCTGCAGGTGGTTACGGTTTGCCTCGGCGGTCTTGATGGTCCAGATCCGCCGGCTGGGGTCAGCCAGGAACGCGCTGAGTTCGCTGCACAGCGGGCAATGGCAGGTCAGCGCGCTGGCCCGCGTCCAGTCGCGTGGGGGCTCCAGGGGTAGGGCGATGCGCGTGCGCAGCCCCTCCAGGCAGACGTCGCGCAAGTGGCGCACGGCCGGCAGATCGCGGGTAGCGGGCTGCTCATGCAGGCGGAGGAGGGCAGGGACCAGCACGGCGTCGGCGTCATAGGTTGTGGGCCAGGCCAGCATATAGTCGGCGGCCGCATCGGCCAGAGCGGGGGCGATGCGGCCCAGGGCGGTCAGGGTATCCACGACGACGGCCGCGTCGGGGGCGGCGGTGCGCCACCACATAGTGGTGGTGGGCTTGCGCGCCGGGTCGCCGGGCAGAGCGGACACCAGGGCGGTGGCGGCGGGCCGGAGGTCCCACGCGCCAGGGCCGTCGGGCGCGGCGGCGGCGCGGGCCAGCAGGTCGGCGCAGGCGCCGATAGTCTGGGGCGCATTGGCGGCGACTATCTGAGCGATCAGTTCGGCGGCCCGCTGAGGTGGCAAGAGGCGCGCGGCGGCCAGCAGGGCGTCGTTGTCGCCCCGGCCATAGAGGCCCTTGGCCGAGACATCGCTCAGATAGTCGGCGATGCGCGCGGTATCCTGTAGGCGGGTCAGCACACGCAGCATGCGGGCGGCCTCGCTGTGTTGCTCGTCGGGGATGTCGTAGCCCTGTGGGCCCTGCCAGGCGCGCAGCATATACCCGGAGAGTTCGTGGGCCTGCCGCCACAGGAGCGACTGGGCGTCCTGGCCACTCTCGGCCCACCGCGCGGCCAGCTCAGCCAGGTAGGGCAGTGTGACCTGCTGGCCGGCCTGATTGAGCACGGCGAGCCACCCGGCGCGCGGCCAGAGCACCAGCGCGGCGCGGCTATAGGTGCGGGCGAAGGAGGCGCCCTCGTTGCCGGTAGCCTCGTTAAAGTCTAGCTCGTCGGGCTCAACATCCTTGAAAACGTCCGGCGGGCACAGCTCGTCGTCCTGGAACGGCAGCGTGCCCAGGTCCGGCTGGCCGCCGTCGGGCAGGCGCCAGTCGGACAGGGCGGTGACGCGATCGTACACCTCATCTATCTCATAGTCGTCGTCGTCCTCATCCGACCGCCAGCGCCCGCGCGACGGGTAGGCGCCGGTATGCTCGGCGGTACCGCTCTCCTCAATCGAGACCAGGGCCAGGTGCAGGGCGCACTCGGCCTGCTGGGCTGCCGTGGAGAGCACGGCGGCAGCGGCGGCGTCGGCCCCCTTCAGGGCGGCGAAGGAGAGTTCCGCCGGAGTATAGGCGTGCTCCAGCGGATAGATCACCTTGCGGGGCGACTGATCATCGGCCTCCCCCGTGGTCTCGGCCCACTGGCGCAGCAGCGTGGTGACGTGGTCTTGCTCGGCGGTGTAGCTTGGCGGCTGGGGCACGTGGCCAGCCTCGCGGCGCAGCAGGTTGTACACAAGGGTCAGGCGGCAGCCCGAGGTGACCGGCAGCACCTCATGGGGGCAATCGGCATAGAAGGCGGCGAAGGCCACCTCCGAGGGGTCGGGAGCGCGCATCTCCAGGGTGACGGCGCGGTCTTTGTGCCGCACAACCAGTTCGCCGCCGGTATAGAGGGAGGGCAGCACGACGACGAGGGTGGCAAACATGCCGGGGGCCTTCTCCGTATCGCGATGGCTGACGAAGAAGCTGCCCTGATCGTAGACGAGCAGCTTGTAGAACTCGGCCTCCACCGCGCCGGCCACGCCAAGGCCCTCGGCGGCGCGGGCCACGATAGCCTCCAGGCTGCGCGCCCAGCTGCGCCCATGAATGTGGACCTTATCCGGGGCGATTTGCCACACCCGCCGCACCTCGGTATCCACCAGGGTCTCCTCACCGCGGCCAAAGGGCGCGCGCTGGGCCATGGCGATCAGCTCGGCGGCCTGATGGGGCACAAGGGGCAGCGCGATCACGCCGACACCCTCCACTTCCAGACCAGGGGCGAACACCTCGGTCGCGCCAGCGGTATAGAAGTCGCCCGGTCGCTGGACCGTACTCAGGATTTCGGCAAGCGCGGTAGTCAGGGCTGGCATCGGATCTCCTCCCTGGTGAACGGTTACAGGTGGGGCAGGTGGGGCGGGTCACGGGGCCATGGTGGGCACCGCTTTGCTGGCAGGGTACAACCCCGGCTGGCCATTGTCAATGCGCGGGCGCCGGGGATGGGGGTGGCCGTGCTATGACGCTCGCCTGAGCCGGCGGTCGGGTGGGGCCGGAGGGGGCAACCACGGTCGCATTCCGTCACACATAGCGTCCTACTCGGGCATGCGGGATGTGGCGCGCTCTAGCATGGGATAGCAACTCGTCGCATGTATGTGCCTGATTCTCCTGCTACTCCCGCATAAGACGCGCATTGTTACCACGAGACTCTGCTGCTTCTGAAGATGAGGCGGAATGGTCGAAGACGTTGAGATAGGGCGGACGAGCCACGCGATCAGCACAGGGGCAGGCCTCACTCCGCTACTCTCATGGCAGCATGGTGCTTCCCTTTACTGATCGGATGTATACTGTGCGGATCACCCTGGTGTGCTCTACACCGAAGCCAGGGTGAAACCCGCACGGTCGGCGCGCGCTGGCATGTAGGGTCCACTCGGACTTACTTTCGGTGTTGAGCACATGCCACGCGGGATCACACGATGAGAGACATCCGCGTGCTGGCCGGGATCGTGCCATCCCATAGATCGTATGCCCTGGTCATACCAGAGTGTAGGAGAGCAGGAGACCATGATTGGGCCATGCTCAGGGTAATGCCTCCGCCGCATGGGCATGTGGAAAGGACTCTATGGCACACCAGCCGCGCGGACAGTCTGACGGTGTCAGGGCGCGGGGCCACAGGGACACGGGAGTACGCCTGGCGCTATTTCAGCGCCGCGCCGTGCCGTGGGGTACTGTGCGATTAGACGCTGCAGCGGACGGCGCGCGGTCTGTCCCAATGGTGGCCTGGGGAGACGCGCCCCATGCAGTCTGGTGAGGGCGAACACGCCGTCGGCCAGTCGGCGGGGAGCGCGACCGGGGCAAGGCGGTGGTTGCCGCCCTGGCCGGTCCTGGCCCTGCTGGCCGTTGTCTACGCGATCATCACCTTGGGCGAGGCGTTACGCTGGGGAGGAACTTTTGGCGTGTCCTGGTGGGCCGACAGCGGCTGGACGCTGGCCAGCCTGCTGGCTCTGGTGTCCTGCCTAGCCACAGTTCGCCGCGTTCAGGGCCACGATGGCGTGGTCTGGCTGCTGTTCGCCGCCGGTTGCGGGGCGTGGCTGCTGGGCCAGTTGGCCTATGACTACTATGAACTGGTAGCGCGCGCCTTTCCGCCCATGCCCTCGCTGAGCGATGCCGGCTGGCTGGCCTTCGCGCCCCTGTGCGTGGCGGGGCTGGCCCTGATCGGCCGGGCAGGCCGCTCCGCCGCACTGCTGCTGGCTCTGGATATCGCCGTGTTGGGCCTGGCGCTGGGTGTCCTGTTTGCCCTCGTTTTTCACGACGCCCTGCGGCACACCGCGCTGACGGGCCTGGGCAGCATGACGGTGCTGCTGTATTCGGCAGGGTATGCCACCCTCAGCGGCACGCTGTTCTTTTTGCCGTTGCGTCATGCGTGGCGCAATCCCTCTCTGCGCCTCTTGCTGCTGGGCTTCCTGGCCGAGGTGATTCCCTTTGTCGCCTGGACGCCGCTGCTGCTGAGCGGGGCCTATACGGAGGGCACGATCCTGGATCTCCTGTGGATGGCCGGCATGCTGCTGATCGCCGTGGCCGCCCTCTCGTTCCGCCGCTTTCCCAGTGTCGCGGCGGAGACACAGGTGGCCGGCGTGTTTGCCGTTCTCCCCCTGGTCCTCACGGTCATCGCCGCCGCGGCAGTGCTCGCGCACCTGGGAGGAGACGTCCCCGTCCAGCAGGCGCGGATCTATGTGGCGCTCCTCCTGGTCCTGGTCGTCCTGGTGGCCGTACGTCAGGGCCTGACCATGCGCAGCAACAGGGCGTTGCTGCGTGACGCGCGCCGCCAGCTGGCCTTTACCCATGCCATCACAGCCAACCTGGGTGAAGGAGTTGCGACGCTGGATACGGCTGGCCGGGTCACCTCGTTCAATCGGGCGGCGGAAGGGCTGCTGGGCTGGCCGGAGGCCGAGGCGCGGGGCGCCGTGCTGCACAACCTGATCCATTTCCAGCGCGCCACGGGCACAGACACCTGCGGGGAGGCGTGTCCACTGCGGGCCGTGTTCCACTCAGGCCAGGCAGGACACCGGGAGGAGGACGTGTTTACACGCAAGGATGGCACGCTGGGCCCGGTGGCCTGGACCGCGTCGCCGATCCTGACCGATGGGCAGGTGAGAGGTACGGTCATCGCGTTCCAGGATATCACCGCCCGCAAGCAGGCCCAGCGCGCCTTGCACAGCGAGAACCGCCGGTTGCAGCAGATCGTGACCAACGCGCCGGTGGCTATGGCCATGGTCGATACCGAGATGCGCTACCTGGCCTATAGCGGGCAGTGGCTGAGCGTCTATGGGCTGGAGGGACAGGAGATCCAGGGGCGCAGCCATTATGACATGACGCCGCACCTGCCCATGCGGTGGCGGGCCAACCACCACCGCGCCCTGGCGGGGGAGGCGCTGTCCTCTCCCGAGGAGGTGTGGGACCAGCCTGATGGCACGCGGCGCTATGTGCGCTGGGCGATCAACCCCTGGTACGAGGCAGACGGCACGGTGGGCGGGATCGTGCTGGTGACCCTGCTGGTGGACGAACTGGTGCAGGCACGGGAGGCGGCGCTGGAGACCAGTCGGTTGAAGAGCGAGTTCCTGGCCTCAATGAGCCACGAGATCCGCACGCCGATGAACGGGGTGATCGGCATGACGGGGCTGTTGTTGGAGACAGCGCTGACACCGGAGCAGCACGAGTACGTGGAGACGGTGCGTCACTCGGGCGAGGCGCTATTGACGATCATCAACGACATCCTGGACTTCTCCAAGATTGAGGCGGGGAAGCTGGACCTGGAGATCGTCGCGTTTGACCTCCGGCAGACGGTGGAGGATGTGATCGACCTGTTTGGCGACCAGGCGCGGGCCAAGGGGCTGGAGTTGGCCTACCTGATCGACAGGGAGGCGCCGGAGGTCGTGCGGGGGGATGCGGGCCGGCTGCGCCAGATCCTGACCAACCTGGTGGGCAACGCGCTCAAGTTCACGCAGACCGGTGAGGTCATCCTGCGCGCCACCGTGGCCGAGCAGACCGCGGAGTCCGTGGTGCTGCGCTGCACAGTGCAGGATACAGGCATCGGCATCACGCCGGAGGCGCGAGAGCGCCTCTTCACCTCCTTCACGCAGGCCGACGCCTCAACCACACGCAAGTATGGGGGCACCGGGCTGGGCCTGGCCATCTCCAAACAGCTGGCCGAGTTGATGGGTGGGCAGATCGGGGTGGAGAGCACCCCGGGGCAGGGGAGCGCCTTCTGGTTCACGGTACGCCTGGAGACGGTGGCTGCCGCGGCCGATAGAGTAGAGCCGGCGTCGGCCGACCCGCGGGGGCGGCGCGTGTTCATCGTCGACGACAATACAACCAACCGTACGATCCTGTGCCCCCAGGTTGGAGCGTGGGGTCTGGCCACTGGCAGCGCTGCCGATGGCGCCACGGCGCTGGCCCAGTTGCGGGAGGCCGCGGCGCGAGGAGCCTCCTATGATCTGGCCATCCTGGACCTGCAAATGCCCGACATGGACGGCCTGGAGCTGGCTGGGGCCATCCGCGCGGATAGCGCGCTGGCTGCCACCAAGCTGATCCTGCTGTCGTCGGGCAACGCACAGGACCTGCAGGGACTGAAGAAGAGCGGGATGATCAACGCCGCCCTGAGCAAGCCCGTGCGGCAGTCGCAGCTCTACAATACGCTGCTGATGGTGCTGGAGGGGAAGGTGGCCGAGGGTCCGGCACTGCGGCCAGCGCCGGTGGGTGGCACGCTGGTGGGGCAGCGCGCGGCGAGCGGGCCAGCGCGGGGACGCGTGCTGGTGGCCGAAGACAACGCGATCAACCAGCGGGTGGCCGTGCGCATACTGGAGAAGCTGGGCTACTATGCCGACGCCGTGGCCAACGGCCAGGAGGCCGTGGAGGCCCTGGCTCACCTGCCCTACGACCTCGTCCTGATGGATTGCCATATGCCAGAGATGGACGGCTACGCGGCCACGCGGGAGATCCGCCAGCGGGAGGATGGGGGGAGCGGCACGTGCCGATCATCGCACTGACGGCGAACGCTCTCCCAGGGGAGGAGGAGATATGCCGCGCCGCGGGCATGGACGGTTACCTGGCCAAGCCCATCAGGCCCCAGCAGCTGGGGGCCGCCCTGGAGCACTGGATCGGGCGCTCGTCCGCCTCTTTGCGGCGGGGCGCTGGCGCCGCGGGGCCTGAGCCGGACGCCTCCACGGCCACAGCCTCGCCAGACGCCGTCGACCCCGCCGCTCTGGACGCCCTGCGCGCATTAGTGGGCGGGGACGAGCCGGAGTTGCTGGCCGAGCTGTTCGGCCTCTTTCTACGGGACGCGCCGACACGCCTGACCGCCCTGAGCGCAGCGGTCGAGGGCGGCGATGCGCGGATCGTGGAGGAGGTCGCGCACAGCCTCAAAGGGAGTTGCCGCCAGATGGGCGCCGGGGAGATGGCCCGCCTCTGCGCCGCCCTGGCAGCAGCCGGGGCCGCCACGGACCTGAGCGCTGCCCCCCGGCTGCTGCCGGCGCTGAGCGCGGAGTTCGTCCGTGTGGCGGCACAGCTCACCAGCATCCTGACACAGGAGGGAGCCACGTGAAGGTTCTCATCGCCGAAGATGATGCCATGGCCCGCCTGCTGCTGCAGAAAGCCGTGCAGAGCCTCGGCCACGCTGTGGTGGCCGCCCAGGACGGCCACGAGGCCTGGGCGCTCTTCCAGGCTGACGCCGTGGACGTGGTGATCAGCGACTGGAAGATGCCGGGCATGGACGGCCTGGAGCTGTGCCGGCGGGTGCGCGCCCATGGCGTTGTGGGCGGCCGCTATACCTATGTGATCGTGGCCACGGCGTTTGCCGAGAAAGAGCATTTCCTGGCGGCGATGCGGGACGGGGCGGACGACTACCTGGCCAAGCCACTGGACCGGATAGAGCTGCAGGTGCGCCTGGCTGTGGCCGCGCGGATTATGGCCCTGTACCGCCAGCTGGAGGCCCGGCAGGCCGAGCTAGAGGCGGTGAACGAGCGCTTGTTCGCGCAAGTCCACCGCGACGCGCTCACCGGACTGTTCAACCGGAGCCGCCTGTGGGAGGACCTGCGGATCCTGGAGGCGCGCGGGCGACGCTATGGGCACCGCTACACCCTGGCCCTATGCGACGTCGATCACTTCAAGCGCTACAACGACACGTATGGGCATCTGGAGGGAGATACGGTCCTGCGGGCGGTCGCGACCGTGCTGCAGACGCATGCGCGCACCGGCGATGCGGCCTACCGCTACGGCGGGGAAGAGTTCGTGGTCGTGCTGCCTGAGCAGGATCTCCCGGCGACAGCGCTCGCGGCCCAGCGGCTCCGCCTGGCGGTGGAGGCCCTGGAGCTGCCCCACGCGGGGAACACACCGCCCGGGGTCGTGACGCTCAGCGTCGGCATCGCGGCGTTGCAGCCGGGCGAGGAGAAGAGCGTTGAGGGGTGGCTCAAAGAGGCCGACCTGGCTCTCTACCAGGCGAAACAGGGCGGGCGGAACCGTGTGGTGATCTATGAAGGGAGGATACCATGATCCAGCGACCGGCCCTACTTAGGCATGAGAGATGTAGCGCGTTCTGGCATGTGATGGCAGCTCATCGCATGGATATGGCTTATCATTCGCGTATTTGGGAACCGAGTTCACGTGGGGTAGAGGATGCGGTACCGTTGATGCATGAGCGAGAACTGTACCATCACGAACGAGCAGATTAACGACCTGCCGTTGCTCCTGGGCATCA
>JAABUM010005130.1_pt1 | contig 14042 bp, 27 predicted proteins | sample 5559161 | NCBI WGS metagenome assembly JAABUM01 (sample SAMN10711868, study PRJNA513369) | rock metagenome | isolation source: Antarctica rocks | place: Antarctica: Victoria Land, Siegfried Peak nord
GTCCAGCCCGCCTGCGGTATCGGCACACATGTCTGTGTCAATCCAGGTCCAAGGCATGCATGTGTCTGCAGGCCATCTGTATTGCGAGGCCCGCGGGCCGCAGCTGCCGCAGCACCGCCTCGTCGTCCGCCGTCCAGCACACCTGCGGCGCAGGAAGACGTGGTCACATTTTATGCAACTCAGAAACGCACAAGTCTACACCATTGCCACTCCTCGCCATTACTGTGATTGCGCAGTTTCTGTGAGCATCTGCTGCACATGCAGCTGCCAACCAGTTGCGAGCAGGTCAGCGCCGCCGGCGACATGGACACAGCCATAGACTGCACAGCAGCTGCAGGCTGATGGCTGTGACAGTAGAAAAATACAGGTGCATCAATGGCGCGCCTGGGCGTCGGTGACCATGATGACGATGTCGGCAGCTCGGGCGGCGGCGGCGGAACGCTGCACCCCTATGCGCTCCGCCGCGTCCACCGCCTCCCGCATGCCGGCCGTGTCCAGCAGCGTCACCGGGATGCCGCCCACCGTCACGCCTGCGGGGGCTCACATCCGCATCAGTGCAATGATGGTATTTGTTGACGTGTCAAGGCATGTCTTGGGTGCATGCCGGCCGTGTCCAGCAGCCTCACCGGGATGCCGCCCACCGCCACGCCAGTTCGTGCGTCAAGGAACACGCACGTCAATGTGGACAATGGCGATCGTCGAGGCAGCGAGGCATGCCTCGTGCTGGTGCTCTGGTGGTCAAGTGCACCTGTGATCGTGACCCAGGATGCGCTCCAGCTGCATGTGCGAAACTCACAGCGCCTTCCTCCATCAGAAGCAAGCAAATCCAGACTTCAGGAAGCGTGTCCATGCTTGTTCAGAGCAGCAGCACCGGACAGAGTGGTGCCACAACGTGCACCGGCTTCCACAATGTCGCGCGTGGTGCCGGCGACGTTGGTCACGATGGCGCGCTGCCTGCCGCACCAGGCGTTGAGCAGGCTGGACTTGCCGACGTTGGGGCGGCCCACCAGCGCCACCCGCAGCCCCCCCTGCAGCAGCTGCCCCTGCCGTGCCGTTGCCAGCGCCTCCTGCAGAGCACATGGACGAGAATGGACGTGAAATGAGGGCAAGTCTTCAGGAGACTAAGCGCCACCCGGAGCCTGGCGTGCAGCAGCTGCCCCCCGCGACGTCGCCAGCGCGTTCTGCAACACACCCAAGCGCGTCCGCAGAACTGCAAGTCTCCAATGAAGCTACTTCGACAAGTTTAAAACGAAGCTACTTCGAGCCCGCTGTGCAGCAGGTGTCCCTGCCGCGATGTCGCCGGCGCCTCCTGCAGCGTATGGTCATTGTCAGACATATTCACAAGTGAAGGGTTATTCTGGTGAAGTCAGGACAAGTGGGCCCTGCCAGGTCATCTGCAAGATTGACGGCTGGTGCCACGCCACCGCAGCAGCGCGCAGTCGCTTCAGGGCAGCCGTGGTCCCCCAGAAGGCCTAAACGCTGAATGCACACCTGGACTTGCTGGGCCAGGGCGGCAATGCGGTTTGCGAGCGCCGCGGCATCCAGCGCCGGCAGGTCCTCATCAAAGTCCAGCCGCGCCTCCAGCTCTGCCTGCGGAGTAGAGGAGTAGCATTGACGTCAGGTTCATTCAGTCGAAGCCAAAAGACAAGCATGCTTTGCGTGCCGGCAGGTCCCTCATCAAAATCCAGCCACGCCTCCAGCTCTGCCTGCGACGAGTCAGATATGCATAAACTCAGCTACGACTCGAGCGATCACTCATCTTCCTTCGACAGGACCGATAAGCTCCACACCTCGAGCTTGTCCGCTATGCCCCTTGGCGGGCTGTGCACTCTGAGATGGTGGTTCACTCACAGCTGGTGGCAACGCCTCATGGCGCAGCCTCAAGCGCAGTCTCACCAGGAGGTCGATGGCGTCGGCGCGCATGGCGGCAACGCAGGCGGCCAGGCCCCCGGAGAGGCCCGCCAGCGCAGCGTCCGCTGCGGCGCCCGTGCGCGCCTCCACCAGCTGGCTCACTGCCTCCGCCTGCGTTTCGGGCATCGTCAACGAACTTACATTCAAGTAGAAGAGACGAGGGGGACAGCCGTCATCGCGTCAGCCATGCAGCGTGTGATTGTGCACCCAGTTCCTGCTGTCCTTCTGCTCACACACAGAAGCTCCCGGTGTGCGGCATGAGGTCCATGGATCTCTGAGTGCGAGCGTGCCGCTTCAAGACCCCGCCGCACCACACCAGCCATGCCCCTGATGCTGTTCACAGGAGATATGCTGCCCACCTGCGTGAGGTCCAGTCGCCCGTTCAGGAAGGCGCGCAGCGTGAATTCCCCGGGCCGCGCCAGCCGCGCCCCGGCCTCCAGCACCACGTTCAGCACCCGGCGCGCGCACACGCCTGCGCACAATGTAGTTTAGCGCAATGACCACCCGTCATTCCAGCAAAAGATGACCCTCCCAAAGGATGCACTGCGTGAGATAAAAAGGCTGGATAAGCAGCTCTTTGCCGGAAACGTTTCAGTAAGGCATTTGCTTCAGTCTGTGAAGGCAAGGGACACACCGCCGCCGTGCGTGTGGATCTCCACAACGTCCTCAGAGGTGTAGGAGCGCGGCCCCCGCATCACCAGCGCCAGCACCTGCATTTGTAAAACCCAGAGCTCGATGCTGTTTGCTTCGCTGTTTGTTTTCGACCAGGGCGCTACAAAGAACTTATGATCCGCCACTGACGCTGTTGCAGATTGCGGGTTGCAGTGCAAAGAAGCAAGGACGCGCCCTGTCTGGCACATGGCGACCGGAGTTGCACGCCGCCAACAGGAGCAAGGCGGAGTATGGGCAGGTGGCACCTCGTCAAGCACGGCGCCGTCGCGATCGACGGCCTTGCCGTAGTACACCCTGTGGCTCTCCGGCTGCCACTGCCGCTGCCGGCCGCCCGTGCGGAACACGCGCTGCGCAATCGGCAGAGCATCCTCGCCCGACAGCCTGATGATGGCGACCGCACTCTGCTGCACGCCTGTTCGACGCGACAATGATCGGTGAGGAGCACACCGGAAGGAGAATGCTCTTCGCGTGCATGGGTATTGCACATGTAATGCATGCTGACATGCGAAGGAAGATGCCGCACCCGTGACAATGGCGGCAATGGTGTCGTCATCGACCCCCGAGTGTGGTGGCTCCTCTGGCTGCCTCGCTCCAAACTCGTCTGCAAATGAAGGACAGCATTTGACAACGTTGCACAAGTTGACGTTGCTTTCGGTCGGCGACGCGCCAGCAGCGGCACTCGCAAAGCAACAGAAACAAGGCACAAGTTCATTCCGCTCACTCTTAGAGCCAAGTCTGCTGCCTTGCATCGGCTGCTCTGCCTGCTGTGACGCAAAGCTGCGGGCGATCAGCGCCTGGCTGAGCGGGCGCGCATGCGCCGCCGCTGATGTGCAGTCAGAAGACCAAGCTGCTAATGCTGCTCCGCCTGAATTTCGATGCGCAGCTGGATGCGAAGCTTTGCAAACATCAGCCCTGCCGAATGCCGCCTGCTCACATCGCGCAGCATGCATGGCCCGGGAGAAGGGCATCCGGCGCCGGACACCAGGCAACTCTAGGCCCTGACAGCGCTGTACAGCTCTCAGCATGTGGCCATCAGCATCGACGATGCCGTGCATACTTGCGTTGTGCAAATGAAGAATGCGGGTCGCTGGCAGCGCGAACTCCGAAAGGCCGTTTCGGAACACCCACACCACATGAGCCATCATGCCCGCGACTGGTGCCTCAGAGTCAGCTTCTGCGTCATGCTCGCATACAAAAGAGTGCTGCTTGGCGTCCTGCTGCTGTCCTTGGTGCTCGCCGCCGCAGGCGCCGGTGTCAACCAGACCAACTGCGACCGGCACCGCAGTCGAAAGGCATCAGTTGTCGTGCAGGACTACATTCTGCCGCGGGCGGAGAAGCTCGGCTACACGCTGCCTGAGACGTGCCTGGTGCACCCGAAGCGCAATATGTGCGCTGTCCCCACCATTTTTCAGTGATTTGCTGACCGCATTTGCGCGGCGCCCTAACCAATGGCGGGCGCATCTCAATTCAGCTTGAACTTGCTGTATGACATACCGCTGCATAACTTCACACGCGCCATATGCCGGTGCTCTGATTCCATTGTTTGCGTGCGCAGCTTTGCACTGCAAGAGGCGCAGCGCATCCCGCTGCAGCGCGGCCAGTGGAAATGCGGCATCTGCGGGCAGACGGTGCGGGGGTCGCACCACCTGGACGCCCACATGGAGGACGAGCACCAGGATCAGATCATTGAGGTGCGGCCGACGTGAACACAACATGGCATTGCTTTGTGCTTGTGCAGTTGCTGCATGCGGGTCCTGTTGGCCATGCCATGGGTGGCCGGCCATTGGCGACAAGCACCCGGGTGGCGTTGAGCAATCAGCGAAGCTGCCGCAGGTTCATGCTGCCCTCTCGAAAGCAGCCACCTCCTGGCTGTCGGAATCCATTTCCATCCTCCTGCGCAACTGGGCACGAGCCCATTCTGACGCGCCGCGGTCCGCCCCCGCGATTCGCCCGCATGAGACCAACCGACGCTGAACGACCCTACAACTACATGCAGAAGCCCAGCAGCTTCTGCCTGGCGGACGTGTGTACGGCGCTGCACTGCGACTTCTTCACGGCGTTCGTGGCGGGACACGTGGGCTACGGCTTCGACGGCGATGCGCCCTGCCGCCAGGCCATCGTCGAGAAGCACCGCCGGCTGTGTGAGGTGCGGCTGTCTGGGCAGTGCACTCGTCGATCTTCTCCACAACTGGACCGACACGAATGCTCTGGGCAAGCCTTAGTCAAAGAGCACCGCCGACTGTGTGAGGTGCGGCCGCACGGACGAGGGCCTACGGCTGCAGCGTGATTCATGTGGAACGATGCTGTACCTTTACATGCTGTGGCAAGCATGTTCCTGGCACTGCACATGGGGAGAGTGTCTGAGTGATGCTTCTCAGCAGCATCCTGGCAGCAAGTAATCCTGGAGTCTCCGACTGACCCAGCACAGGGTCGCATGTTGCACCCCAGGAGGTGGCCATCACCTGCTTCCCGCCGGAGCAGGGGAAGGAGGCGCGGAAGCTGCATGGTGCGCATCCTTGTGGCAGTACAGTCTATTGCAGTGTATTCTACTGTACTCTTGTGCAAGGGCAAGGGATGCAAGGCACCAAAACTATGCGCCATGATCGCTGCTTATCATGCTGCTGCAGACTACGTGATGAACAGCCTGTGCGAGGCGCACACGTGCCACAGAGGCTCGCACCGGCAGATGCTGCACAAGATCGTGAAGGTGCAGTCGCGTCAATTGATGCAGGCTACCCTGGACTGCCGTATGTCTTGTTGCGTTGTCGAACCAAACAAGCCTGCCTTGCAACAATCTGCGTGCAATGCCGTCAGCACAGCTTGTTCGTGAGCTCTGATTGGTAACTCGCCGCAGGCAGAAAAGGTGTTCCACATGGGGTACCGGGTGTTTGCAGTGTTTGTTTTTCTGGCCATGATCGCCTTCTACTGCGCCTTGTGGTGGTACTACCACCGGCACAGGTGCGGCCCGACTCACATTCCACAGCGCTGAGCGGCTGCTACTGAATACACGACTGCCCGACGCTTGTATTCCAGCAACCTAGCATATCATGTAGCCTTGGTAGGACTTGCCGCCAACAGCACTGTCAATAACAACTAACTTGAAATAATTCTGTACTGAGCTCTCTGTGCATTGTCTGTAGCGGCTACCGCTCGAATGACGCCGTGCGGCGGCTCAATCCGAAGCCCAAGCCATTCCTGTCTACCATCTGGCCCTTCGGCAAAAGCAAACGGAAGAAGCAGTTCTGAGGCAGGCAGCGGGCCATCAGGTTGTAGAAATCTGTGTTGGGACTTTCGAGACTGCTGAACCAGCGTGTTTCGATTCTGTGAGTGTTGCAATGAATTTTCCAACCAGCACAGCAACAAAATATTTCCACAACCAGCAACACAGCAATACCAAGCTTCCATCATCACACAACTGCCTTGCGGGCGTCGGAGTATTGAAAATGCCACAGTAAAGCAGAAGGACATGTATTAAAGGTTTCTACGAAATATTTAGATGTTCGTATCAGCACAACAACTCGATTCGCTCTTATTCAGCATGTTGGCCCCACATCAAATTTCTCAGTTTTGTCCCTGGCGGTCCCGCCAGTTCCCAATCCAATCCTGCGCGCTCTGCCCACTGCCCGAACCATTGCCGCCGCCTGAAGCGCCCTCCTCCTCGCCGCCCTCCGCACCACTCCCGGCAGTCTCCGACCGCTGCGATTGTCCGAGGCGACAGCAGCCATTCAGCGGGGAAGAAGCCACGATGGGGGGGGTTTGAGATGAGCGCTGAAAACATAGGGTAGGGCATGCACGCGCTGGCAGCTGTCTCAGGTACCTGCCGCCAGCCGTCAATCCAAGCTCTTGCACCCGCCTTGCCCTCCTGCGGCGCTGCCGCCGCTGCCGAGCCGTTGCTGCCCGCCTCCGGCACCGAGGACGCCGGTGCACGGCCGTCGGACGTCACCGTCACGCTGCCGGCGCTGCTCGTCTCCTGTGCACCGATTGTAGGATTGGTGAGGTAGGCTTTTCAGCTTTGCAAAGTGCATCTCTGGAACTGTGCGCCAAATGCCGTGATGTGGGAGTGGAACCTGAAGCCCATGTGCTGACATACAGCATCCAACTGCCCCACTCCCCCTGCTGTAAGCTGCCTGGAGAGAAGCCTAGCAACAGGGCGTGCACAAGCGGCCAGGGAGAAGCCTAGGTACAGCAGCTTTCATTGTCGTCACCTTTTACTGTTTACTTTCAGAAAAGCCAACATCAACATTTACAGACTCTAAGCTACCTGCTCTGAGCGCACGCGCCCGCCGCGGCCCGCCTTGATGGCGCCTTGCACCCGGTCATCGCTCAGAATCTCCTGCAGCACATATGACAGGACACGTCAGCCCTGCAGCGGGTTGTGGTTGCCTCCAGTGCCCAGTGTTCCTGCGGCGCATTCGGGGAGCGGGCAGGCTGGTTCCAATGGCTGTTTCTTCCTCATTGCATCCCAAGCACTCTCAAGACTCATCGCACAGGTGCAAGAGCAAAAGCTGCTTGCTTTCACCCCAACCTGACGATAGCAGTAATCCCAGCAAGGTGCAGGTGCAGAGTGAAAGAACCCCGCCTGCTTGCGCTCCTCAGTTGGCGGCGGCGGCGGCGGCACGGCCTTGGGGAAGGGCCACAGGCCAACGCGCGGCCGGTGGCGGTCCTGCGCCAGCTGCAGGAACAGCTGCTGGAAGGCGCGATGCGTCATCGACTTGCCGCGCGCGTCCGCCGCCTCCGAGCGCCGCACCTCGAAGGTCTTGCCTGTAGGCAGGCGGCAGCGCTTCCGGTAACATGTCAGCAGGACCGCGCTGACAACACGCATCTGGTAGTGTGAGTTGACTGACAGCTCACAATTGGCCGCTCTCCATCTATGAACCGCATGATCCTTGAGCCTCGTCAAGCGTGCATACTACGAGGCTCTCTGCGTTGCTGCAGTGCGGTTTCCAAGATAAGAATTCTTGAGCACCTGCGGCGGCGGGGCTGCCGGCTGCAGCGACCACGACCTGCGCCACCTCGCCGCGCGACACCTTGCCGCTGATGGCGTCCCCCTGCTGCGCCTCCAGCAGGAACGCCGTGTCCTCGTCCTGCAAACGGTGACTGTTTCGCTGTAAGGATGAACAGAAATCATAGACAGCATGCTATAGAGGGTTGACTCTGCCGTGTCGACTACTGACAAATGAACGCGTCAAGTGTGAAGTTGTGTCTGTCAGAAACGTGTTCAGATGTCAGGCACCTCGCTGGTGAGGCCCGTGGCGCGCACAACCGTGTAAGGCACGCCCGCCGCCCGCATTGCATTCTCACCCGTGTACTTGTGGTTCAGCACGCCTGCGTGGGGCATTCTCGCAAGCTCGGACGCACGAGGAGGGTGACTGGCGCAGATGCAGATGCCGTCGCCAAGCGCAGATGCAGATGCACTCACATTCGTCAGCAGCACGACTGTGAACTGCCGGCTTGGCTGCGGCCATTGTTCGAGACGATGTGAACCGCAGAGGGTCGCTTCCCTTTGTTACGTAGGGCACGAATCTGCAGGACCTCATGACAGCTGAAGCGCACCGCCGGGGTTGAGCTGCACGATGGGGATGTCCTGCTTGCGCGCCGCGGCGTCGTCGCCAATGACAGCGTTGCGCTCAACGGCGGCGGTGGATACCATGACGACCGCCGGCTTGGCGGCGCGGTAGGCGCTGAGTCTGCCGTCGATCTCCAGCTTGAACTGCCCGGGCCTGCGCAACAGTTGGGACGGAGTCACTGGTTCCGATTATAGATTGATACATTGAAGCAGAGTCTTCCCACGCAATACCGCTAATGAGCTGTGCGTATTCAGGGTGAGCTGCCACAGCCTGCCCGGCAGCCACCGCCAAGCTTTCGGTCCTTCCCACATGGCCATTTGAGAGGACCAGCAGCACTGACAAAGGCTGGCATTCTGATCCACATTGATTGTGACCACGTTGATCTGACCACGCTAGCGTCTCCTGCACCTGTAGTTGGGGTTGGTGTAGCCGTTGAACTCGAAGCGGCTGAGCACCAGGCCAAACTGGCGCACCTCAGTGGGATCGACCGCCGGCTTTGAACGGTCCACCTGCACAGCACATGGTAGGGCGTAATTCTTCTGTTTTGTCTTGCCCGTGGGTGTTGCAGGCTTGACGCCACGCAGAGACGCCGCTGCAGGGCTCGCAATTGCGCATGCACTTGCTCCCATGCATGCGGCTGTCCTCATCTGAGGGTCATATGTAAAATTCAGTGCATAAATATAGCCGCCACATGCTGAAAATTTTGTGGATTATTGGAAAATTTCCAGGAAAAATCCAGTTATGTGGGACTCTCCACACGTGCTTGGTAGCATCTGCACTCCAGCCCTGGTGTCCATACATTGGCGGGTTCTTGCACAGACATGTGCAGGCCCCCTAAATCATTGCCGAGCGGAGCGCCGTTTTGCGGCCTGGCTACCCTGACCTGTGCGCGCTTGACCGGTACGAACTCGTGCCAGGGCAGCGACACAGTCGTCCACTCTCCGTCCACAGTGTCAAACTGCGCCTGGTAGGTCGACTCCGGAGCGTCCTCCTGGTCTGCCTGCTGCGTACAGCGCAACATCATTGAGCGGGCCGCGAAGACGATAGAATGTGAACTGTGACCCAGCCAGTCAGCGGCTGTCAGCTGTTACTTAAAGTCTTGAAGCAGAGACACAGAGAGAGACACAGCACGACTGCCGCGCCAAACAAGGTGAACAACAGACTTGATGAGTTGCAGCTCGCACCGTCTTGAGGTTCAGCTTGTATGTCTGGCCATCACCGCGAACGCATAGTCTGATGCCATCAAATCCGCCCAGATCCAGATCCCTGAAGTATGTTGGCACATGACAATTGTCACCAGGTTGGATTTGCCTTGCATTGCAATCACGAACAGGTTGAACAGGTGGCAATGTGGGGCAGAATCAGCATAGCGGAAAGTGCCAGCGATCACCTGCTTGCTGTGCGGGCACCGCAAAATCCGCCGCCTTCCTGTTGCAGTGCAATGGTACATCTCTCAGCGCTGATTGCTTCAGCCAAGAGGTGAGCCTGTATGGTCAAAGTCTGTATGGGGGAATCGCAGTATGTGCCTTGATGCTCCAGCAGTGCTGCACGCACCACGATCAAGTCGCCAGTCCAGACGGCGCCGCTGCCGTCCCCGTTAGCCTCCAGCGAGCTGCTGCTCTGGCCGCCCATAATCGTGTCGTCCAGCTGCCTCCACAGCTGCAGGCAAAGCATGGTTGGGTTTCTGCCAACCCCTGGACCTGGCAGTACATGACCTGTCTGCATGCAGGTCTGGATTCATGCATGCCACCGCGACGACATGCGGAGCTTTTCCCAGCAGGCACCGCCACGATTGTTGTGACGCACGGGAGGAGCGCTGCAAGTACTTTGAACAGAAAACTCAACAAGCGTGTCAGGTGCAATCCAGATCATCCACGCTGAACGCACTGGAAGGCACTCAGGGGGCTGCCAACAAACACCTTCATGTCCTCGGCGCTGGACATGCCCAGAATCTGCACCGCCTCCGACCGCTGCGCAGGCAGCTGCTGCGCGAGCTGCGCAATGTTGGACACGCCCAGCGCGTCCACCCGCTCGCTGGTCATGTTGTCCAGGTACCTGCGCAGTCCGCACGATTTCAGTCGCCATGTCATCAGCCTGCCAGTCGCCACAGGTTCGCTGCCTGGCTGCCATGACACGGCAGGCGGATCGAGGTAGACAGCTGACTGTTTGATGCTGCTTCGTTAGAGCACAATCGTAACACTGCAGCACATGAAAGCGCACCCCATCTGGCCCTCGGGCGTGCGGCCGAACACGGGCCCGACCGCCGACACGATCTGCGTGACGCCCTCCAGCAGCCCGTCGCTCAGCGTGGCCGCGTCCGTGATGTCGACGCCCGCCTTCACAAACAGTGTGCCGGTTGCGCCGTCCAGGCCCATCTCCTCAAAGACCTCAGCCTTGTCCTGGCTGCGCACCGCCGCCACCACGTTCCTGCCGGCGCCGAGGAGCTGCACAGCGGGAGAACCATGTTGGGCTCATCCACACCTTGCTGCAGCTGAAGCCTGAAGCTGAGCAGCATGCAGCACTTGGCTTGGATGCACGCAGCCACCGCCACTGCACCCAGAACACTGATGGCAGCTCAGGCTGCAGAGATGCTTGACGTGAGCATTGACATGTGCGGCCCGCTGCATGAAGTAAGCACCTCTTTGACGACCATGCGTCCGAGCTTGCCGGTGCTGCCGAAGACCAGCACGGCATCCTGCGGCTTGTCGGGCTGCGCGGCAGACGCCGCCACGCCGCTGGCGCTGCTGCTGCCCATGCCCTGCTGCGACCGGGTGCCCGCCCACACGAGCGCGCCGATCGCGACGCCTGCGGCGCACGGTCACACTGTCGTCATGTCGCCATTTGGTGAGTAACACATGCTGTGGAGGACTGGCTATCACACATAGTGCTGTAAGTCCAATCGATTCATGAGAACCGTGTCGGACTGAGAGAGATTGTCGTTCAAGACAACCTCATCATGCATGCATGCTGTGGTTGCGCACCGACTGCCGCGATGCCGGCTGCAACAACAGGCGAGCTGAGCTGCAGCACCTCTGATGTCGTCTGAACAGAGCTCTGCAACGAATCAACGATTGCCGGGGCTTCGGACAAGTCTGCTGTTACTCGAAGTTGGCGCTGTCGCCTGCTGCAGTGTCTCGATGGCCGGAAAAGAACGACCGTCCTCAGCGCGTGAGGCGGTCGCAGCAGCGCTTGCGGTTGACAACCCACCAATCGCAGAGCAGACGACATGGCTGAGCAGAATGGAGTACGACACTTGCACATGCCGTGCTTCCTGGCAAGCAAGGGCGGAAAACATATCTCCCTTTATGTGGGCACCTCATGTACAACTCCGACATTCCGTAATGATCATCGCATACCATCTGCAACTTCAGAAGCGCATGCGTCAAAGCCATAGGCTTTCGACTTTCATCATCGGTCTCTGGCTGTGAGCTCTGCTGATGCGCGTGCTGCAGCTTGACACCAGGCTCGCGGTACGATCAGCTCCGACAGTGGTTCCGACACGGCCTATTGCATGCACAGTTCACGGTGAGGTGCATCTTGCATGCGTCCGAGAAGCAAAATCCACCCGAGTATCTACATCTGACGAGCAACTGCATGTGCAGAATGTTGTTGGTCATGATGCATATTGCATGTAATTCTGAGTGGCGAACATATGGAAGGATGATTCACACTGACACCGCTTGTTGATTCAGGCTCCTCAGAAGTCATGGCAGCGAGCCCAAACCGCCTCCCATCCTTTTTCTTGGCTCACGGAGGCGGTCCCATGCCGCTGCTCGGCGACCCAAGCCACGCCAGCCTCATCAAGCACTGGAAGCACCTGCGCACAGGTCAGACTCAGCCTCGGATGACCGGGATGATTCTCTGCCTGCTCAGGATAAAGGGCCTGGACTGCTTCTGACCGAGTGCGACCGAGAACAAAGGCGCTGAAAGCTACACTGGCATTCCGCAGAGATTGCGGAGACGCTGAAGGACCACATCAAAGCTGTGGTTGTCGTATCAGCACACTGGGAGAGCGTGAGTGCTTCAAGTTTGTTTCGTCGATGGCCTTTAACTCATTATTCTGCCAGCAGCGCATCTGCCAGCCATGCATCCTGGACACTTTCGACCTGCGCTGAAACTGAGTTTGTGGGTCAGCAGAACAACGGGCCGACTGTGACGTCGTGGCAGGGGCCACGCGACCTGCTCTTTGATTACTACGACTTTCCAAAGGTACGGGCAATCCTTTGACCTGGCAAGACGTCGGAGGGTCAGAGGATTGCGCGCTTCGCACCAAAAGCACAATCAATCCTACCGATTATCAGGCGGACCTGCTGTGTGGTGCGCAGGAGGCTTACCAGTACAAGTACCCGGCGCCCGGCAGCCCAGAGCTGGCGCAGAAGATTGTGTCTCTCTTCAGGTATGTACGATTTGCCGTCTGGATGTCTTAGCCAATCGCATTGAGATCCAGCAGGCTGTGGCAGTCAGACTGTTTCAGGCGCCCACAGACCCTCCCGCATGCCTGCACCCGGCTCTTAAACGACTCTTACAACAGGAGCTGCGCTGGCCGCACTGCAGGGACCATGGCATCGAGGCAAAGACGGACAAGACGCGGGGATTTGACCACGGCGTGTTTGTGCCGCTACTGGCACTCATGCCGGAAGCAGATGTCCCCGTCATCGCCATGTCCCTCGTCAGCAGCTTGGACCCCAAGGTGCGCATTGCCACACCTGCGCGTGCTGCTGAACGCTCGAATCGCCAGCCCCTGCCTTGAGTGCAGGTGCATGGGAAGCTGGCAAAGCCCTGCCGTTTTGCTCGTGCACCGAGTGCAGCGCATGGACTTGGGGACACATCCCTTTCATGCAAGGAGGGCATATTGATGCCCGTGCGCTCCATGTCTCTGCTGTTGTGCAGGCGCACATTGATATGGGCAAGGCGCTAGCGCCGCTGCGGGATGAAGGCGTGCTCATCATCGGCTCAGGTGCACAGCTACCTGATATGCCAGACTAACTTGCGGTGAATCATCCTGGTTGTTGGAGGGGTGCGTTCGCCACCTGGCTGTCTGAGTGACTGACTTTGCGGTCTGACTGATTTCTACTCAGGCCTCAGTTTCCACTCGATGAGGGCGCTGATGAGCGGCGACGGCAACCCCGACTGGGCGCGGGAGTTCCACAGCTACCTGCAGAGCGCCGTGGAGGCCGCCTTGCCGGCCGAGCGGGAAGCCAAGTTGCAGGCGTGGCTGTCCGCGCCGCACGCACGGTACTGCCACCCGCGGGAAGAGCACCTTGTACCGCTGTTTGTGGCAGCCGGCGCTGCGCCCGACGGCAAGGGCACCACGATTTTTTCAGATTATGTCATGGGCGCCAAAATCAGCAGCTTCAGATTTGATTGAGCATGGTCGGACCGCAGCAACATTTTGTGTTTGGCATAGTTCAGTAATTGCAGTGCGCATTCTCCTCCAAGCCGCCATGCGTCACGACCATAGGTGCCAACATGCAACGGGCATTCCTCACAGATACAGGTGCACACCACAACCCTGCCCACTGCGCAAGAAGCTCCACCACTGATTCGGGAACGCTGTAATGTAGTGAGCCCCCAGGAGGGTGTAGGAAGTGCGCGAGGTATATGGGGCGTGGAGGCCAGGGCGGGGGAACACGTGGCTGTGACATGCCGGTTCCTTGGAGATGTGGAGGTGGATGGAAGTGCCGGGTGTCTCACTGTGAGGTGTGTCCGTCAGCATGCACACAAAGAACTGCGGAGGCACGGAAAGAACTGTGGAGGTGAAGCGCGCCGCCAGCAGAATTGCCGCGCAGGGCGCGGCAGTTTACTTGGCGAACAGCTCGCTGATGAGCTTGCTGGCCTCGGCCTTGGTCAGCTGGTCCAGCTCCTCGTCGTCCTCCGCCAGCACCTTGGCCT
>JAABUM010005132.1_pt1 | contig 14038 bp, 31 predicted proteins | sample 5559161 | NCBI WGS metagenome assembly JAABUM01 (sample SAMN10711868, study PRJNA513369) | rock metagenome | isolation source: Antarctica rocks | place: Antarctica: Victoria Land, Siegfried Peak nord
CCTGCTGGGACCACTCCAGTCCCAAGAAACCCGGGTCTACAAACCCATAACTGGAAATGCCCCTGCAGGCTTCCCTGGTGTGGTGGAGCACAGTGTCGCCCTTCAAGCCGTTCGGCCCGGTGCTGGCGCTGTGCTTCGTGCTGATCGTGGGCGCCCTGAAAGCCATCGCTGAGGACCGGCGCCGCCACGTCGAGGACAACCACCTCAACAACAGCACCGCGCACGTGCTCAATGCCGACGGTGCGCTGGCCAGCGGCGAGCGCAAGAGCTGCAAGTACCATTGCCGAACGCAGCGGCGATCCTGACGAACATTGTTTGGGGAAGCTTTGCAGCTAGATCAGAGACGCCTGCCGCCCCAGCAGGGGCACGGAGTGCAGTGACCTACAATGTGCCACCGCTGCCCTGCATGTCTGCCCCTACAGGCAGCACGTCCGACATCAAGTGGAGCAATGTCAAGGTGGGCCAAGTGCTCAAGGTGTTGTCAGACGAGGACATCCCGGCGGACCTGCTGTGCCTGTACTGCCACCTGGACGACAACGTGTGCTACATCAAGACCACCAACCTGGACGGTGCGCTGGGTCTGGTAGTGACAGAACCGCCAAAACGATGTCGAGGCAGGACTCGGCACCCGTTCTGATTACTAAGCGCCGGCATCCGGCATGAGGCACATACATCCTGCATGCGCATGACCCTCTGCCAGAGCATGCATCTAGTGGTGCTTCAGTTGGGTGTTTTTTTTCATGGGACATGGCCGACTGAAAGCCGCCCGCTTCCGCAGGCGAGACGAACCTGAAGGTGCGGCGGCCGCTGAATGCGAAGGGCGCAGCGCCGCAGACGCCAGAGGCCGCCGTCAGCATGAGCGCGACGCTGGCGTGCGAGCCGCCCAACGCCAACTTGCACTACTTCATCGGCCGCTGCGTCGTCCAGGTGGGGACCACCTTTGCAGCCACAGACGTCTCGGCCTCGACAGCGGCCATTTGCTCGGTCCAAAGGAAGGTCGCCCACTCCTGCATGGTGAGACGCCTGAGTTCATATGGACCGCAGATGAGCGACACACAGGATCAGCTGCCAGTGAATGGACCCCCGACCCAGCCGGCCAACCCTTTGGCCCCGCCCCCCCTGTAGAACGGCGCCGTGCGTGAGACGGTGGCGGTTACCATAAACGAGGTGCTGTTGCGGGGGTGCACGCTCAAGAACAGCGGCTTCGTGGTGGGACTGGTGGTGTACACCGGCCCCGAGTCCCGCATCCAGATGAACGCCGCTGAGCCGCCGCGCAAGCAGGGTGCGCTACGTCCTGGCAGTCTTGTCCTGCCGAGCTGGCAGTCGGCTTGTAAGACTCGCGGCTGGGTGGCAACTGCCACGCTGCAGAGCTGTCAAGGCACCGTGACGAGTCACCATGTTTGGGAGGCAGTTTGACGGTTCAGGGCTGAAGAGCTCGTGCCGCGTGTGGTTCATATGCAGGGGCTCTGCTGACGCTGTGTGCTGGCTCTCGTACAGGCTCGTACACACGCTTCCTCAACATGCAGGTCATCATCGTCATCTGCCTCCAGGTCGCACTGTGCTGCGCCTGCGCCGCCGGCGCCCTCGTTTGGCGCGAGACCGTTGGTGAGCAACCCTCTTGGGTGGTACGATTTGACATCCGCGCTGCTGCAGCTCCGTGACGAGTCGTGGTCAGCATTGGGACTGGTGCAAAGGCACAGCTATTGTGGAACAGTGCTTTTCTGCAGACAGCGCTGCTGGTGCCAACAGCCACGATCCGGGAGGTCAATGACATTCCGTTTGTCACTCTCGCATGCTCACTTCCCCTCCATTGTGCGCCTGCGCCGCTGCAGGCAAGCACCGCTACTACCTGGCGCTCAACAATAGCAGCCAGGGCAACTACTCCTCCAACGTCGCCTTCTACTTCGTGTACCTGGTCACCTACTGGCTGCTGTTCTCCTACCTGGTGCCCATCTCCCTGTTCGTCACCATCGAAATCGTCAAATTCGTACTGGTGCGTCCTTGTTGGGACAGGCTTGCTGTTCATTACGCGTGTTCTTGCTTGTGCATGTTCTTGCTGTCACACCATTGTTTCATACAGGGTTTGCAACAGCGTTGGGTCTGGTGCTCCATCTATATCGATGTGAGAAAGCGAGTCTGAGCTACAAACCGTGCGCTGCTGTGGCTCCGCCAAAGGTCCCGCAGCCCTCTGCAGAGCGCATTTTGAACACCAAAAACGCTCACAACGAGCAGGGACCGATTCAGAAACCCAAACCACCAGATCCTCCCCCTGTTGCAGGGCAATTTCATCGCCAACGACCCCCAGATGCTGCCGCCCGGCACAACAGACTGGGCCAAGGCGCGCAACAGCAACATCATCGAGGACCTGGGCCGCGTGTCGTATGTCTTCTCCGACAAGACGGGCACGCTGACCAGCAACGAGATGCGGCTGCGCGGCGTGTCCGTCAAGGGCGTGCCCTACGGCGGCACCGACTTCAGGTGTGCAAGGGTTTTGTTTCCGACGGTGGTGACCATTTGATGCTGAGATGTGTCTCCTCTCACCAGGGCGAAGGCCGCCCCGCCGTCGCATGCACACCAGGCCACACATCGCAGGCAGCACGTGTGGAGTGCTTTGGCAGGGTGGTCCGGGGTGTCGAGGGTTTAGGGTAAACCCTTAGGGTAAACCCTCAACCCTGCGCTGCAGGACCTTTGACGTGCATTGGGAGCCGTCCACAAACGAGCAAGTGCGGTTTACACCGCAAAAGGTTTGGAGGACTATGAGGAGCGGGGTGCTGCCGGCGCTGAATGCATCTGACACACGCTTGGAGTCTGGCCTGCTCGACCCGGTCTCCGGTTACCCTAACCCTAAACCCTAAACCCAAAACCCGGTCTCCTGCCATTGCGCAAGCCCCAATCGACAGAGTGCTGCCTGCTGGACACCGCAGGCTGGAGGACTTCGAGGGGCGGGGCGTGGAGGCGCTGAAGGCCTTTGACAGCCGGCTGGCCAGCGCGGCGGCGGTGCTGCGGCAGGCTGGCTTTTGGGAGGAGGCCATGGGCCGCGGCGGCTCCTCGCCCAACCTGCTGCAGCTGGCGCGCACCGAGAGCAACACGCCCCCCGAGGTGGGGCGGGGGACCCCGCATCTCATTCATCAAGATCAAGATCAGCCGCTGTCCTGCATGGTGTCAAAGAAGCACAAGTGTCCCACACAAGTGGAGATGCAAACCGCCGTGGGCTGAATGGGCTGCACTCAGGCGAGGTCTACTCATGGTGCTGCGGTCACGGAAGCATGTTTGCGGCACGCTCGCTTCCTTATCGCTCGCTTGCTGTCGTTGCTTCTGCTTGGGGCGGTTTCGGAGCAGTGAGGGCGCCTGCTGCCGTTGGCGGACGATGGCAACAATGGCTGAAGCCTGCCGAGCGATGCTCCCTGCAGACTCCGAGTGAGAACCTTGCAACATCGCTTCCGCCTCACACTCGATGTCTGCTGTGCACAGAGCCTGGGACTGCGGTCGCCTCAGGCGCTGCGGGGCGTCAGCACCCGCGAGCTGGTCATAGGTGCGCATGCGACATTTTTGACCTTTTTGCTTCAGCGGCTCTCACGCGAAGCCCGTTGCTTGCTCGTCTGCGGATGTGTTCATCGCGTCGGCAGAGCCGGCGCTTGTGAACCGAGTTGAATCTGTGAATGCACTGCCAGGGCCACCGCCCCTCAACGATGCGCACAGCGTCTGGAACATCCACCACCGTCACTTCTAGCATTGCCAGCGTCGACAGGGTTGTCCGTCTCCTGCAGGGCACCACCTGGTGGACTTCTGGTCCGCCATCTGCATCTGCCACAACCTCATCGTGGAGGGGGAGGGCGCAGACGACGCGGCTGATGCCCTGCGCTACCAGGGTCCCTCCCCCGACGAGGTGTGTTTTGTGCATAGTTTTTCCACTCTGCATCCAACCGGGCATTGAAATACAATTGAAATACAATGTCACCGTCATGCTCTTCCAGGACCGCTGCTCAGTCGCATGTCCTGGTGGTGCCGACAGGCCAGTGCCTGTGTCGGGCCGCCAGTTATTAAAAAAAAAACGGTGCCGGCACCTCGATCCTGCAATGTGAACACTTTCTGGCCTGTAAGTGGTGCTCTTTATCAAGCCTCGAAACCTGAGGTGGAGCCTTGGGTCTGGGCAGGTGGCGCTGGTGGAGGGCGCCCGGCAGCTGGGATTCGAGTTCTGCGGCCGTACGCGCTCCCACCTCACCATCTCCTTCCAGGGCCACAGGGTGAGGCTTTAGGGTTTAGGGTTTTGCCGCCTGCGGCATCTAGTCTTTCCTGCGCAACCCGCCCCTCGCCACCGGCTGCAAGGCGGGGACGTGTACATGCGTCACGATCGCAGCTGGCTGGCGCAGTGCAGCCTCGGCCGTGAAGGCGCCTGCACCTCACCTGCCAAGGAATGCGTCAACCCCTTGTTCAACGGCGCAGCCCATCACCTCAATCCCCGTACGCGTCAATGTTGTCAGCCCTGCTATCGAAGGTGACGCACGAGGTGCTGGTGGAGCTGGAGTTCACCTCGGAGCGGGCTCGCATGTCCGTCGTGGCGCGCGCCCCCGACGGCACAATCCGCCTGCTGTGCAAGGGCTCCGACGCGGTCATGCTGCCGCGGCTGCGGCCGGGCACCGACGCGGAGCTGCTGCGGGACACGGACGCCAACCTGCACGCCTTTTCGGTCAAGGGCCTCCGCACGCTGGTCATCACCTCAAAGGTGCGGTCATGCGTGTGCTTGTGCCGTTGGATGCGGATGAAGACTCCAACACCCTTAATGCGGCGTGAGCAGGCTACTCAGAGTAGCTGCATGCCATCAGGTTGCCAGCGTGTGAATCCGCATGCGTAGCACACGCGAGGCCCGCGTTCTCTGCAGCCGCCTGCATGCGCTCACCTGTTCTGTGACTGCATCTTCACTCTTCCAGGCCTTGTCTCCGAATTGTCTCCGAATAGTCTCCGAACGGATCTGGCCGCCCCACAGGTGCTGTCGGAGGAGACGTGGAACGCGTGGCACGCGCAGTATGAGCACGCGGCGTCGAGTCTGGACGACCGGGAGGTGCGCGTCGCCGCCATCGCGGAGGCGCTGGAGACGGACATGGAGCTGCTGGGCGTGACCGCAATCGAGGACAAGCTGCAGGTCAGCACGCTTCGAGTCACAGCTGTATTGAGGTCCACATCATGGCTTCACAGAAGGAAATGCGAAGCAGATGAGTAGCGGAGGCGCTGGGACGGTCATGGAGCTGCTGGGCGTGACCGCAATCGACGGCGAGAGCTGCAGGCGCGATAGTTTCTCAACACATAGCCCAACAGACAGCCGTGATTTGGATCTAAGTGAGTTGCATACAGCAAGTCGCGGAGGCGCTGGAGATGGACAGGGAGCTGCTGCGTGTGACAGCCAACGAGGACAAGCTGCAGGTGATGCTCCGATGTAGTTGCAACTCTGAAACCGCTCGGAATGTGATGCAAATGCAACACATCACGGAGGCGCAGGAGCCCGGGCATGGGGCTGGCGGGCGTGACCGCCGTCAAGAACAAGCTGCAGGTCCAGATCGTGAGTGTACAACAGAGTCTCGCAGGTTCCCCGAGGCTGGACCAGCAAGCTGACACATCGTTATGTCAGTTGGACGCGGCGCATTGCGGACCGGTGGAGGCTCATGCAGCAGCGGGGCATGAGAAGGCGTGCCAGGGGAGGAGGCCGCAGAATGTGGACACCAACGTCCCTGTATGCTGAAGCGCGTGCCCCTTGCAAATGTACAGGAGGGCGTCCCCGAGGCGATTGCAACGCTCATCGAGGGCGGCATGCGCGTGTGGATGATCACCGGGGACAAGCAGGAAACTGCGGTGCGCCCTGCTGATTTGCCGTGCACGGTGTCGAAGCGTGTTTCGTCCAGCATTGTGGCCGTGCTGCCTGCGCTGCAGTGCCACCAACTATAGACCGCCGGCCGACGCTAGCAGTATGGTGGCTGAGGGCACCGACGTGCTCTGCAGATCAACATCGGCATATCTGCGGGCCTCATCTCAGACGCCTCGCGCACCCTCATCTGCAACTCCGGCAGCGTGGAGTCCGCGGAGAAGCGCCTCGGCGAGCTGCAAGCACAGCTCGAGCGCGAGCACGGGGTGCCCAATTCCTACGCCCCCTCGCCGCCCAGCAGCGTCAGCGACAGCGCCAGCGACCGGTGCGCTGTCAGCATTCGGGTTTTTCCAACGTTCTTGGAACATCGCGGTCCAGTGCCGCCCAGCAGCGCGACAGCGTATGCAACAGCGTCAGCGCGACAGCGCATCCGACAGCGTCAGCGATCAGAGCGGCATGCATTGCCAACACACGATTAGGTTGCAGCGTACTCAGCAACGAGGTCTCATATGTCACCACCGATTTCGTGTGGTGTCCCTGTGTGTCATATACTCGCCATCAGCTTCCTGTCACCGGAGCAAAGCTGCCATGCTCATCCCTGTTCCTCCACTGTTCATCGTGCGTCACCCTAAACCCTAAACCCTAAATAGCACGGTCCCGGCTGCCGCAGGGGCATCGTCAACGGCAGGACGTCCAGCAGCACGGCGGACGGCTCCAGCCTGCGACATGGCCACCAGCACGGCGGCACGCCGGCCGCCACCGGCGGCAAGGCGGCACTCGCCGGCCGCCCCGAACTCGTCATTGACGGCCGCACGCTCGGTGTGTGGGTTGTGCATGCTGTGAGCAGCGGTCTCGGTCATCTACCTGCTGCAGGACGGCCAAGGCTGGGGCGCCCATGAAACGCATCCGCATGCGATCTCCTCACTCAAGACCCCTGCAAAACCACCGTCAGCCAGCCAGAACCTCCCGGAACTTATCCTGACTGTCCAAACACGCTCACCGCAGGCTTCATCCTGGGCACGCCGGCGGAGCAGCGGCTGGCGGCCATCGCCGCCGGCTGCGCCTCCGTCGTCGTGTGCCGCGCCTCGCCCAGCCAGAAGGCCGCCGTCGTTCGCATGATGATGCAGTACGAACTGGCGACGGCGCAGGCGGGCAAGCGCTCCAGCCTGGGCCGCTGGCTGGCGCGCTACCGCAAGCGCATGGACTACAAGATGCTGGCCATCGGCGACGGTGAGGCCGGTTGAAAATATGCTACGACAACTGATAAGCTCTTGGCAAAGAAGCACAGAGGAGCTTCCACAAGCGCATGTACCATAGAATGCCGGCTGTCGGCGACGGTGAGCCGCCCTGGCGGCGCGCAGCGGCTGCGCTGTCTGCAGACGGAGTTGCGTGTACGCCATCTGCAACAACATCTGCTAGTCGCCGGCTGGTCTGATGCAGGCATGTCAGCCTTTTGTTATAGGGTCGTTCCAAGCCTCGCAAACCAGTTGGCGCCCTTTTCAAAATCCGATTGCCTCGGTGCGCCTCCCTCACACATCCGACCGCCTCAGCTCGGCCTGGTGACACCTGCATCTTGATGTCACGCCGCAGGCGCCAACGACGTGGCCATGATCCAGACGGCGGACATCGGCGTTGGCATCATGGGCAAGGAGGGCCGCCAGGCCGTCAACAACTCCGACTACGCCATCGGCCAGTTCCGGTGCGCAGCTGCTTCTCAAATCACCTCAGTCAATGCACTGGTCTCGAGGACGGAAGCAGGCCGTCAGTACCTCTAGTCCACACACGGCGCACCCCACTCATGTGGAGGGTACATGATGGTTTCTGCTGATTCCTGCCGGCAGGAGACCGCCACAGATCCTTTGCTCCGAAGCTTGATTCTGCTTCCTGCTTCCGTTGCAGCTTCCTGGTGCGCCTGCTGATGGTGCACGGCAGTCTGTCGGTCTACCGCCTGGCTCGCCTCATCAAATACTCCTTCTACAAGAACCTGACGCTCGCCTTCCTGCTGTTCTACCTGCAAGGTGTGATCCCTCACCAAGGCCTTGGCCGCTGCATGGGGACTGTGCAGAAGTACATGAAATGTAGGGTTTAGGGTACAGGGTACAGGGTACAGAAGTATATGCTGCAATCGACAGACCACCTGTGGTCCTGCAGTGTAGCACTAATCGAACCCTGTGCCATTATGCACCAGATCGATGAGCCTGCACACAGAGTCTGTTTGCATAGCTTTCCTACATGTGTATGATTCCTACATGTGTATGATTTCCTCTGTGCAGGCTTCGCTGGCTGGTCAGGTGCGCAGATGCACTGCTGCTGCTGCGGGTTTTTTTTCCTGATGTGTTGGCAAGCTGCTCTCACAGCGTCCTGTAGTACGCCGTGTGGCATTCCTGGCCAACATAAGGCACTGCTTACTTTATATTTCACTTTTTATTTAGCACTTTATTCTAACTTTAAAGTGTTGTGCCATAAGTCTGCTCTTGTAATTGCCAGACCATGATGGCATGTTTATGGGCGACCTGTCCTGCGCGCGCAGGCCAGTCGGTTCTGGATGGCATTACCGCATCGTTCGTCAACGCCTTCTTCGTGCGTGCTTCCCGCTTGTTGAACTCAGCATGCCGAGGCGTCGCGCCTTTGACCTGCACACCTAATGCAGCTACGCCAGTCAGCCCCCAGCCCTCCTGGACGTGCATCGTGTGCTGTCTACAGTCAGCAGCGCTGACTGTAGACAGGCACTACACAATCAGCCTGTGGCTGAATCGTTCCCAGGATCTTCACGTCTCATGTGTCAGGAATGCATGTGCAGACGGCGTTCCCCATCGGCTTCTTCTCCGTGATGGATCGGCCTTTCAAGAACCTGTCCACCTACATGCGTTTCCCCAAGGTTTGTGCCGCATTTGCCCTGCAATTGCGACTGATTGCGAGTGCAACTTGCGATCTTCAGAGAGGCCCAGGGGCGGTTTAGGGTTTAGGGTGTGCCGCAGTGTGCGCAGACACTGGTCGTGCATCGCCCTGAGACGATCCGCATGCCAGGAAGAGCTCACAATCAAGCATCATGCCTCAGGGGCCAGCTGCTGAGTTGAGCGGCGGATCTATGATGTGTCTCAACGTGAGTCCGTGTCCTGCCATGAATCGCGCCTGAATCCTGTGACATCACCCTACCGCAAACTGTTGTCATCTCTTGGCGCAGCTGTACAACTCGAACAACCCGCTGCGGGCGCGGTCGTTCTGGAAGACGGGCATCATCATGGGCATCGCGCACGGCGCCGCCATTTTCTTCATCATCTACTACTCCGCGGTGCGCGAAATCGAAATGTCAATCTCCCAAGGGGTATACCCTGGATGCTGCGGTGGCTGACCGGACCCGCTCGGCGCCGTCTGACGGGATGCGGCGGGTTCCTGCGGGCTGTCCCTCCTGCTTTCCGTGTTTTCACATCTCGCAAACTGCAGTGGACAGCCTACTCAGTGGCACTACAGGGCTTCTTATGCCATCTGGCAGAGCCGCGGACAAGGTCTCCTTGATAGAACAGCGGGACATCATGTGGCGGCTTCCAACCTCCATTTTTCCCCTGCTGTGCATGCGGCGCCGCGAACGCAAAAGCACGTGATTGACCACGCTCAGCAGGCCCATGCTCTCGACCTCATAGTCTGCCTCACGAACGACAACTCTGCTGCACAGGTGGCGTCGGACCGCAACAGCACAGACGACCTGTATTCGGCGGGCAAGTCCATGTTCGTGGCGATGATCGCGGTGGTGACCGCGGAGATAGGCCTCATCGCGCGCTTCTGGACCTGGGAGTTCTGCCTCTGCGCCTTCTTCTCCTACGCGCTGGTGAGTGGTCTACCTGGCCCGAGATCCAGGGATCTCGTAGAGTCCCGTCCTTCCCCGGAGTTGCTTTGAAGCTGGGAATTCTGCCCCCTGCGCCTTTAGCCCCCCTGTAGTGACTGCACCAGTGTGCACTGCAACCTTGTTCCTGGACGCGACATCGGGCTGGAAACACTCAGAACATTGTCTGGCTTTGGCTGTCGCTGTGAGAGTCTGCGAGCAGCACAGGGTGCAGACACAAGTGCTGCATGTAGTGTAGAATTTCACAAACCAAGCACCCATTGTCTTGCTGACTTCAGACCCTGAAACCTTGCGCAGGTGTATGTTTACTTGATTGTGATACCGCTCATCGAGCTGGGCTTCGGCAGCTACGACATCACCCTCCTTGGCGTGGTGCGCACTCCGCTCGGGAACCGTACCAGATGTCCACACGAGCCTGTGCACTCGTGGACTCCATGCAGGCCTCCAGGCGCAGCTGCGAGTTAGGGTTTTAGGTTTGAGGGTTTACCCTAAACCCTAAACCCCGCGTCTGCTCAGTGCCGCCGCTGCCTGCGCCGCTGGCATGCCGCTCCGCATGCGAGCCGCACGGCAGCATCTGCTGAGCCCGCCAGCATGGCAAAGCCGCGGTGCCTCTGCGCTGATGACACGAGAGGATGGCACCACATGTTGAAACCCTAAAACCTAAACCCTAAACCATTGTTGCGCCTTGCAGGGCGTCACTATCCTGGCGACGCCGCTCTTCTGGTTCCAGCAGATGTCGGTGCTGGCCGTGACCTTCGGCACCCGGTGCGAAGTGGTTTTTTTGCTATCTTTTCTACCATCCCGCGGCGAGCCGTCTGTTTGTATGTATATATTATGAGCACGTGTCTGAACAGCAGCCGAGCTGAATTGTGCACCAGCTGGCGTGCAGCGAATGGCCTAGACTTTAAACCCTAAAAACTAAGCCCTAAACTCCCAGCAGCGGCCCACTGCACAGGCCGTGAAATGTACGGCGTGACTCCGTGATCCATGGCTTGACCTCCTCGTGACGTACACTCCCTGCCTTTTTGCAGCCTGCTGGACCGGTCGCTGCGGACAACCTTCCGGCCCAACGACTACGAGGTGGAAGTTTCCTGATCGAACCTCTTGAGTGACGTGCAGCACCATACACATGCGGTACAGTTACATGCGGTACAGTTTGGGGTGGCTGCCCTGCCATTGTCTCGACTGCCGTTTCGGAAAGCCGCTCGGGCGCAGACTGCGTTTCACGGTTTGACGTCGCATTCCGATGGGTGCGCCCGCGCCTGCAGATCGTGGCGGAGGCGGAGAACCGTGCGCCCAAGGACGCGGGCCTGGGGCCGGCTTCGGTGGCTCGCATCTCCGCGCTTTCAGTGTCAGCGCCAGTGGACAGGGCAGCTGTGGGCGGGCCGGCGATCGAGCCCGCAGCGGTGCAGCCGCGCCAAAACGGGCAGCGGCAGGTGATGCTCCTGCACTGCGGCACACGCTGCTTCGAGACCGCGGAGGCCCGCCAGCACGCTGCCTGGGCGCCCGAGAACGGCCTCTGCGCCCAAGCGAAATCGAGACTCCCTCAAAAAGCCGATGCTGTTGCTGCAGGGGCAGCCGGCGGGCAGTGACACGGTCGTCTGACGCGTCTGACGCGGCGGGCGCTGGAGGTGGTCAGGAGCTTTTCGAGGTGGCAGCAGGCGCCTGTGGGGGGGTTGCTGGCTGCATGTGCCGCAGCGCGCGAAGGCGTGGCGACCTGTCGAGTACCAAGGCGGCGCCGGGCGTTTGTGCCGCACCGCGCGAAAGCGCTGCGACCTGTCGAGTGCCGGGACGTCGGCGGGCCGGCCCTCAGCCGCTTGGAGACTGCCTGGCGCTGCACTCAGAACATGTTATGAAGAAAAATGTAGGAGCCGGGGCTGCAAGGAGCCGGGGCTGCAAGCCGCAGTCAGCTTTCAAGGACAGCAATCGCCTGTGCACTGCCCGACAGAGGAACGTCTGACGTTCCTGTTCAGATTGCTTCAAATTTATGATTTGTTCCAATGTTGGACTCAGTTTAGGCATGTCCAACTAGTGCTAGTGCACTTGTGCCGCCGCTTTGATGCCATTGCTGCCGCGGCGCGTGTCGCACTCTTGACAATTCCACCACAACGAGCTGATGGCAGTCTGCTTCTCAGACAGAGACTTCACACACTCACGATCCGGCATAAAATATTGCAGCAGCTGATTGCTGCATGACCAGTACTCATTTACCTTGACACTGGATGAAATGTACATCCCAATCTTACGAATCAGGGTCTTCGTCTCGGACTCCGGGACTCCTGCTGCGAAACCATGCCTCATCGGCAGGGCTGTTTCGCGCATGTGCACAGCTTCGCAGCGTCCTGCCACACTCTCAGCATGCAGCTCTCCACAGGCCTTCCATGCAAGCCTCACAGCAGGATGACATACGTCAGCAACTTGCCCCGTTGCATGCACACAGCACACAGCAGTCGGTTTCGATGAGCCGACGCCAGCAGAAGGCAGGTTTGCAAAAATGTCTAGGTCATGTAGCATTGTAGCCTCACAGAGTCTCATGACCTGTCTTATCACATACGAACAGTTGCACGACAGACTCTGCGCCGCAGCGGCGTATTTTTCTTTGTTTGCCGCATCGTCTTGTAAGGTTGCCGCCTACACCAGTCGTATGTCTCGTCTCCGGCTGCAGCCTGCGGAGCACTGCTGCAGCATGCGCCGATCCGCGAGACCGCAAGGATGGTGAGCACGAGCCGAGGCCCAGCAAATGCTGCACATACCGCTGCAGGTGCTGTTGTTGCGAGCGCCGGCGCCTATATGTGGTGGGAATTCCTCCTGCGTGCTTTATTGTCATCGATAAAGGCTTTTGTAGCCTCGGACATGTTCAAACGACATGAACGCGCTCCTACTGTGCGTGTGCAGCACTGGGAGCCGCCATCATGGTGGCCAGACGACCCAGGCGCATGCCTCTTTTTTCTGGTATTGATGGTTCTCCTGCCGTACGTTGCAACTGGTTCCAAGGCATTGACTTATTGACTGCTTGGCGCGTCGGTACTAGTAGTCCAGCAGGCGTGCAAAAGCAACAACGTCAGCGGAATCCATCAGCACTGATCTCAATAGCAGCTCCAACATCTGATACCTGACACTAACAAGCTGACGGCGCCGTCAAGTTTGAACAGGAAAAAATTTCTGCCTTGTGTTATGAAGTTTCTCCATGCAAACCCTCCATCAGCCGGGCAGACTGGTTGTTCCCATACGTGTTCACTTCCCAATTATCTTCCGAACCAGCATCTGGAACACTTCTGGAGACACGACGTTCACGAAGGCCACCACCAACAGCAGTATAAATGGCCACTCGCGTGAATCTGGTAGAGCGGAAAGCTGCACGAAGAGCACCCACACCGTCACATCGTTCACAAATAATGTTGTTGATCGATTCACAAGTACAGCTTGGTGGATGGCGATCGGTAGCGCGTTAACCGGAACAGCGGTAGAGCGTTACTCACCTGATACTTCGGCTTTGACTCCTTGTCACGCTCTCCGCGCGCCGCGTTCATGGTAGTGCATGCATGCCGCCTGCAGTAGGCAGAAGGATCATTCAATGCGTCTGGATACGAGTTGAAGGCAAAGACAAGCGCGCAGGATGCACATCCGCGCAGACACATGCAGGCGCGAGTTGTCCTTGCAGTAGGCAGAAGGATCATTCAATGCGTCTGGATACGAGTTGAAGGCAAAGACAAGCGCGCAGGATGCACATCCGCGCAGACACATGCAGGCGCGAGTTGTCCTTGCCGATCTCTCAGGATGCCTGAAGAGAAAACATGCCTAGTGCAGAGCTGGTTCTGCACGCAGTTTGCCGTCCTGACAGCGGCTGCAGTGGGAAAGGGGCGGCAGAACTGCGGGCGCGGCAGCTGCATGTTGACAACAGCACGAGCGCTCTGCATTGTGCACATTGCGTGGTGAAACCCCTGAGAGTGCAGAATCAATAGACGCTTCTGTGGGCTTGAACTACGTCGTGAACAAGACTCGGGAGTCCGGAAGTCAAAAGATGAGTCTGGCACCGGCTTCTGCCGACGTCAACTGTATCAATGGCGCAGCACCAGTGTTGGGACTCTGACGCAGAGAGATAGATGTTACACCATGTCGCAAGCCCTGAAGGCTGAAAGTTGAAAGTCTGACGCCGTCTGCGCCTAGAAGGGCGTCAGGCGTGAATAAAGCGACAGGATTCCCAATCCCCTAGTTGCTGACAGACAAGTCTGACACTTCGCTAGAGCACAGGTTGCCCATCCCTCGCGAGGCCACAAGCATTGCAGCCCCACTGAAGTCGAGAACAGAGTCGCAGGCCACACTACTGCGTGGCTCTGCGCTTC
>JAABUM010005134.1_pt1 | contig 14035 bp, 18 predicted proteins | sample 5559161 | NCBI WGS metagenome assembly JAABUM01 (sample SAMN10711868, study PRJNA513369) | rock metagenome | isolation source: Antarctica rocks | place: Antarctica: Victoria Land, Siegfried Peak nord
CGACGCCGCGTTCCGTTCCCGTGGACCTGACAGGGTTGCACCCCTCCTCTGTACGAGCACCATACGTGAGCGCGGCGGCTGGCCCGTAATGTGGCCGGAGGTCCCGGTCAGGTTTCATGACCGGAGCAGGTCACAGGAGGAAGTCCTCAATGAGCAACGACCACGGCAAGGAGTCCATCTTCACCTGGGGAGCCCCCTCTCAAGTTCGGCACCGGCGCGCTCGCCGAGGTCGGCCTGGAGGTGGCGGCGACGGGCGCCGCTACCTGCCTGGTGATCACCGACCCGAGCGTCCGGGGGACGGGTATCCCGGACCAGGGCCGGGACCACATCGCCGCCGCCGGGGTCGCTGTCGAGGTGTTCGACCAGGTCGCCGTGGAGCCCATCGATGAGAGCATCGAGATGGCGGTCACGTTTGCGCGGAAGCGGGAGTGGGACTGCTTCGTGGCTATTGGCGGGGGCTCCGCTGACCTGCGGTTTCTTCGGTCGGGCTGACAGGATTTGAACCTGTTCGCAGTATTGGTTCTGACGCCGCCGCGACCAGCGGTTCCACGGCATAATGGGCCTCTCACCTGCAGCGATGCCTTCTCGGCACAGCGTCATAGGCGGACACGGGAGGCCATTGATCTACACTCGTTCTTGCACGAATCTTGCACGCGCTTGAGAAGGGAATGTCGATTGCCGCAACCTGTGCGAACTGATGGTCCCACCAAGTCGATCGACAACGCGCGAGCACTGCGGCGTCCGGGCGGCAACAGCACAGGACGACGTCGCAGATTCGGAAACGTCCGCCGGCTTCCCTCGAGGCGTTACCAGGCGAGCTACCTCGCCCCCGACGGGAAGCGCCATCTCGCCCCTACTACGTTCCAGGCCAAAGGGGACGCCGAGGCTTGGCTGAGCATGCAGTCGGCCGCCATCACCGAGAGTCGCTGGCGCCCCGCGGCCCCCGCAGCCACAACGCATCCCGCCTTCGATTGCTACGCGCGCCGATGGCTGGATGGTCGCGAACTGAAGCCGCGCACACGAGCTGAGTACGCGAGAATCGTCGAAGTTCTGGCCGCCGCGTTCGGAGACACGGCTCTGGACGCGATCACCGCCGACAGTGTCAAGGCCTGGTACGGCGACTTGGCTCCTCAGCGCCAGGCGGCGCGGAGCCATGCCTACTCGCTGTTGCGCACGATCATGAATACGGCCGTGGAGGAAGAACATATTCCAGTCAACCCGTGTCGCATCCGGGGCGCCGGCCGCACCCCAAGCCGGCACGGGATACGCCCCGCCACCCTGGACGAACTGACTCTGATCGCCCAGGCGATGCCCGACCGCTACCGCATGATGGTGCACCTAGCCGCATGGTGCGCGGTGCGTTTCGGTGAGCTTACGGAACTGCGGCGCAAGGACATCGATGTCAAGCACGGAGTCATCCGCGTTCGGCGCGCCGTGACCTGGCCCGGCGGTCGGCCCGAGGTGGGAACTCCCAAATCAGCAGCCGGCATCCGAGACGTCACCATCCCTCCTCACCTGCTCATCAACTTACGCCGCCATCTGGACTTCCACGCCGAACGTGGCCCCGACGGACTCGTGTTTCCGAACACTGACGGCCACCACATGCACCACGGCAGCCTTTACAAGGTTTACAAGCCAGCACGGGCAGCCGCTGGGCGACCGGATCTTCGATGGCACGATCTTCGCCATACCGGCGCCACACTCGCTGCGCACGCGGGCGCTACGACGCGCGAGCTGATGGACCGTCTCGGACATTCGACGGCAACTATGGCCATGTTGTATCAACACGTCGCAGATGGCCGCCCGGCGGAAATCGCGAAACGGTTGTCCGCCTTGGCAGAAGACGGGGATGGACCCGCCCGAGTGTGAGTGCGCGTCGGCGACTGAACCGGCAGTACCTGCAGCCTCTGCGAGGCCCTGCGCCATTGGGCCCTCGGCGAGTCGGGAGGGGGACTTGCCCACTAGGGACACACGTCTTCCAGATCGACCTCAAGTGACCGCGCCAGCTCGAAGATGCCTACGACATCTGATGGCTGTCGCTCGCTGATCTGCGAGACCACCCCGAAAACGCCGTCTGACCTGCAGTGATGTCTCTCATCACTTCTCAGCGTTGGGCGGCGTTCCGCGTTGGTGGGTGCCATAGATGTGCCATCAACAAAGTGAATACCGCCAGATCGTCCGACGGATGTGGTCGGTCCGCCTTGACGACCTCGACGGCCTCGACGGTCGCGGCGTCGAGGACCGCCTGGCAGTGCTCACGCACCATCTCGGGTGCGAGGCCGAGTGTCCCGATCGCGTACTCGGTACTCCATGCGTTGACGAGATGCGGTGGCAGCCGACGGGTCGCTGCCTCCTGGACGGCCCGACGCCAACGTGGGTCCGCTCGCAGTCGAGCCGTCGAGCCGTCGACTCCGAAGACAACACCTGAGCGTCCCGGGGTGGTGTCCATGTCACGTCATCCTCGGTCACGCACCGTCCTCCCATACTGATATCCAGAGTCTCGGCCGGGCCGGCACGAGCAGGCGGGGCCCCTGGTCCCGCGGCCCTGCCGCATACCGGGCGCGGGACCTTAGGCCCTGGGCGGACGAAGGGGCCCGCGGGATGGTTGGCATCACACGCCGGGCCTCTCCCGGCGCCGTCTCCGAGGAGGGGCCATGACCGTCATCGCCGGTGCGCCGGAGACCGCTCCAGAGCGCTCAGCACCGGGCATGCGTCGGGTCGCCTTCGTCGGTGACTCGCGGGCGCTGCTCGAGGCGGAGGACGCGTCGTGCCTGACGTCCGCGAGTCCGTCTGGCATGATGCCCTTGTCACGCTCGTGGAGGATCCCGGCGTGGACGCGCTCGTCGTCGTCATCGACACCACCTGCGCGGGCGTCGAGCCGATCCTCGAGGCGTTGGCGAACGGTCGCGACCGGGACCTTGGACCCTGGCCGCAGCGCACCGACACCGTGAGTCTCGAAGCTTGACTACGCATGACGCCCCCGGCCTCATCCCACCACCGACACCCTTAACCGTCCGGAGTGTTGGAACCTGCTGCGCAGCACACCGGTCGGCCGGCTAGGAGTCGCCGGCGCCCCCGACGTCTTCCCGGTCAACTACGTCGTCGACCACGCAAGCATCGCGTCCGTACCGCTGCCGGTTCCAAGCTCGCCGGCGCCCGCGGGCGGGAGGCCGCCTTCGAGGCCGATGGGGTGGACCCGTCTGACGACTCCGCGTAGAGCCTCGCGGCCAAGGGCCGGGTGGTCGCTATCGACGAGGTCCACGAGTCGATCACCGCGATGATGCTCCGACTGGCCCCCTGGCATGGCGGCAACAAACCGTGGTTCCTGCAGATCATGTCGACCTCGGTAAGGGGCGTCGGATCCACCGGGTTCGCGGATTGCACGATGCCCCCTGCGCCAGCAGCACGTCCAGGACAGGCCCACCGACCGGCGTGGCAGGCGTGTGCTCGGTCTCGACGCGTCACCTTTGCGGGATGCTGGCCACGGACCAGACCGTGTTGAGGGGGTACGCGCCAACGGGCGGCTGGCCGATGGCGCGGGTTTCCGCGCTGGCCATCCTGCTGGGCCGGACGGCTTGAACGGTAGAGGCCAGACATGAGGCGAAGATCGGCGCGCAGACACCGGATGCGTAGCCGGGCGGGGTGATCGCGGTGTCGTGGCGCTCGGTGTCTTCGGCGGTTTCAACTAGCAGGGGGCCCATGTTCGGCACGGTGATGAAGGCCGCGGCGGTGGCCCCGATGGCCACCGACCGGCGCCGGTCGGCGGATGGGGTGTGCGGGCCAGCGTTGCTGTGAGTCACCTGTTCTTCCTCCTTGAAGGCCTGGGTCGGGCGCGACTGTCAGGTGAGGGTGCCGATCCGGAGATGGGCTTTTACATGGGGTTGAGGTCCTCTAGGCAGCACTGTTGTGCGCGCGTGTACATCGTTGACGTGTACCCGAGGCTGGCTCAACGCCGTTTGCAAGCGCACAGGGCCATCCTTCGTTCAGCTGATGACTACCGCGGGGGTAAGCCACCAGCTCAGGTGCCTCGCCTCTTTGCAAGGCGGCTAGACGTTGCCAGCACTGCGCTGGCTGCGGCGGCGCCGAGCGCCGCGAGGAAGACGAGGCGGCCGACGCCGGAAAGGGCGTTGAGGGCCGACCAGGGCTGCGATGTGATCTGCTCCGGCGGGCCGCCGACGAGACCACCCAGCAGCTCGAGGGCTCCGATGACGGCGGTGGCCGCGAGGAGGATGAGGACCGATGCCCGGACGCTCGTGCTGACGATGCCGGCGCGGCCCTTCATGAGCGTGCTCCCGCGTCAGTCGTGCGGCGCAGCACGTGGCGGCGCACCCAGCGCCAGTGCAGGTGGAGATGCGCGGCGATCAGGGGGATGAGAAGGGTTGAGGACGCGCTGTGCAGACCGACCCAGAAGGTGCGTGGCTGCACGTCGAGGCCGACCGCGGGCAGGAACTCAACGCTGATGGCGAAGCCGGAGTAGATCGCTGTGACCATCATGACGAACAGCAGCACGTCCAGGGTCCGGTTGGTGCGGGGGCGTCCACGGGGCCGGCTGCCCCGGCGGAGCATGCTGGTGATCCAGGGCCACGAGGTGATCACATGGCCCATGAAGACGGGAATGAACGGTAGGGCGAGCCACTCATGAACGGCGAGCCCGGTCGTCGTGGGCGCCGACAAGGCCAGGAAGACGACGAAGACCGTGACGTCACTGACGATGCGGGCGCGCCTGCTCGGTCGCCAGCCACGCGCCCGCGGGCCCGACGTCGCAGTGGCAGTCGAGATGGATGTCATGGCGATACTCCCGTTCGAGTGAATTGGCTTTCAGGCTAAGCAAGCACGGGTCGGCGCCGCGTCCACCGCAAGGACCCACTTCCGGGTACTGGGGTCCTCCGACCGGACGACCTCGACGGGCCCAGAACGAAGTGTCGCGGTCAGGTTCTGCTCTTTGGCTCGTCGCTGCCTGCGAGCCCGTGCTGGTGGGCGAAGATCACCGCTTGGATGCGGTCTCGCAGGGAGAGCTTGGCCAGTATCCGGGTGACGTGGGTCTTGACCGTGGTCTCGGATACGACCAGTCGGGAGGCGATCTCGGCGTTTGACAGCCCCACGGCCAGGGCCTGGAAGACGTCGTGTTCGCGGGAGGTCAGCGGCTGGAGCACGTCAACCGGGACGTCGTCGGTCTCCGCGGACGGCAGCGACAGCTGGTCGCCGATCATGTCGAGCAGCCGGCGGGTAGTGCTGGGGGCCAGCACGGCGTCACCGGAGGCCACCGAGCGGATGCCAGTGAGCAGGTCGTCGGGGGGGCTGTTCTTGAGCAGGAAGCCGCTGGCGCCGGCCCGGATCGCCTCGAAGGCGTACTCGTCGAGGTCGAACGTGGTCAGCACCAGGACGCGCGGGGCGGGGCCGGACTCGGTGAGGCGGCGGGTGGCGGCCAGGCCGTCGAGCACCGGCATGCGCACGTCCATCAGCACGACGTCGGGTGCGTAGCGCTGCGCCAGCCGAACCGCCTCGGCCCCGTCGAGGGCCTGACCGACGACCTCCATGTCGGGCTGGGCGTCGATGATCATGGCGAAGCCGCGCAGCAGCAGTGGCTGGTCGTCGGCGAGGAGCACCCGGATCGTCATCGCACGGCCTGGGCTCGTACATTCGGCGCGGCGTCGGATGCCGTCCTGGTACCCGGCAGTGGCAGGCTGGCGCTCACTTTCCACCCCTTCTTGTCGAGCGGGCCGGCGGTCACGGCGCCTCCGAAGACCAGGGCCCGCTCTCGCATCCCGACCAGACCAAACCCCCGACTGGGGCCGCGTGCACTCCCTAAGCGCGGCCGGCTATCGGCAGAGGGGCGGAGGTGCCCGTCGTCAGTTACCGAGACCTCGAGGCGATCAGTGCGTCGCGTGAGGTCGACGACGACCTTCTCGACGTTGCGACCGTGTTTGAGCACGTTGGTCAGACTCTCTTGGACGATCCGGTACGCGGCCAGCTGGATCGACGGGGCGAGCGTGGTGAGCTCACCCGTGGTCTGCAGCTCGACGTCGAGACCGGCCGATCGCCCCTGCGCAGTGAGCTCGGCCAGCTGCTCGACCCCCGGCGCGGGGGTGAGGTCGCGGATGCTGCTCGTGCCGTGGCCCCGGTTGGCACTGCCGGTGTCGAAGGTGTCGTCCTCGCGGCGCAGGACGCCCAGCAGTCGCTGCATCTCGCCGAGGGCCTGGCGCCCGACCTCGGAGGCCTGCTCGACCGTGTCACGTGCCGGCCCGGGGGCACCCACCGCGACGGCGGCGTCATTGAGGGTGATCATGACCGACAGACTGTGCGCGATCACGTCGTGCATCTCCCGCGCGATGCGGGCGCGTTCGGCCGCGACCGCCATCTCCGCCTGGCGGTCCCGCTCACGTTCGGCGGTCTCGGCCCGTTCGCGAAGCGAGCCGATCCAGGCCCGACGGGTACGAACGTAAATCCCGGCCCCCCAGGCGGCGGTCACGGTGCCGGTCAGCATGATCAGCGCGAACACGTCGCCGTGGGGCTGCCAGCGGGTCACGGCCATGACGACCCCGAGCTGGGCGACGAGCACCGATACCCCCAGAGCCCACCGGGCCCGGCGGTTCTCGCGGTCCGCGGCCCGCGCGCCCAGGGTGTAGAGCATCACGAGCACCGCGATGTCGCCCATGAGCGGCGGACCCCAGAGCCACTGCGCTAGGGCGACCAGCCCGAGGAGGGCGGCCGCGACCTCCGGCAGGGCTCGCCGCAACACCAGCGGCGTCACGAGCGCGAGATCCCAGCCCAAGGCCTGGGTGCCGTGTTGGTCGGGGCCGAGCGTGTCCATCAGCGCCACCGCGCCGAACAGGCACACCGCACCGATGAGGTCGACCAGGGTGCGCGGTACCCGCGTGACCCTCACGACGCTCAGGACTCCAGTGGTCGGTGCAGACATCAGATGCCTCAGGCGTCGCGGCGGCGCAGCAGCACTGCTGCCACCGCCACGGCCCCGACGATCCAGGCCACCAGCACCAGCGCACCCGCGGTGGGTGAGAGCGCGTCGGGCGGTTGGAAGCTCGAGACCAGGCTGGAGCCGGCCTCGGTGGGCAGATACTTCGACACGGTCTTGCCGAACGAGCCCAGCAGTGTCCCGGTGATCCCGGGGAGGACCAGCACGAGCCCGAGGTAGGCCACCAAGGCGCCCGGGGTGCTGCGCACGATCCACCCGATCGCCATCCCCAGGGCGGTCAATGCGCCCAGGTAGAGAGCAATGCCCAGCACTGCCCGCAGTGCGCCGGGGTCGCTCAGTGAGGATCCGGGTCGGTACTGGCCCAGCAGCGCCTGGGAGGCCCAGAAGGCGGCGAACACCGTTACGAGCATGGTGACCACGACGACCGCGGTGATGACCAGCTGTTTGGCCCACAGCACCGGCAGCCGCCGGGGCACCGACTGCAACGTCGTGCGGATGGTGCCGCTGGAGTACTCCGCCGTGACCAGCAGCACGCCGAGAGCGCCCAGCAGGAGCTCGCCGATGTGGAAGCCCTGCAACGTCGCAGAGGCTGCGACGTCTTCGGCGTCGACTCCGGGAGCGGGGCTGCGGGTGAGGTAGGCAATCACGAGGGACATCCCGACCAGGCCGACGACGGTGGCGCCCAGCAGCATCCAGCTCGTCTTGAGCGAGCGGAACTTCACCCATTCCGACCGCATGGCACCGGTCAGTGACACCGGTCGGTTCGAGATCGTGGATTTCCACTGGCCCTGTGGGCGTTGCGGGTGGGCGAGGGGTGCGTGGTCGGGGTGGGTGGTGGTGGTGCTCATGCCGCGTCTCCTTGCTCGTCAGACTGCTGGTGGGAATGCTGGGCGCCACGGCGGCCAGCCGAGGCGGGTCGGTTGGCGCGGTACTCCACTTCGTCCTGGGTCAACGCCAGGTAGGCGTCCTCGAGGGTGGCGCCCTGCACGGTCAGCTCGTGAAGGATCACCCCTTCCCGGCCCGCGGCGACGCCGATCTCCTCGCTGCTGCGGCCCTCGACCTCCAGCACCGTGTCGTCCAGGCGGCGCACGGTGACGTGTTCGCCGGCGATGGCGGCGGCCAGTCTGGCCGCCTGTGGGGTGCGGACCCGGACGCGATTGCTCGCCGACTCGGCGATCAGCGCCGCCATCGGCTGGTCGCGCAGGATGCGGCCGTGGCCGATCACGATCACGTGCTGGGCCACCAGGGCCATCTCGCTCATCAGGTGCGAGGAGAGGAACACGGTGCGTCCTTCGGCGGCCAGCTCGCTCAGCAGCCCCCGGATCCACCGGATGCCGTCGAGATCCAGCCCGTTGACCGGCTCGTCAAGGATCACCGTGGAGGGATCACCCAGCAGCGCCGACGCCAGGCCGAGGCGCTGCCCCATGCCCAGGGAGAAGGAGCCGGCGCGCTGACGGGCCGAGCCCAACAGGCCTACCCGTTCGAGCACCTCGTCGACCCGGGCCGCCCCGATCCCGGCCGTGGCGGCCATCGCCAGCAGGTGCGAGCGGGCCGACCGCCCGGGGTGGGTCGAGCGGGCCTCGAGCAGCGCGCCCACCTCCTGCAGCGGCCGCTCGTGTTCGGCGAACGGCTTGCCGTTGACCTTCACGATCCCGCGCGTTGGACGGTCCAAGCCCACGATCATGCGCATCGTGGTGGACTTCCCGGCCCCGTTCGGGCCGAGGAACCCGGTGACCTGCCCGGGTCTCACCGTGAACGTAAGGTCGTCGACCGCCACCTTCTCGCCGTACGTCTTGCGCACACCCTGTGCCTCGATCATGTCGATCCCTTCCTGGTCATCTGCGTGTGCTTCGACGGTAGGCAGCCGACCGCCTGCGCCGCGTCCTCCGCCCGAACCCACTTCGAGGCGCTGCGGATCCTCCGGGCGGATGACGTTCACTACCGCGGGGCCGGTCACTGTGGCCTGCTGGTCGGTCGCCGGACAACCATCGTGTGAACGTCACCGCGTCACTCGTCTTGTCTCAGACTATCTTGTGTCATACGATCCGTCCATGACTCCCCTACCCGTCCCCGCCCCCTGGTCAGACCCCCTGCCTGAGGCCACTCCGCCTCCGGAGATGGAGATGTACCAGCTGCCGACCGGCACCTACGAGACGCGAGCAGCCCTCGCCGTGCGCGGTGGGTCGCTGCGCGACAAGCGTCACTTCGCCGCCACGGCGATCCTCGTGGAGCACCCGAAGGGCGACCTGCTCATCGACGCCGGCTTCGGCTCCGACGTCGCGGCCCACGTCGCGACGCTGCCGCGGTTCGTCCGCGCCCCGTTCGAGGTGACCGAGACGGTGAGCGAGCAGCTCGACGCCAGCGGCTACGACCGCAGCCGCCTGCTCGGCGTGGTGGTGACCCACTCGCACTGGGACCACGTGAGCGGGCTCGGCGACCTGCAGGTGCCCATCTGGATCAACTCGGGTGAACGGGAGTACGCGGCCGAAGACCCTGACGGCAAGGTCTTCCTCACCGTGTCGAAAGGCCATCAGATCCACGAGTACGAGTTCGACGGCCCGCCCTACCTCGGCTTCCCGGCCAGCCACGACGTGTACGGCGACGGCTGCGTCGTGATCGCCCTCGCGGGGGGCCACACGACTGGTTCGGTGGCTGTTTTCGTCACCGTGCCCTCCGGCCAGCGCTACGCCTTCATCGGCGACCTGACCTGGCAGCTCGACGGCATCCGCCGACGGGTCGAACGCCCATGGCTGCTGCGCAAGCTCGCCGACAGCGACCCCGAGCAGGTGCGGCAGGGCCTCAGCCGGGCGATCGCCCTGACCGGCCTGATGCAGGTGATCCCGGCCCACGACCGCCATGCTTACGACGGGATCCCCCGCCTTCCCGCCCACCCTTCCGTGACCCGAGGGACTTGAGATGACCGTGACCAGCCAGCAGTCGAGCACGCGACCCCGACCGGATGCTGCTGCGCGCCCCGCCTCGAGCGCCGGGCCGTCGGTCGACTCCGAGATCACCTGGCTGCTGCACCGTGCGGCTCAGCGAATGCACGCTGCCACCGGGGAGCAGGCGCAGAAGCACGGCATCGGGATGCGCGACTACATCGTGCTGAGCGCCCTGCACCTCACGCCGAACCTCACCCAGGTCGAGCTGGCCAAGACCCTCGGGCTCGACAAGACCACGCTCATGACCCTGCTCGACCGACTCGAGGGCGCGGGCCTCGTCGAGCGTCGCAGCGACCCCCACGACCGTCGCGCCCGCATCCCCGAGATCACGAAGGCGGGAAACGCTCTGCGCATCAAGGTCGCCCGCGCCTGCGAACGCGTGGAGTCGGCAGTGCTCGGCGACGTCAGCCCAGAACAGGTGACCCTGCTCCGCCAGCTGTTGTTCGTCATCATCGGCGACACCGAAGACCGTGGATCCTGCCTCTGATGCACGCCACCACACCCATGCAGCACCCGCGCAGCTACTCGCTGAGCGGCATCCATGACTGACCGGTTCAACGCCGGGCGCGCGACCTACGCCCGGAACTTCGGAGTCGACGAGGCCGAGGCGGAGCGGATTCTCACCGAGCGCGTCGGAACGGACTTCACCCACGAGGTCTTCGAAGCCGCCGGAGGCTTGAGCTGGCAGGGCACGGCCTTGACCGACCGTGACCGCAGCATCGCGGTCATCGCGACGCTGGTGAGCCAGAACGTGACCGACGCGCGGCTGGTCAACTACCTGACGCTGGCCCGCCGCAACGGGGTCGACGAGCGCGGCCTCACCGAGCTCATGGTGCTGCTCACCGCCTACGTCGGGCAGCCCTTCACGTCGTTGGCGATGGAGACGGTCCGCCGTTCGGCAGCCGACACCGAGCCACCCGCCTGAGGCCTGCGCTCATTGACGACGGCGGTGCGGAGGGCGTCATCCTCTCGCAGGACTTGACCGGTTCAGACTGGGTTCGCGCGGATGACGCGGTGAGGGCATGTCACTGCCTAGCGTGAAAGGCACCCCTTATGAACCAAGGAGAGCAACCATGGCATCCATCTTGATCACCGGCCCCCTCGACGGTGAACCGGTCGACCTCGGCACCACGAAGATGCGCATCCTGCAAGACGGCACCAGCACCGACGGGCGCCTCGGCATCACGGTGGCCACCCTCGCGCCGCACACCGAAGGGCCACCCCAACACCTGCACCGTCGTCACGACGAGGGCTTCTACGTCATCTCGGGTACCGCCCGGTTCAGCAGCGGCGAGGTCACCCACGACGCCCCGGCCGGGTCGCTGGTGGTGATACCGCCAGAGGTTCCGCACACGTTCGCCAACCCCGGCGACGAGCCCATGGTGATGCTCTCGACCTTTACGCCCGCCCTCTACGTCCAATACTTCCGAGACATGGCCGCGATGATCGCCGGAGGGCAACCGGTGACCCCAGAGTCGGTGGGCGAGATCATGGCCCGCTACTCCACCGCGCCGGCCGTCGGCCACCACGACGCCGGCTGAGTACCAACCCTTCCGGAAGGGGCACACCGTGATCGACATCCTCACCTCCATCGTCCAGACGATCCTGTCGCTACACGGGTGGCCGGTGTACGTCGTGGTGGCCCTGCTGGCCTTCGGCGAGTCCGCCGTCTTTCTCGGCGCGGTCCTGCCCGGGGAGACCGCGATGGTCGTAGCCGGAGTGCTCGCCGCCCGCGGCAACATCTCCCTCGCGGCCATCATCGCCCTCTGCGTCACCGCGGCCGTGCTCGGAGACCAGGTCGGCTACCTCGTCGGTCGCCGCTTCGGACCCGGGCTGCGGCGCAGCCGCCTCGGTCGGCGGGTCGGCGAACGCCGCTGGACCCAGGCGCAGGATGCCGTAACCCGCCACGGCGCGTGGGCCGTGGCGGGCGGCCGCTGGGTGGCCGTGCTACGTGCGCTCGTACCCACCATGGCCGGCGCCGCCGCCATGCCCTACCGGTGCTTTCTGCCCGCCAACGCGGTCGGCGGCTCGGCTTGGGCGGCCGGCGCGATACTGGTCGGCTACTTCGCCGGCGGATCGATCACCTCTGCGCAAGACCTGCTTACCCGCATGTCTCTCATCGGCCTCGGCCTGGTCACGATCATCGTCGCGGTGATGGTGCTCAAATGGATGCGTCGCAGTGGCTCCGCCCGCAGCAGCACGGCCGCGCGCCAGACCTGCCGGACCGCCACCACCGACACCCCGGCACGAGACGCGGCCCCGACCGCGGACGAGCGGCCCACCACCGAACACAACGCATCCAGCGGGGCCACGTGCACCCGGGTGACGATATGACCGCCACCGCCTCCCGACGACCAGCCGTCATCCACGTCAACCCCCGCGAGCTGGCCACGTCGAGCGCCACCCGCACCCGACGACGGGCGTCGCCGCAACATCCGCCCTCGACCTCGACCACCTCAGGTCAGGGGACAGCTCACCCCACACGACACCGCCGCGATTCACCGCTCCCACCGCGGCCACCAAATCCACACCGACTAGCCATTAGCCCGAGACAGGACATGACCAAACCGCCGCAGCCGGTCCCCGACCCCAAGGGACTCAGTGTCCCGTACCGGGTCTGATGGAGGCTCTCATTCCACGGAAGGATGAGAGTCATGGCAGCACCGAGGAAGTATCCCGAGGAGCTTCGTGAGCGGGCGATCAGGATGGCGGTCGATCTGCGGCGTGACCCGGCCTCCCGCGCGGGCGCGTTGCGTCGGGTCGGGGAGCAACTCGGCATCAACCCCGAGACGCTGCGCAACTGGGTCCAGCAGGCTGAGATCGACCAGGGGCACCGGCCGGGGGTGACCACGGCCGAAGCGAAACGCATCGCCGAGCTGGAGCGCGAAAACGGCGAGCTGCGCCGAGCGAACGAGATCCTCAGGACAGCGTCAGCGTTTTTCGCCGCGGCGGAGCTCGACCGCCGGTTGAAGTGAGCACCGCGGTGCTCGTCGCGTACATCGACGAGCACCGCGGCAGGTTCGGGGTCGCGCCGATCTGCCAGGTCCTGACGAAAGCCGGGACCACGATCGCCCCGAGCACGTACTACGCCGCCAAGAGCCGGCCGGCCTCGGCCCGGTCGGTCTCCGACGCCGCCACGACCGCGGTGATCCAGCGCGTCCACGCCGACAACTACGGCGTGTACGGGGTGCGGAAGGTCCACGCCGAACTGGCTCGCCAGGGACACCAGGTGGCCCGTTGCACGGTCCACCGGTTGATGAGAACCGCTGGGCTGCGGGGGATCTCCCGGGCCAAGGGTCCACGCACCACCATCCCCGGGACCGGCCCGGACACCCGCCCCGACCTGCTGGACCGCAACTTCGCAGCGCCAGCACCGAACCGGGTCTGGGTCGCCGACATCACCTACTGCCGCACGTTCTCCGGCTGGGTCTACGCCGCCTTCGTCATCGACATCTTCTCCCGCCGCGTGGTCGGGTGGCAGCTGTCGAAGAGCCTTCGGACCGACCTGGCCCTCGACGCGCTCGAGATGGGACTGTGGACCCGGCGGCACGCAGGACAGGACACCACCGGCGTCATTGCCCACTCCGACAAGGGAGTCCCGATCGCGATGCTGGCGCGTTCCTCGCGTTCGGTGATGAGCTGGAACTGTTCACGTTCGCAGCCACAGTCGCTGGTCGCCGTCTCGAGCCCAATCTGGTGTGCGTGTGCCAGACCGTTCCACGCGCGACCAAGAGCTGGCGGACCGCGCCCCGCCTTCGAGACGGCCGACGAACGTCTCCGCGGTCGCATGTAGCCGGTGCAAGGTTTGCCGGTTCCCCTCCGGCCTGGCTGGCGGGGATTTCATGCTGTGGGGCCGTGAGGTTCTTCGGGTCGGTCGCCGGTGGTGTGCTCGTGCGGTCCCGTGCGAGGTGGACCGGTGAGCGCGGCGGCGCATGCGGCTAGGTCGGCACGTAGCCGTTGTTGAGCGCTCAGCGTGAGGGGGGCGAGCATCTGCGTCTCGATGGTGCGGACCGCGACGCTGGCCGCACGCAACTGCACGCGGCCGGCATCGGTGAGCTGGGTGGGCAGCGCCTTGCCATGCTCGGCGACGGCGGATCGGGTCAGCAGGCCGCGGTGCTGCAGGCCCTGCAGGACCAGGTTCATGGACTGCCGGCTCACA
>JAABUM010005135.1_pt1 | contig 14022 bp, 24 predicted proteins | sample 5559161 | NCBI WGS metagenome assembly JAABUM01 (sample SAMN10711868, study PRJNA513369) | rock metagenome | isolation source: Antarctica rocks | place: Antarctica: Victoria Land, Siegfried Peak nord
CCCCCCGGTGACCAATGCTACGTTCTGGCATGGTTGCAATAACCCCCTGTCCCGTCTACAGGGCACATCGGTGCCGATCGCAATACCCATGGACCAGCGGGAGGACAAGTCGGCGTCGCCAGAGTCGCCGGAGGAAGCCGGCGGCATCCACGCAGCGACCTTCGTGCCGCCGCACATGCTGGAGACTCGCTCCGGCGCCCTCAACCTGACCAACTCGGTGCACGTAAGTGTGGTGCAAGCAGGTTACTGCTGACATTTATCAGACATTGCCGCTGCCCATGCTGGAGCCGCGTTCGGGCGCCCTCAGCATGACCAACTCCATGCACGTGCGCCAAGCTGAAACTCAGCTTGTGTTCAAAAGCGGAAATGAGGCTGACTTGTGCCTCCGCACGACATGCACTTTGGCGCCCTCGACATAACCAACTCTGATGCGCATATGCGCATCAGAACCACCTTGCACATGGTCATGTTGGTCAGGCTGAGCGAAAGCACTACCCTAAACCCTAAGCCCTAAACCCTAAACTTTGTTTCGGGCGGGCCCTGCATGCTCGTGTGCTGGACCACTCCCTCCCCTGCAGGCACGATGATGCCAAGCCCGAACAACGCATCAACCAGAATCCTGCATGCCCAGCACGAGCAGCTGCAGAGTCGCAGTGCCGTCCTAATGCACCTGCCGCGGCTGTATTCGTTGCCAAGCACCGGCTCACTTTCTGCATGCAGAGCACCTCCCCAGCGACGAGCCAAAAACTTGACATCCGCAAAACTTTCCTGCTAGACCTCCTGTTCTTGCTACGAACTTGAAACTCGTGTTGTGCAGGGCACCTCCTCGGCGGCCAGCTTCGAAGCAGGAGCGGCAGCAGAGCCGCAGCGCCATCCTCCTCAACCTCCTGTTCCCGCTGATGAATTTCCAACTTGTGTTTGTGCAGGGCACCTCCCCGGCGGCGAGCCTCAAGCGAGAGCGGCTGCAGAACCGCAACGCCATCCTGCGCCGCACCGGCTTTCTGGAAGGCAGTCATGGCGCCGCGTTCCTAGGTACACAACTAATCTGTAGTCTTTTCTGTTGTTACAAACCGTCCTAAGACACACCCTGTTGTCGACTCACCATCCTGTGCCGCACCAGCTTCCTGTATGGCAGCCAGGGCGCCGCCATCCCGGTCGACTCCTTTGTATGCACAAATATCAGAAGCCGAGAAAAAACTTCTTGATATTTCACCAATGTGCGCCGCCTGTCGGGGCGTCGCATTCCTGGGTGCAGCAGTTTGCTGCCGTCTACTTTGGGCCTCCATTTCAATTCTCTGCGACATGACTGTTCCGAAGACCCTACCTTCGCCATCATGGCAATCCTGATCCCGAATCGTGGCGGCCCGCTCATATCGTGGATTGCGCCTTGCCCGTCAAGCGACCGTTTTCGCTCTGTCGCCGCAGAAACGATGGACCCGATACGGGAGTCGGCCTACGAGTCGGCGCCGCCGCCGCTGCCGGGCACGCCGCCGGCGTCGCTCACCGCGCGGGGGGCGCTGTCCCGGGCGCTGGGCGCCGCTGGCGTTGGCTCGTTGTGATGCACATGACGGGCAGCGGCAGCCGCGGCGTCGGCTCGCTGTGAGCTGTGGGTTGGCCTGAAATGGCCGACGTACGCAGACTGCGGACGCGGCCGCCGGCGAAGCTCCTGGGATCAGAACACAGAATGGAACCAGCTGGGACACTAGTCGGCGGGCGGTGTGCTGCTGCAAGCAGCCAGCGGCGCGGCGGCGTCGACCGCGGCGGGTGGCGCTTGGCTGGTGGCAGGCGGCACGCGGCAGGCGCTGCACGGGCTGCGGGAGCTCAGCTTGCAGCAGGAATGGGATGAAGCAGTGGACGCCAGCTGGAGCAGGGCAGTCGGACAGGTGTATCAGGCAGGGCGGTGTCGTGCAGGGCGCCTGTCCATGTACAACAGTGCTTGTGACAGTAACTCTACTGTGGGCTCCGGCGCAGCCTCTCAGCGGCTGCGCCATCCCACGGCGCAGCCGGTGCGGAGCCGCCTGGAGAGCCGCATGTGCGGGGCTCACACGGCAGTGGTGACTCGGCACCCGGGTCTGCTGTTCAGTCGCTGGCGCCATCAGCCTGCCTCTATGAGCGTGTGTGACATTGCCGGCTTCGTTTCGTCGCTTGCACCCTCAGTTTTGTCCGTAGCCGCATTCATGCAGCGCACAATTGACGGCGCATGCCTAGGTATCCATTCCGTGCTGGGGTCAGAAACTTCTGCACCTAAAGGTACCTATTGGCTGTGCATATCAGCTGCCTGCTGCTCATCTGGGCGTGCAGCATCCTTCGGTGTGTTCTTCCCACTGCCAGCTTGGGCCTGATTCTATAGTTCGTGAGCAGGTGCATAAAAGGTACATACATAGCAAATGTAAGCGCGGGGAAAGGCGGCGTCCTGTCGCACTTGTGTGCTATTCATGCCATGCATCATACACCTACGCCTGTCGCGTCGGCTTGCATTCAGCAACGAACTGCTCCCTGACAGCATGGCGATTCAAGTTGAAGTGCCCACAGCCTTATTGAAACAGGACAGCAGCTGGCAGTTGCACACATACAGTGTGCATCGACTTCAGGTTCAACGGAGACTCGACTCATGTCTACCCGTAGTCAGGGGCATGAATAAATTATCTTGGCGCTGCGCGACCGATTTTTTCAAGATTATCTCGGCAGTGCACGAACCTGCGCTGGCCAAAAATTCAGATTTTGTGGAAACTTCTGAAACTTCTCAAATCGCCAGAAAATCCGCAGATCGCCCCCGTCGGGTGCAAATGCGTGTAATGGATGGTTATAACATGTCTAACGTAGTGCAAACAGGCATGCACAGCAGTCTAGAAGCTGATTCTTGGTGATTTCACACTTTTCGTTGTGAAGTGGTGGTCACGGGTTCGGGAAATGGTTTGCTTTAATCTTTTACACAGCCGATTAATCGAACGGCGGGTGAGCTGTGTTCCACGTGTCGCACTTGCTATTGAACTGTGCAAGTGACTGTGCAGGACTTGTACAATTCATGCCTTCATGAATGGTGTACCATTTGCACGTTTGTAGATTGCTCTGCATTGCACCCTTGGATCATCCGTCCATGATGAAAAGGATCAAATTGGTGGGGGCAGCAGTGGCGGCGGCGGTCGTCCTGTTTTGTTCCCAGGGGACAGGCCACACATGCATGGTGCCACGACCGTGCAATTTGTACTTTCTACTGCTTCCGTGTGTATGGGTCCGGAGTAAAGACGAAGGTGCCGTCATCCGGCGGCAGGCTCGTGGCCGCCACATCATCCGGAGGCACCAGGATGTTGCATCCCGAATACAGGCCTGCCTTGAAGGCGTCGGTTGCATGAATTGCGCCCTCCACCCTGCACCCCTGCGAGTTATAGCAAAGACATTGTTTTTTTCGCTGTCCAGCATTCCCAATCAGCCTGCAGTGGCGTATGTCGGGCTTGCCACCTCCTCCTCCCAGCTCAAGGCGCCAACGCTGCTGCCCACCCGCCGCTGCTCTGGCGCTCTCTGTCTGCATCCGGCGGCTGTCAGCCTGGCAACACGAAACTTGTTGTGATGGCACATCTAGCCCAGACATGCCGCTGCAGCCACATGATCTACATTGCAGTGCGACAACAACGCTTGCTGCGCTGGCCCAGAGGGGCTGACGTCTCGTCATCCACAAGCCACCAGTGACGCGGTCCCTCCAGCCGCTCGAGGGCGCATACAGGAGCAGCAGCAACATGCGACTTCCGACTTCCCACCTCCACTGTCGCCGAAGCTGCTTCGTCAACCAGCAAAGCAGTCCAGACGCCTCCTTCCAGCCGAACGCCCCGCATGTCCAGCGCTGCCATGTCCCAGGCCAGCACCCCGCCGACGTTTTGGGCCACGCGGCCGCCGTTCATCAGAACCTTTCCGCCGCCGCTGACGTCCACTGCTGGGCCCTTGTTCTTTGTGATGGTGCAGTCCTGCAGCATCAGCGCTCTCTGTGTTCGTTGTACTGGCTATGAGACAGTGCGTCGACTCCAATACACCCTGAATGAATTTTCGCAGGAGTGCATGTCATCAAGCGCATTGGCGGCATGGACGTCCTGTGCAACAACCATCAATAGTTTCCATAAGCTTTCCAGAAAGATCGACAGTTATTGATGATTACCTGCAGCGTCAACGTCGCGGACTGCATTGCAAGCACGCCCTCTTCGCCGCAGCTGCTGATCTCGCACCTGCGCGTAAATCAGGGGAATGCGTCACATTACCCTCTTTGCTCAAGACTGGGGCGTCACCAGCAGCGTCAAATCCATGGCTGCCGCCCGTAGCTCCAAAGCAGCTCGCATAGCATTTTAGGCTTGAGATGCGCAGCGCCATTTCAGTGTGCGCCGGTCATCCTCCGATGATGCTACGAGTGTTCACAGCGACGCCCGATATCCTGGGTTTAGGGTTTAGGGTAAACCCCACCCTACAAGCACAGCTGCACAGAGAAACCCACCCCTGGAGCGTGAGGCGGGCCTGCTCCATCGCGGCGGCGCCCACTCGACCGCAGTCCTCAATGCTGCACGCCTGCAGCTGCGCGAGCGCCCTGTCAAAGGCGCGCACCCCCGCCTTCCTCCCCTGCAGCCGGGAGCAGGAGCGCCGAATCAAAGGCGAGATCTGGAGGTTTTAGAAGAAGCACCTGCCCGCTGCACAGTCTTGTCTGGATGACCGTGCTTTCGGGATAATACACCGCTCCTGTGCCCATTGTCACCATGCCCCAGTGCTTCCAGAGGACTGTGCGCTCAGATCTCAAAAACGCCCACACAGCACAGAACGCAGCCTCGGTGCATTTGAAGGCTGAGGGTGTCGGCAGCCCGCGCAGCACACCTGTATTGTGCAATCGTGGAAGATGGGCCGCGCGCTGCCGCACACGTTCACTCCGTCATCTCCGCTGCACCTGCGTGAGGTGTGCACATATAGCGCAGTTAGTCCTTTTTTTTGTCAAGGTGCCAAAATTGAGGCGCCGCCAGAGATGCTGCCGCGCCAGCAAGGCGACGAAACGTCTGAAGGTTTCTCTGTCCTTGATCGGATGTCTTTTGACGCGTCGATTAGCGTCGATTAGCGTCGATTAGCGACGCTAATCGACGCCGCTCGGCGGCACGTACTGTTAATGGCGCCACCCGGAAGCACGAGCCTGGCTCTGAGCGGAAACGATACTTGACGCTGCGGCAGTCAAGACTTCGCACCTGATGACGCAGCGCTGGACAAAGGGTTTCACCCCAGGGCCGCCCTCCACCAGCAGCGCTTCCCGGAAGCCCGTCATGTCGATGTCCACATTGCGCAGCACGGCGGTCCGCCGCAGCCGAAACGCCGGCGCGTTGGCGCGCTGGTCGATGCGGGCCTCCCCCAGGGCAGCTTGGCCGTGGATCAGCACCCGCATGTCCACATCCACCGCCTCCCTGAGATGAGTACGCACAGATGGACGGCCATGTGTGTTGGAAACATCGATGCATTTGCGCGCTGACCCAGCCGCTCCAAGGCCGGCCGGCCTGTGGATCAGCACTCTCTTATCCATGTTTACGACATCCCTGTGCAGACCAGGTGTGATGTCGATCACAGTTCAAATGATACATGCTTTCGCGTTTTGCACTCGCCCATACAGTGAAGCCAACATCGGTTGCCAAAATGGAATTTTACTTCATGAACCTATTCATATTTTATTTCACAATAGTTTTGGATATACTGCTACGCTCTCGTGCTCGTTCTTGCAGGGGACGCGTTCGCAACGGTGAACATGCTCATGGCAACTGTTGTTTATTCAACGCTGCGGCTGGCAAGCACAAGGGTGAGGAGCGGGGACACCAGCAGGCCGCGTCACAACACCCTGGATGGCAAAGCGCACCCCATGCCGTTGTGAATGCCGGCCAGCAGCAGGATCTGGTCGCCGTCGCGCGCCGCCGCCACCGCCTGCTTGACGGATCGGAAACTGGTGCGCTGCCGCACTGCGGTCGCACCATGTGGCATGAGAGATGTGGTCTGACACTGGAAGTGGCTGCAGAGGAGAAGCCGTTCCTGGAAATCATCAACGTTCAGACGGCGCGCCGGTGCCGATGCCACTGCGTCCACAGCATGTTGTGCTCGGCAGGTCATGGCCGGCCCCCACAGCAGGGAGCAGTGCTCACAGCTGAGCACCAGTCCTTCAGCAGCAGCCATGACCACCGAGCTCGCACCTGTGCTCAGGGCGCCCGCGCCGCTGGCTCCGGCCTTTTCCTCCGAGCCAGAAACAGCTGCGCCACCGGTCAGGCTAAACCCTGCATCGGTCACCAGGTCGCCGCCGTCTCCCACGCCGTCCAAGTCTGGGTCCTCTGGCGCTGCTCCGCCCAGCCAGGCGTCTTCCCCGGCCGGCCTGACCTGTGTCACGAGTCAGACTTAGTCAGACTTAGTCAGACTTAGTCAATCTTAGTCACTTTGCAGACAGCAGGTGAAACACGCAGCTTGTTGTGACCACATTGGAGCCTTGGGGTGCTGCGGCCCCCGGAGCATCGTACGTATTCTAATAGATTAAGAGGCCAGTTACGCGCCCCACCGCCAACCGCTGCCCATCAAAGCCGGCGTCGCTGCCCGCCCGCGTGGGCAACAGTGGGACCTTCGACACACCTCGAAAGTCGACGCTGCGGCTTCCTGGATGACCAGACAGACGACAAAGGCCCAGCAGAGTATCCCACCTCCAAATGGCGGCCGTCAAAGCCGGCGTCGCTGCCCGCCAGCGCGGCGTCAATCGCGATCCCATCCAGCAGCGCCTCAAAGACGGCGCTTCGGCCGTGTCGCCCCGCAGACAGCGCCTCGCCCGCGCGGGCGCGAGCGACCGCCGCCTCCCAGTGCCGCATCGCGGCCAGCGCCTGGTTGCAGCACGACTGGCATTCGCCACAAGTATGCAGCTAAAACACAGTTGCGGTCGACACACCGTCTGGTCTGATATGGGAGGCGTACTGGCGAGTCTCTACCGACTGGCGGCCTTCATAAGCCCTAAGGCAAGTGCAACTGGCGCCTCAAATCACCAGTTGCGGATTCTTGGCGGTGAAAGGAGAGAGACCTCACACCTGAGCCCAGCGGAACAGAGGCTTCGGCCATGACGGCGCCAGGTCCGCCGCCTTTTCGGCATCCATGGCTGCCTGCAGGCTCAGCAGAACCACTTCGAGCATTCCCGCTTTGGTGCAGCCCAGCTGAAGGTGCGACCGTCAACAGACGGACTGTCAGGCAGGTACGCCCGGTTCTACATTCACAGTGCCACAATCATGGCCAGCGCTAATCCGCGGTTTGTGGTCTACGATGGCTATACCCTCCTCGCCGTGCCACATTGCATTGCCAGCTGGCATTTCGCACTACCATGGCCTTGTTCCGGCAGCAGACGGGAGGTCATGAAACATATACACTCACCTTCAGCGGCTGGCCCGCCCGGAGGTGTGCCGCAGCACGGTTGCTGAGCAGCGCCGCGGTGTGCGCCCGGCCACCCTCCGGCTGCTCCAGGCGCGCCGCACGTAGCGCGTCCGTGTAGTGCTGCACCGCCGCGTCCCAGTCGCCTGCGGGCAGTTTTCAATGCGCGCATCAGGTGCCGTTCCCTCGGGAGGTGCACGCCGATGTGATTGGCGAGCGGTGACTGTGGCGGTGTTGGTTCCATGCAGCAGATTCCGTGCCATGGCAATTGCAGCCGAAGCCGGCAAGCAGTGGATTAATAAATCAAACCGCAATAAAAAAAGCCTAACATCCACTTCTGGAACAGCATGGCACCTGCAGCAAAGGCGGCATTGCCGGCATGCTTCAGCTGCGCCGCTCTGCCGGCCAGCGGGGTGGCATCTGCATTCGGGTCTGCAGAAACCCCCGAACGGCTGCTGCTCCATGCCTCGCGGTATGCAAGCTCCTCTCCCCCGTCGTCCGACTCATCCTCGCTGAGCACCTCCGCAGGCTGCAGGCAGCATCCGCAAGCGGTGCTAATGCATGTGGAGCCAGAACGGGAGGGGAACGTCACGATGTTGCATCATGTAAACCCATCTCATACAAGCATGCAAGGCGTTTTTCCCCTGGTTTGTCTGCCTGGTCTGGCTCACCTTGGCAGCAGAAAGCGTCGCTTCCGCGAGATCGCTATGCGTGTCTGCGACGCCCAGCATCGCGGGCGTTGATGTCTGCAAGGTTTTCAATGCCCTGCTGCGATGTGTGAGATCGATGGTTGACCGAATGTCGCAGCACGGTGCTGACCCTGCAAGTTGCGAAGCCTGCCAAGCTTCCGGAGGTTGGCCGCGCGTTCACATCAAACCGCTGGGAACGCGCTTTGTCTTCTGTTGTGCGCTTTGTCTTCTGTTGTGCGCTCCCTGGATGCATTCAAGGTCCTGACGATGGGGGCCAATGGCGTGCAAAGGAGGTCGCGAAAATTCCGACGATCCAGCTACCAGTCGGCCACCGGTCAAAAGTTCTGAAGCGGAATTTGCAACCTGGTGAGTCCTTCAAGACAACGGAAAGAGCGTGTCAAACAACAGCAGTCGAGCCAATCCAAATTCTGGACAACAATAGCAGTACAGTACAGCTGAAAACGGTCTACAGCGGCGCAGCAGGGTGTAAACAAGCACTTGTCATCACACAGCAAGCTCTTGGAGCTTCGCCACTATGATCGAGAAGCTGGGCCGCTTGCTGACGCTCGGCTGCGTGCACGCTTCTGCCAGCAGCGACAGCTGCTTCTTCACGGAACTCTCCGGCATGCTGCTGCCGGCGCCCTTCGGCGGCGGCGGCGGGCTGGATGGCCAGAATCGGGCCCAGAAGCCCCCGTTGCCAGCACAATTGCCGGCCCCGCCGGCAGGAATGCGGGCGGCCATGTCGGCTACCAACAGCCCGAAGGCGCGGACCTCCTGTGCCTCGAATGGCAGGACACCTGCTTCATAGAAGAACGAGGCGCCTGCGCCGCAGCACGCATGCAGATTCACGCACTGCTCAAAGCAGTCTGGACACACAACCCTTGTGCGCAACACAGCATGCGACTTTGCAGGTGTCGGCATCAGTACAGCACGCAGCTGTGGAATAGATTAAGAAACATGAAGAGCTGGACAGGATGTTCATAACCACGTCAATATACTGCTCACCGTAGTCGCAGAGCACGGCGTTGCCGTCGGCGTCGGCTAGCACATTGTGCCCGTACACATCGCCATGGCAGATGCGCAGCCGGTGCAGCTCCGCCAGCGCGGCAGCGACGCTTTTGATGACGCGCAGCGCGTAAGTTGGTGTCAACACCAGGTCGGCCGCCCAGCGGCAGCGCAGCAGCGACACCAGGTCTGGTTTGGCGGCCAGCGGCTTGCCATCGACCTGCGAAAACAGGACTAAACTTAAAAAATGTGACCACTGACACTCCTGCCACTCCTGACCTCGTACGCTTCCTGCCGCCTCAACGCACCTCTACCTATCGCAACGCTCCAGCTTGCCAGCCTGCACTTGCCTTTAGGAAGTGTTAGAAAGTGTTTCGCGGTGTTCATCCTACTTGAGCAACACTGCTGAGTGTTACCTTGAGGACCACCATCGCGTGCGGCGTCTCCACTAGGCCGACGACCTGGATGAGGCAGGGGTGGTCCACCGCGCAGGTGACGGCGATCTCGTCACACGCGTGCCCATCGGGTGACGCCTCCCCTTTGAACACCTTCACCGCCACCTCCCTGCCTGCGAATCAAAATGAACTTGGAGTTATTCAAATGCATATGATTCTCCATGGCACTCTGCTCAGCGACCTCGTCAGACGCGCGCCCATTAGGTGATGCCTCCCCCTTGAACACCTTCAACGCCACCTCCCTGTCTGCACATTGAGGTTGTATACTAGAAATCGAATTTCAGGATTCAACCCAGCAAACCTCGACTGCGTTGCCATCGGTTGACGCCTCCCCATCATACACCCTCACCGCCACCTCCCTGCCTGCGTGTCAGTCCGGCAGAACGACTCTGTCTGCATCTGAAGCCCGGGGCTGATTGTGTGCCGCCTTCTACCTCTGCCGCCTCCCCCTCCACCCTGCTGGTCGAGTTATCGTTGTGCCGCAATGGCCGCTGCAGCCGTCAAGCGCGCAGCAGGGCAATTTGCCCCTGCCCACATGGTCGCCGCTGCTGCGGCCAGGCCTAAGGCAGGGGATGCCGCCCCTGCCACCGGGCTGGCAGCTCCATGGCCAGAGCGTTCACAAATGTGCCTGCCCACATGCTGACTGCTGCTGTGGCCAGCCTCATAGCAGGCACTGACGTCCTCAATTGACAGCTGGCCGCTACTGCGGCCATGCTTCCGGGGCCGGCCCTGCCGCCCCTGCCGCTAGGCTGGCCGCTGCCGCTGCCAAGCTTGACGCAGGGGAGGCGGCTGGCTGCCCCTGCCCCCCGCAGGCGGCATCTCTCTTGCGTCCTAGGCTGCGAGGTACTGTTCACCAGACTGTGGAGTGGATCCGCAACCCCTCACCGTCAAAGGTGGAAGCGAAGACGTCGCCCGAGGCGCCGTCGCCGAGCGGCGCGCCCAGCTCCAGCTGCTCCATTGTCACCCCCACGATTTGCGCTCTGCGGGGATAGCCGGAAACTGTCGAGGGTCTTGACCGTTTCTCAGTCCAGCCTCTCAAACACGTCTCATTTATCAGTCCAAATCCTCCCCGCCCAGCACCGTTTGTGCAGATTGGGGCCCGCATCCCAGGACTGATCGTGGCCAGCGAACAGTAGCCCTTGCAGGGTTAGAGATATATGTTACACTGTTCCAGCCTCACTCAGGCTGATTAGCGTTCATAGAGGTCAAAGTTGAGCATCCCGAATCGGTCAAACCCTGTTCGAAAGGAGTTGTCGCGTTGCGTCGAAAGGAGTTGCTGCGTTAATTTATGAAACAGGAACAAGCTCATGCGCCCTGTACGCAACGGCGACAGCACGCACATGGGACTGCCTCCCAGCGGCGGCCACATCCGCGCCCGCACTGCGCGCATCGGGCCAAAACCCGGTGCGAAATCGGCTTTTTCAGCAACCTCTTCAACCCACCTGTGCGGCGGCGGCTGCGAGCAGATGGGGTCACCGCCGGGCGACAGCCATGCATAATCCTCATCAAGGCAACATGTTAAGTGATGTGAATAGAGATGAACATGCCTGTGCGGCGGCGGCTGCGCGCAGATGGGGTTGCCACCCAGTGATAGCCACGCCAGCGCCGGCGCGGCGCCCAGTCCCGCCGGAAGGCTCTCGATCTTGCAGCAGGCGACGCGGCACATCTCCAGCCGCGGCAGCGCGCCCAGCCCCTCGGGAAGCTCCGTGAAGTTGTTGAAAGACGCCTGGGCAGGGGGAGCGGGTTTGAGGCATGTGGACATTTCAGGAAAGGGGGAAATCTCCTCGGCAGCCCCGAACGCGGCAGCGCGCCAAGCACCTCGGGCAGCTCCTTCAGGTTAATTCGATGAGTGAAGATAGGGCCCTCGAGGCGCTGGAGGTACATGCACTCTGCAGAGAAATCAGACAGCTGAGATCACATGTTGCCAGGGTGCAAAATGTATGCAAGTGCACTGGTTGCTGGCGGGGCTCGTAGCTTTACGGCGCACCTGCGGCTTGACGAGGGAGGTGGAAGGCCACCTATGCGGGCAGCGCCTCCAGCTGGTTTTGCTGAAGCAAACACAAGGTCGGTGGTGCTTGCTCTGTTCCGACCTCCTGTCTACCTTGCCTCCACCTGCAGCTTGACGAGGGAGGTGAGCTGCGCCACCTCCGCCGGCAGCGCCTCCAGCTGGTTGTCCGTCAGGAACAGCTCCACCAGCGATCCCAGGCGCCCAAACTCTGACGGCAGGCTGCGCAGCCTGCGGAAGAAGGGGCTGGTCTTGGTATATGGTCATCTGCGCTACATCAGGAACGCCATCACCAGCGCGTCTGACATCTGCCGGCAGGCTGCGCAGCGTGCAGAAACCAAGAGAGCTCTTGTCTGGTGCGCCCAGCCAACATGGGAGCTGTCCATGCGGTGATGCACTGCAGCGTTTGCTCAAGGCGCCAAGTCGTCTCACTCTTAGCTGACGTCTGCAGGCACACCTGTTGCTTTTGAGGCCGAGGCGGTACAGCCGGGACAGCTGCCCGAGCTCAGGCGGCGCCGCCGCCAGCTCGTTGGCCATGGCGTTGAGGTACACCAGTGCGGTGCACGCGCCGACGGCCGATGGCAGCTGCGCCAGTGCGTTGCGGCTGACGTCCAGGTCCACAAGATTCGTGAGGCAGCTGATCTGTGACGGCAGCGCCGTCAGCTGGTTGCGCCCAAGCGCCAGCCGCGTCAAGCCTGTCAGCTGGCCGATGGATGCTGGTAGGACCGTCAGGTCGTTGCCGCTGACGTCCAGCGCCGCCAGCGCGGGCAGGTTGAAAAGTTGAGGCGGTAGCTCGGACAGGCCGGCATGCGTCGCGCGCAGGGACGTCAGCTGCGAGCAGGCCGCCAGCGACAGCAGCAGCTCGCCCGCCAGCGACGCGTGCTGGATGTCCAGCTCCCGCAACTCTGCTTTCATGCGAGCAACCTCATGAGCGCAAGTCAGCGATCAAGCTCAATCGCGGTGGCACAGAAAGAATGCGCATGCTTCGGTGCTGCAGGTGTCTGTGCTCAGGCTGCACAAGATACAATCGTCATACTCGTACTGCGTGACCAGCTCCGTCACATGAAAGGCAGACGCACGCAGAACAGACAGCTTCACACACTTGTGAGGCGGTGCAGCGAGGGCACGCGTCTGTATAACGGCGCAGGCTGCGCCGCTGACTTTGGCTCTGCGATCTGCACGCTCCGGACGGCGCTGTCCAGATCCAGGGCCTTTCTCGCGGCTGCAGCCGTCAGATCGTCGCCGCAGATCCATCCGAGGTCGTCCAAGCTGTCGACCTTGTGCAGCCGAGATCGTGAATACGACCGCACCATGGCAAAGGCGCCGGCTGCCAGCGTGACGCCGGCAGCGGTGGTGAGCAGCGCATGCTGCGTCTCACGACTCTGCATGATGGTCTGTTACGCCTTGCGGTTCTGAAATGCTTCGAAGTCACAACCACCGGTTGTGTTGGGCCGCTGATACATACATCGAAGAGTCTGGCGTGGGACAAGGAGCTATTATATGCGCAGAGAGCCAAGAGAAGAATGATTCAGCGGCCGGCAAGCCACGCGCAAGCTGAGCGTGGTTATGAAGTTTGTGGAGCGGTTCAGCCGTTGTGAGCCAGTGATCGCTTGCTACAGGGCGGGCACTTTCAGCCCTGCCCTCAGCCCTCAGCCAATCATCTCTAAAACTGCTCCAGGGCTGCGAGCGTGGCCAAGCTACAGGCAGCACAAGCGGGATGGCAAACCGGCTGACAGGTAACCGGTGCTGAAGTAGGACGGCCAGAAGTAGGGTCTTGTCCAGAGTCGCCTGGGATTGTCCTTGGACTCGTACCTCCGGTCGAGCACCATAACGCTAATCAGCCTGAGTGAGGCTGGGACAGTGTAATATCTCTCTCTCTCTAACCGGGAACATAACCGGGCAAGGGCATACGTTATGCAAGACGACGATTATACGTTATACAAGGCGACGATTACGGCAGCCCCGACAAAAAGTCATGCTTGCATGCATTGTCCGTGTAGCCCACGCAGGTTTGCGTTCTCGGCTCCGCACAGAACGCATGCTGCATACCGCAAGTGACTCCGCCATAAAAGCCGCCAGGCATCTCACAGAGGAGAGGAAGCTCTGATTGGCATAGCGAAATGCTGCGAAAGGCACTTTGCAAATCGATCCCATTCTGTATGCTGCCGGTGGCAACCACCTGAAAAATATATATTCGACAAAACACCTCGTAACGGGGAATCGAACCCCGGTCGCACGGGTGAGAGCCGTGTATCCTAGCCGACTAGACTATTACGAGTTGCCCAATGCCATTTGAAAGTGAATATATCTGGCGAACTACCGCGTAAGATTTATTCCGGGAAGCACAAGCACTTCTCGTTTGCACGCGCGCCAGGCCGAGGGGCGGGCCTCGGCCGGCCAGGGTGGGGCCGACGGCTGCTCCAGCAGACCGTGCGGCCTTCGAGAGTGTCCCTCTTCGGGCCGCAGCGCCCGG
>JAABUM010005137.1_pt1 | contig 14013 bp, 13 predicted proteins | sample 5559161 | NCBI WGS metagenome assembly JAABUM01 (sample SAMN10711868, study PRJNA513369) | rock metagenome | isolation source: Antarctica rocks | place: Antarctica: Victoria Land, Siegfried Peak nord
GCTTGGCCGCTTCGTGAGAAAGAGTCTCTCCTTTTCCAAGTCTGATGCGATGCACGAACTGTGTTTGCGACTCTTTCTGCATGATTACAATTTATCAGTGGCGCTCTCTTTAGATTGAGCCACTACCGAAATTTCTTTCACAGACCCATCAGACTTTATATCTAATGAGTAGATGTAATTGAAATGGAAACGAGCCGTCTTGCCCATCTCTGCGAGTTCGATGCGACATACGGTTATGGTTTTCTTCCGTGACTCATCTTTCGATTGAGCATACATAGGTAGAGTGACTATGAAGATTAAACATAATGCGCTAAAAAATCTTAAAAGTAATCTCATAATCCGCTCTACCCTTGTTTGCTCCAACAGTCGGATGAAGGCAGACACAAAACGCGAAATCTACGGCTTCACTCTTCCGGTAAAAGTTAAGGAGTGAAGACTTTTTTGATTGCGCGGCCTGTCTTCTTGGCTCCCTCGACTGTTTTTTCGCCGACGACTTTAGCGCCTTCGCCCGTTTTCTTGCCGACTGTCTTGGCAGCGTCGCCCGTTTTCTCGACAACGGTTTTGCCGCCCTCGTAAGTTTTTTCGCCGACGGTCTTCGCCGTGTCGCCGGTCTTATTAATCACTTTGCCCGCGCCTTCTTTTGTCGCCGAAGCAGCGTCCTTTGTTTTGTCCGCGACGTAGCCCGCGCCGTCGCTGATCGCATTGCCTGTCGCCGAGAGAGCGCTTTCGACTTTGCTCTCCGGCAACTCTCGCGCCTCGCCCGTGCGCGGGTAAACTCTCGCCGTGCGTTTTCCGTCGCGCGTCGTCACGACAACTCTTTCGATACGGCTGTTTCTGTTCCTGAATGTTCGCGTCTCAGTCGTCACATTGCTTTCGCGCGTCGTGGTGATTTCCGAATCGTCCGGCGCGGTGCGCGGCTGTTCTGCGATTGCCTGCTCCGTGTTCGACGTGTTTGATGTGGCAGTAGTCGTCGTCGTCGTCGCCGTGTTCGTCGCGGTTGTGGTGTCGTTCGCCGTCGGCGCTTCGGTCTTCGCGCAACCGAAATTCACGAGCGAGGCAAACACTACGCACGATCCGATGATGATTTTAACTCGCATAATTATTCTCCTTTAGTCTATCTAAATTTGAAGCGGGCGACGAGACTCGAACTCGCAACACCTAGCTTGGGAAGCTAGTACTCTACCATTGAGCTACACCCGCAAAAAGTTTTATATTGAATGCCGATCAAGAATAGGAAAACAGGATAACCGATTCGCTGTTGCTTGTTTGCTACCAAGTTTTCTCCTCTCGATTCACATAATCGATGGTAAGGCATCAAAAAAGGAGCTGAGTGTTTTTATCAGTTCATCTGCCTTCCTAGCTTCGCACTCCCATGTAACAGCAACATTCCAGCCGAGTTTTTCCAAATCCTTCTTATGCTGAACGTCGCGCTCGGTGTTTCGGAGTAATTTAGGCTTCCAATAATCTACATTGCTTTTGGGAACAGTAGAACGGCGGCATCCTTCATGCTGATGCCAGAAACAGCCGTGAACAAAAATCACTGTGTTGAACTTCGGAAGCACAATGTCCGGTTTGCCGGTGCAGTGTTTTGACATTTTTCCTGAACCTGAATCCCAAGCGATGCAGCACCGCACGGACGAACACTTCCGGCTTTGTGCCGCTGCTTCTAATCAGCGACATATTAAGGCTTCGCTGTTCTTTCGATACTGTATCGACCATTCTTTTTACCAATTTAAAGAATTAAATTGTTATTTGCAAATCATGCCGCAAATCCTTCCTCAGAAGCTTTTTCATAAAGCTGATACAGTATTTTAGATTGCTTTTCCGAAGGAAGCGTCAAAATCCCTGTTGACATTTTATGCAGGATGTCTAGCTGAGTCGAAGAAATAGCCGATACTGCGGGGTGCTTTTTATAATATTTGAACAGTTCCACCCAAGTTTCTCTTTTCAAGTTAACGGCAAACATCTGCATTTCAATGCCGCTTTCGAGCTGCTTATTCTTCTTATCTTCTTTTCTGGTAAACTTCAGATTCTCATTGTCAATCAGAAGGCTTTCGCTGACGAAGGCGTCCAGAGACATAGCCTTTACTCTTTCCCAGCATCCCTCCTTCTTGCACCACTGCGCGATATTGGCGGTTCCCTCAGGCGGATTGGTTATTCCTTCGTAAACAGCATTGGTGATTTTTTCCATCAGCTTGGTTAATTCGGCGGGCAGCGCCTGCGCTTCCCAAATCAAGTTAAAATCAAGAAACCTTCCGGTTTTTTTAGTCAAGAAGGATAAATAAGCGATGGAGTAAGTAACCGTTTGCGCACGGAATCCGCCGTTGTACCAAGCGGCATTTGAAATTAGCTTTTCGACCTCTTTGAATAAAATAACCCGCGCCACTACATCCTTAAAATAATTTTCGCTTACCGAAAGGCTTTCGGTTTCCAGCCTCTGGGTAACATTATCGGCAAAGTAGGAAAAGCTGTACTGCGCACCTCGTGAAACAACATCGGGACGCTGCATCCAGGAAACTTCGCTTTTCGATAGAAAGGTTTTATCCTGAAATTGGTGCTTGGGATTTTCCAGTAAAAACTGATCCTTCTGTGCTTTGGTAAGATACAGCTGTTCGTTTAAGTATTCGCCTCTGGCTCTTTCATAAAACCAATGAGTTCGGCGCTGCGAGCCTTTGACTATCGAAACCCAAAGCCGCTGCGAATAATTTTTCATTTCCTTATGAAACGGGCTATTGGAAAAGAAGTCTGATTTATTGACTTTGTTTTGAGTATTCGCGTATTCGGAAACCTTTGAAACGAATTCGTTCTGCTTGTCTTTGGCTTTAACGATTGACAGTTTCATCTGTACCGAAACTTTTGAAATGTCGAGTTTTAGATTCTTAGCGGCGGCATAAATAGCTGAGGTTGTCTGCCCGCCGTTAACTATCTGAAAATTTATTATTTTTGAAATGTTATTTTGATTATTGAATTCGACATCCGTAGCGGTTGCCGTAATCCCGTTATTATAAGCGAAAAACATTTCGGGCTTGTATTCAATAGTATTTCTCAAGCCTTTGTTAACAGTGCCCTTAAACTGCAGGAATGTTCTAACATTCTGCTCAAACAATTTCTGTCCATGCTGCTCATAAATGTTTGCCAGCACGCTACCCGGCACAACGGAAAGATAAGATTGATATTCCTCCGTCTCCGAAGCTATTTCCAAAGAGGGCAGATTTACTTCAACATCAAAATCTTTATCCGTGTAATCCGACAGGTAAATTTTATAAATATAATCAATGTCGATAACCCGAAACTCGACCGCAATCTCGTCCATCGCTTCGGCGGGCAGATCGATCAAATTCTTCGTCATTTTTCCGTCCGTTAAAACCATCAAGCGAATTTTATTTACCCGGCCGCCGCGCACATACTGATTTACGTTGTAGGCCATTGAAAATTCGGGAGCCGTTTCTTCCATGTCGGTGAACAGCCCTTGAACGCAATGTTTAAAGAACCCTTTGAGGCTGCTGAATTTTACTTCAATATCTTTTTTAAGAAGAGTTTGAATTTCATCTTCCTGAAAAAACTGATGAACTATCAAAGATAAAATTTTTCTTTCTTCGTCAAAATCATACCCATGAATTTCCAGTCCCTTTTTAGTATATTCAGCGGGCGTATAGTTAGTCGTCAAATCGCCGCTGACAACTAATTCTTCGCATACATTCTCGAAAAAAGCCTGCGGTTTCAGGAGACCGCGGCTTTCCGTATCGGATAGGATCGACTGTAGAAAGTCGAAATGAAACTCTTCTAAGCTAACCATTTTGCTTTCCTTATAACGCGGGGTCTCAGCACTTGCGGCGGGAAAATCAAAAGGTAACCGAGCCTAATTCTATCTCGTGCTCGGCGCATTGAGATAAATCAATCGAATATTTCACCGAAATAATTTCACTCCGAATATTTTTTGGATCTATTTTGGGGAATTTATCAGTCACCGAGTATGCTCTGTTTTTGTCGGCAGCAAATTTAATCAGCGGCTCCTGCAGCAATTCCGGGATAAGGCCGTAGTTCATCAGCTTGCCTTCAAATGCCTCGAGCGCTTCGGCAGATTCAGCCGCCAGCGTTGCCGAAATTTCCTTAGATAAATCATTGACGGACAATCCATTTTCAGTAATCGTTAAGCCGTAAGTTATTAAAAACAGAAATTCCTTTTCGCTGTTCAGCTGCTGCACAGACGATATTTCCACTACCGGCCCTCTCGAAGTGCGGTAGGATTTGACTTCAGCTGCAGAATTCTCCAGCAGAAAATCCTGCTTATCCGACAACGGGCCAACCCAAGAATCCGCCGCCTGTTTTATCCCGGTCTTCGGCGCAACTAAATCCCTCAAACACAGCAGCTCGGAAAATAAGCCCATCTGCACTTCAACCGTCAGTTCTCTGCGTATTTCACGCTTAAGCAGAAGGTGCCAGCGTCTCAGCCTTATTTCAGCTGCGTCAATAATTTCCTCGTCAGCTCCGCACTGCACGGCCGCAGATGTCAAATCATCGCAGAGAATTTTGAATAGTTCCCAGTCATCCAGATCATTTAAAATTAGAAACAACTCGCCGAAGCCTTCGGGAGCATTTCTTTTTAAAACTGAGATTCCTTTCAAGCTGGCATTAATTTGCTGCTCAACCATCGCTTTCAAAATTAAAAAGCCTTTGTCATATATGACAAAGGCTTTTTTTAATCTTCGTGAGATACTTTCCAAAGTTATTTCTGATAATTAAGTGCTGCTCAATAAATTTTGCCATCGCTTTAACCTGAACTCAAAAGCAGTAAACATTTCTGTATCCGTACTGCATGTGTAAGTTGCGTTTATTAAATCGTTACAAAGTGTACAGAAAATCTGCCAATCTTCTTTTTGATGCAGCACTAAAAAGAACTCGCCGCAACGTTTCTCCGAATTTCTTTTCAAAATAGAAACTCCATTCAGCCTAATCAAACTGTTTGCATCATCAAACATTTCCTCTATTTGCAAATAAAACCCATAGTTCCCCTGCATGTCCGTCATCCAAAAGAAATTCCGTTCTGTCTCTGCAGTTACTCTTCGTTGTGCAGACTTCTCCATATTTCCCCAAGGGTTTTCACAGTTCATGGCTTAAAAATAATCGGCTATTAAGTACGGACAAACATTTTTTCGGAATCCGCTTTATATTGCGTTTACTAAATGATATTCGATCTGCGTCTTGGATTCTATTCTTCGCTTTTCAAAAATCAAGTTCTTGGTTGGGTTCCTAACCGTTTTGAAAAAAGGAATATTGTTTAAATCTAAAACGAGCGTAATAATGTAGTCATCTTTGTATTCTTCTGCTTTTTTATATTCTTTTTCCGTCAGTCTGAACTTTCCCTTTCTCTCTCTTATTCCTTTTATCTCCGCCAAATAGCAGCCGCTGCCGACGTCTACTTGAAAGTCGTAACCATCGCCGTATAACCTTGCGTCTTCGATAATTCCGTTACTAAACAATTCGATTGAATTATAGTTTTGCAAGAAATACATTTCTGCTTGAAGCCCTGTTGTTTGAAGCTGTTTGAATCGTGATTTCACGATAGGATTTAGACCAGTGCTTTTAACGGCAAGCTTTTCCGGCAGAAGAGTATCTCCAAGATGAAGTTTCACAATGCTTGCAAATTCTTCTGCCTTTTCGTTTCCGAATAAAGAATCAATGAAAGTTTTTCTATGAATATACATATCACCTTTTTGCCACCAGCCTTTACGACCATTTTCAGGAAAAAAGTGGTCGAATAAATCCATTCTGTTTTTTACAGTTCCAACTGTTTCTGCAATTCCTAAACTGACACAGTAATTATAAAAAGCGGTTTTCGTGTCGAATCCAAATTCATTTATAAAATCCTGACTAAACTTTGCCAATCCATATCCTATGAGATTTAGTATCTCGTAATTCTTATGACGGTTTCCCTTTTTTGCCATAAATTCATCCAAGCTTAATTATTCAATTGTTTGGACATCTGCGTATCGGAGACGTCTACGGGCAGTTTAAAGTCTCTCGGGAGCCCCTGCAGATTAAAGCATTCCTTCGGAGTCAGCCGTCTTGGAACAGCGCCGTCTAAAATAATCGGGATATTATGCCCCCCCACTCCCATATTGGAGCACAGGGTCGGGCAGAGATTCTTCTTGTTTTCGCGGACATACCAGCGGCGGTAATGGTAAACAGTGTCTTCGCTGGTCGCCTCGTTCCTAACTTCTCTGTATATTCTGTTTTCCGGATTATTGTAGTAGTCGCCCGGCTGGACAGTCGAATGATCTAAAAACTCTTTGACGCTTTTCAGCTTTTCTACTTTTGAGGGAATTGTAAAAGAAGCTGAAAGCGGCGTCTTCATTTCGTCATCCTTCGAGTATAAGCCCGAATTTATTTTAGTCGGTTTAGGATAAAAGAACTGAGGCTCATTCCTAAACCCAACCATGTAAATCCTCTCGCGCCCCTGCGGTATTTCACTGTAATCCGAAGCATTTAAGATGAACGGAATAAAGGAATAGCCTGCCTTGCGTATCTCATCCATAACAATGCCGAAGCTCTTGCCTCCATCGTGATTAACAATGGTCTTAACATTTTCCAAAAAATATGCGGCAGGCTGCAGCTCCTTCAGCAGCCGCGCTGCTTCATAAAACAATTCGCCTCTTGGGTCGTCAAACCCCTTGCCGTGACCGGCAACTGAAAATGGCTGGCATGGAAAACCGGCGGTCAGGATGTCAATTTTATCTAAATCATCTGATAACAATTTTTTGACATCCCTTTCAATCAGCGTTGTATTCTTATGATTGAGCTTGTAAGTTTTACAGGAATATTCGTCATTTTCATTAGCCCACACGACACTGCAGGAAGCGTCCATGAAGCCTTGACAAATCCCGCCGACACCGGCGAACAAGCTTCCGACCTTGTAGATGCTCGTTTCCCCGCTCAATGCTTCGTTGATAGTTTTCAATGTTTCTACCTGTCTTTGAACTGGAATGTAGAACGCTTCCCGGGTGCGTTCTACAAAAGGTCTGTTTATATAAGGCTCACGGCAAACTTGCGGCGGCGTTGCTAGCACTGCTCTTTTGCTTCCGGCGCGGCGGATGATCTCTCAATCAGGCTGCGCGCGATTTCGCCGAGCCGCGCGATGTCTTCAGGCTTGCGAAGGCAGCCCTGCGCTCCAGCCTTCGCCGCTTCTTCGCCGTTGAGCAAATCGGCGAAGGCCGTATAAAAAAGAATCGGCGTGTGTTGGTCGAAGCCGCGTATTTCGCGGCATACTTCAAGCCCATCTTTGTCCGGCAAGCCGATGTCGAGCAAAATCAAATCGAATTTGTTGGCGCGTGCAAGTTGCAAACCTTCATCGCCTGTTTCCACGCCTGTCACCGCAAAGCCCTGCTGCTGCAAACACCATTCGACTAGCTCGCGCGTGTCTGAAACATCCTCTACGAAAAGAATCCGGCGGCGGGCAGCATCGACCATTTGAACTTCTCCTTATTAAACAAGCGATTCAATAAACGGCAAACGAACAAAGTATTTTCAATTGCGGATCAATGATTATGAATCAATCGCCGCCGTGCTTCTTTATTTTATGTAGCGGCGCATCAACTCCGTCCACAGCCCGTGCGCTTTCAAGATCAACTCTGTGACTTCGCGTACTGCGCCGCGCCCGCCGTTTGCCTGCGTCACATAGTGAGCGGAGCGGCATGTTTCTTCGGCGGCGTCCGCGACGGCGATTGCCAATTCCACGCGCTGCATTAAAGGAATGTCCGTCACATCGTCGCCGATAAAAGCGACCTCTGCATCCACTACTCCGGCCTCTTCAAGTAGCTCCTCGTAATCTTTAATTTTGTCCCAAGTTCCCTGCCGCACAAAATGCACGCCCAAGTCCTCTGCGCGACGCTCGACGGCGCGCGAGGTGCGACCCGAAATAATGCCCGAGCGCAAGCCCGCGCGATGAAAAAGCACAAGGCCATGCCCGTCGCGCACATGAAAAGTTTTCTGCTCGCTGCCGTCTTCAAAGAGCGTAATCAATCCGTCCGTCAACACACCGTCGCAGTCCATCAACAGCAACTTAATGCGCGCCGCGCGACGCTCTAATTCAGTAACTTCACTCGTCAAAGCTTTATCGCACCTCGAAGAACTCTATGCCGTTGAGTTTCCATGCGCCGCCCGTCGCACGCGTGAGCACGTAAACGGCTGTGCCAGATTGATCGCGTTCGTTTTGCCGTATATTGAGGCTGACATCGGCGGCAGCGTGATTCGCGTCGAGTTGCTCTGTTCGCAGCACGCGCGTGTCCCAGCGTTCGGGCTGGCTGCCGATTATGCCTTTGGAGAAAGTGCTTAGTTCACCGGGAACAACGAGCGCGTCTAGTTCCGCTTTGCGCCCGCTCTTAATCGCGGCGTCGAGTTGCGTCACAACAGCGCGCACGGAATCGTCAACGGCGGGAGCAACGTTCGCCGCCGCTTCAGCTTTAATGCGTCCCTGTCTGGCGGCAAGCGTCGAAGCATATTCGCCACCGGCGCGCGCCGCTTCGTCAAAACGCTTTGCGGCCTCCGCAGCCTGTCCGCGCCGCAAGCCGATTTCGCCGAGACCGACGTTTGCCCACGCGAGCGTTGCGGGCGTCGGCAACTTTTGATCGAGCGCGAAACGAAATTCCTTTTCCGCTTCATCGAGTTTATTTTGCATCAGCAAGCTGCGCGCGAGAAGTATGCGTGCTTCCTGCGATGCGGGCGTGTTGGCGAGCAACGCGCGCGCTGCAATTTCAGCGGGCGCATATTTTTGCTGCGTAAAGGAGCGCACCGCTTCAATCAGCGGATCATCCGTGCTTTCGCCGCGCGGCGCGACATCGTTGGCATAATCGAGTTGCGGATAAAGCTTTTCCGCATCGACTTCGACGCGCACGATTTTCGCTGGAGAATTAAATACGGCTTCGCTGAAATTGCGCGCGGGAATCGTCGCAGTCGTCGTCAGGCGTTTGCCGTCGGCGGTCACAGCGGCGATGGTGACGCTGGCACCGAGGGAGCCCGTGTTTCTCAAAGCCGTTGCCCAGCCGCCCGCTCGTTGCTGCGGAACGCCGATCAACAAATCAATGTCCGTCGGCTGGTCGAGCAATGCGTCGAGAATTGTTTTGAGACTTGCGCCGCCGCGTTCGACCAAATTTGCGCGAAGCGTTGCGAGAGTCAAAGCCGAATCAGTCGGCTTGCTCTGCACGGACGAACGAAGCAGCGATTGAAAGGCTTCTGCACCGAGGAAGCGTTCGACGAGCCGCCAGAGCATCGCGCCTTTGTTTGTGACAGAAGAAAAATAAGTGGCATCGAGCGGCGTGGCTTGCGAGAGCGGCGCATCACGTCTGGCAACCAAAGCATAAGCCTGCCGCTCGCGCGTTCTTTCCGCTTCGGCAATATCGCGCCCGAACTGCTTTTCGAGAAAGAACGTCGCCAGATAAAGTGGTAATCCTTCGCGCACCGCGCCGCCGCCTTCGCCGCGCACGGGAGTCGCGCCGCCGATCCACAAACGCGCCACGGTTTCAGAGACAAGCAAGGCCGTGTCCGAATCAATTTTCGTGCGCCGGAAGGCCGCCGCGTCGAGCAATAGCGTGCCGCCGTTATTGAATCCCGCTCCGCGCGAAACGGCGACAAGACGCACCGGCGCGTCAACTCTCCCGCCGAAAAATTCCGCGTAAAAAAGTCGCGCCGACTGCGCTAACTTGATAATCGAATTGGCCTGCGCGCGTTCATTTGCGCCCGCGCCCTTTGGCAGATAAGCACTGATGCCGCGCGCATCATTCGTGCCTTCGACAACATCCCAATCGCCTGTCAGAAAAAAAGGTTGCGCGTTGAGCGTTTGTTCATAAACGGCGCTCCCGCTCCCGCGTGCGTTTGCTTGCGTCCCCGATGCGACAACTGTTTCGCCGTGTCCTGCGGCATTGATCGTCAAACGAAACGGCGCTGTGTCTGCGCCGCGCACGGCAAACTGCGTGTTCGGCGTCGGGTACCAGAACGCCTGCGGTAGAAACACTGTGCCGTCGGGCGAGACGGTTGCCAGCCCGCTGTTCTCCGCAACGGGCAGACGATAATCGAGCGCGACAGTGACAGTCGTATTCGGCGCGATGGCTGTCGCGGGCGTGAGCGTCACGCGCTGCACGGTGTTCTTCAATTCCAATGCGGGCGGGCGCAGTGTTGCGGGCGCATCATTGAGGGTGGCGGCTTTGATTTCCGCTTTCGGATTGAGCCGCAAACTAATACTGTTCCCGGCAACGCGCCCGACGTTGCGTATCGTCAAAATCGCGCGCACCGCAACAGCGCGTTCACCGTTCGGCACAGTGGCCGTCACATCAAAGCGCGTGACTTCATAAACAGCACTGATTTGCGCGCGCACGCTTAAGCAAGATGCGCACAAAAAGAAAAGCCAGAAGGTCAGTGCGATGGAAAACTTTTTCATAACTATTTTATAGCTAATCGAGAACGTTCGGGAAATCGAGTTGCGGTTTTATAATCTTAAAGCCTCTAATAAAATCAGAAGATTAGCCACAGAGTCACAGAGTCACAGAGATGGAAGAAAGGTAGTAAGAGACGTTTTTCTTCATGCGTTTCTCTTTTTGCACCTACTTATCTCTGTGCCTCCGTGTCTCTGTGGCAAGTTCTGTTTGGTGCTCCTAGTTGCTGCGTATGGACGAGCTGGTGAATGTCGCGCAGCATTTCCAGCAGCGCTTGAAATCTTTCGAGCGGCAAGGCGTTCGGCCCGTCGCACGGCGCGCTTTCAGGGTGGTCATGCACTTCCATAAAAACAGCGTCCACGCCGCAGGCGACTCCGGCGCGTGCGAGCGGTTCGATGAATTGAGATTCGCCGCCGGTTGTATTGCCTAATCCGCCCGGCAATTGCAGCGAATGCGTGACATCGAAAACCACAGGCACGCCGAAGCCGCGCATGATCGGCAACGAACGCATATCGACAATTAAATTGTTGTAGCCGAAGCTTGCGCCGCGTTCTGTCAGCAAGATTTTTTCGCAACCGGCGGCGCGTGCTTTCTTAACGATATTGCGCGCGTCGTGCGGCGCGAGAAACTGTCCTTTCTTGACGTTGACGGCGCGCCCGGACTGGGCAGCGGCTTCGATTAAATCCGTCTGGCGCGAAAGAAACGCAGGGATTTGTAAAATATCCGCGATTTCTGCAACGGGCGCAACCTGCGACACATCATGTATGTCCGTGACCACAGGCACGCCGATTTCCTTTTTCACTCGCTGCAAAACTTTTAAGCCTGCGCTCATGCCAAGCCCGCGAAAGCTGTCGGGCGAAGTGCGGTTGGCTTTATCGAACGATGATTTGAAAACGTAATCAAGGCCGACGGCGCGTGTTCGTTCAAAACATTCGCGCGCCATCATCAAGGCATGTTCGGCTGATTCGATGACGCACGGCCCGGCGATAATCGTCAAACGCCCGTCGCCGAACGTCGCTGTTGTTTCGTCGCCGACTTGAAACGATTGCATCGCTGATTCTACGCTCGAACTACTCATGTTCAAATTACTGTTTCCTATTATCGTTACCTATGCGAATTACGGCTTAACTATTTTGCCGCGCGGCGACGCAAATCCTTCAAACTGTTTTCGACCCGCCGACGATTAGAGGCATCCGGCCTTTGCTGCAAATAAGTTTCATATTCCTTGATCGCATCCGCCGGACGCGTCGCCTTGTCGTAGAGCAACCCTAGATTGTAATGCGCCTCCGGGAAATCGCCGCCGCGCGCATCAATCGCCGCACGCAAGGCTGTCTCCGCGTTCGTGTAGTCCTGCTGAACCGCGAGCGCAGTGCCGAGAGCGTATTGCGCGTCGGCGTCCGGCTTGTCGTTTTGCTCAATCGCTTTGCGCAACGCATCCGCCGCTTCCGCGTAATGTTTTTGACCGAGCAGGATAATTCCCGTTTGATAGTAGGCATCCGAATACGCGCCGCCCCGCGCATCAATCGCCGCCCGATACGCTTCGAGAGCATTGCGCGCGTCGTTCTGCTGCTGCAACGCGAATCCCAGATTGTACTGCGCCGCCGGATAATTGCCGCCCTTTTGTTCGACGGCGGCGCGAAACTCCGAAGCGGCGGCGGCAAACTGTCCCTTCATCATCAAGCTCTGGCCGAGACGATTGTGCGCCGACGGAAAATCCTTTTGCAGTTCAATCGCTTGACGAAAATCATTTGCCGCCGCGTCTTGATTTCTGATGGAAAAATTGTAAGCGCCGCGCTCGTAAAATTCGGCGGCGGTTGTCGGCTCGCCAGTCGGAGGCTGTGTGCGCGCGTCTTGTTGATTAGAGTTAACAGCGGGCGACAAAACGCGTCCGAGCGCTTCGCCGTCATTATCATTGGCGGAAGTTTGCGTTGATGAGGAAGAACGCTTTCCTATCACAAGAGAGACAAGAGCGACGACTAACACAAGGCCGATGAGACCTGCCGCGAGAAGCGCGAGCGGCTGCTTGAACCATGCTGGAGCCGCGCCATCTTGCTTCAACGGCACGCGCACGCGCGAGGCGGAATTTCCAGCCGTCGAAGCTGCGGATGACGCCGCCGCTGAAAATTCATCGACGGCTTTCGCGCCCGGCGAGCCGCCTGTTTGCAGTGCCTTGTCCTGCGCGGTGTCTACGCCGGGCATAACTTCAGCCGTCGCCGACGCGCGATTTTCACGCAGCCGTTCAATATCAATGATGAGCCGTCCCGAAGGCGTTTCGGTTCCCGCGCCGCGCAATGTCTCGATGGTCGGCGCGCTGAATCCCGCAGCGTGTTCGAGTCCGAGCCGTTCGGCGACGTTGTAAAGCTCGCGTCGAAATTCGCCCGCGTCGTGCGGCCTTTGCGCGGGATTCTTTTCCAGCGCGTGCAGCACAACTTCTTCGAGCGCGGGTGGAATAGCCGCGACGAGTTCGCGCGGCGGGCGCGGCATTTCGGAAGATTGCTTGAGGGCGACGGCAAGCGGCGTCGAACCCGTGAAGGGAGTTGCACCCGCGAGCATTTCGTAAAGAAGTATGCCGAGACTGTACACGTCGGACGCTGCGGTGAGCGTCGCGCCGTCGCATTGTTCGGGAGACATATAACGCGGCGTGCCGATCATTACGCCCGCTTCCGTGAGCGTCATAGAACTGCTGCCGTCGGCTTGTTCGAGCGCGACTTTAGCGATGCCGAAGTCGAGAACTTTGACGATTGCCGGAGCGTGTTGTCGTTCGACGATAAAAATATTGCCGGGTTTCAAATCGCGGTGAATGATTCCGGCTTCGTGCGCCGCCGCGACTGCTGCCGAAATTTGCAACATAATGGAGACGGCGCGCGCAGGATCGAGCGGCGCGCTTGTTACAAGCAGATCGCGCAAAGAGTGGCCTTCAAGCAACTCCATCACGATGTAAACATATCCGTCAGGCGTTTCGCCAAAGTCCGTGACGGCGACGGCGTTGGTGTGTTGCAGGCGTCCGGCGGCGCGCGCTTCACGACGAAAACGCTCGCGCGCCGCTTCGTCCGTCACAAGACGCGGGTTAAGCACTTTGATTGCCACAGGGCGATCAATCAGCAAATGCGTCGCGCGGTAAACCGTTCCCATCCCGCCTTCGCCGATGCGTTCATCCAACCTGTATTTGTCGTCAAACACGCGCCCGATCAAAGAATCTACGGGCATGTTTGAAACGACAGTCGAATCGGCTTGCAGCGGCGTGTTGTCTTCGGGACACGTCAGCACGTCATCCGCATAACCTCTTCCGCATTTCGGGCAATGAAGCATAATAAAACTCGCAGGCAAACAAGCGGCCAAACTAGGTTCTGTTGACATAAGTTGCCACTAGCACAAGCCTAGTGGACGAATGCTTGATAAATTGCTCGGCTTTAGCCGAACCGGTTCGGCTAAAGCCGGTAATCTAATATCTTGACTGATCCACTAGGTTCTGTTGACATAACTATCTAAGCCAGATGATTGTGCTAGCGAAATAAATGAAGCTCAAGTAGTTCTTTGCCAACTTATCAAAACGTGAAAACACCCGACGAAAGTGTTTCAGTTTGCCGAT
>JAABUM010005138.1_pt1 | contig 14013 bp, 13 predicted proteins | sample 5559161 | NCBI WGS metagenome assembly JAABUM01 (sample SAMN10711868, study PRJNA513369) | rock metagenome | isolation source: Antarctica rocks | place: Antarctica: Victoria Land, Siegfried Peak nord
ACCTCTCCGAAGCCTCCATGGCCCTACTCACCCCGCCCGCACCCACGGCACTGCAACCCCGACCCACCCAGGAGGTACTCGACACACTCACCGCCTCACGGCATAATCACCAACGCAGAGCAACAACGCGATTGCAGTTACACCACTCCAAGGGACTTACCCACACCCTGTCCGCACAGGGTGTCCCCGAGCTGCTCGGTGACAAGTCTCTTTCGGTACTGAAGTCCACATCGTTGGGCTATCAGGGGGTGAGCTTCAACGTCGGCAACGTAGACGGCGTGGGCACCCCGGCGAAAAAGATTGACCGCCCAATAGCGCTGGACCCGAAAGTACGACAGGCGTTCGAGTACGCCATCGACCGCGCAGGACTGGTCAAGGTGATCTTCAACGACCTCAACACCGTGGCCTGTTCACCGATTTCACCACAGAGCGAGTTCAGCTCGCCCGCGTCCCAAATATGCACCCCGCACGACCCGGCCAAGGCGAAGCAGCTGTTGTCCGAGGCCGATGTGCCGACGCCGTATCCGGTCACGATGATCACCTCCAACAACCCCGACAGCCTGCGGCTCGCGCAGGCCCTGCAGTCCATGGTCAAGGACGGGGGCTTCGACCTGAAGGTTCGGCCGGTGGAGTACGCCTCCTTGCTCGACCAGCAAGACCGAGGCAACTTCGAGCTGCTGCAACTCGGGTGGTCCGGCCGGGTGGACCCGGACGCCAATATCACCAATTTCCTCGGCACCGGTGGGAGCCAGAACGTCTCGGGCTACAATGACCCCAGCTTGGACGCCATCTTGACCCAGGCCCGCCAGTCCCAGGACGTGGCGGCACGCCGTGACCTCTACGGCCAAGCTGTGGCCAAGATTCAAGCCGCCGACCCCATCGTCTACCTCTACCGGCAGAGCAACCTCACCGGAGTATCCAACACCGTCAAGGGTGTGCAGGTTTTCCCGGACGGTGTGGTCCGCTTGGCTGCCGCCGGTTTCGGCAAGTAGGCGGCGTGCGGCGTTATCTGCTCACCCGGGCCTGGCAGTCGCTGCTCACGTTGTTCTTGGCCACCGTGGTGGTGTTCCTCGGGGTGCGCGCCCTGCCCGGTGACCCGGCGCTGGCCCTGGCCGGTGAGGACCGTTCGCCTGCGGTACTGGCGGCAATCCGCCGCCAGTACGGTCTCGACCAGTCGCTGCCGCTGCAGTTCTGGCACTTCGTGACCCATGCGCTGCATGGCGATTTGGGCACCTCGATCCGCACCGGCGCCAGCGTCTCCTCGATGCTGCGTACAGCGCTGCCGGTGACCATCGAGCTGTCCGTGTTGGCGCTTCTGCTCGCCACGTTTCTCGGTATCGACGCGGGTGTGGTGGCCGCGGTGCGCCGTGGACGTCCGGCCGAGTGGTTCGCCAACGCCTTGGCGTTGGTGGGGTTGTAGGTTCCGCACTTTTGGCTCGGACTGATCGCGATCCTCTACCTTTCGGTGGCCACGGGCCTGTTTCCCGCGTCCGGCTTTGTGCCGCTGCTCGAGAACCCTGTCGAGAATGTGCACCACATCATCCTGCCTGCGGTGATCCTGGGCACGGGCCTGGCTGCGGTCATCATGCGACAGACGAGGTCCGCGATGCTCGACTCGTTGTCGACGGATTACGTGCGCACCGCCAAAGCAAAAGGACTGGGACCCGCGGCTGTCATCGGCAGGCACGCCCTGCGCAACAGCTTAATTGTGGTGGTAACGATTGTCGGACTGCAGCTTGGTGAGTTGATCTCTGGGGCGGTCGTCACCGAGCAGATCTTCGGACTGCCGGGCTTTGGCAAGATGACGATCGACGCGGTGTTCCAACGCGACTACCCGGTGATCCAGGGCGTTGTGCTGGTCACTGCCACGGCATACATTGGCATCAACTTCCTCGTAGATTTGCTCTACTCGGTGATCGACCCCCGCATCCGGGTCGGAGCGCAGGCGCTATGACCGCCATCGCGGTCCCCACCGAGAAGGTGCGCCGGGAGCCGAGCCGCCGGGCCCGCGTGATCCGCAGGCTGCGCCGGAACCCGCTCGCGCTCATCAGCTTCACCGTGCTCGTGCTCGCCGTGCTCGTCGCCGTCCTGGCGCCTTGGTTGGCCCCGTACTCAGCGGAGCAGACGGACTTCGCCAACGCGTTCGCTCCGCCGGGCACGGCCGGACACCTGCTCGGCACCGACGACCTTGGCCGTGACGTGCTGTCCCGGATCATCCTCGGATCGCGGGCGTCCTTGGAGGTGGCGCTGCTGGCGGTCGCGACGGCGCTGGTGATCGGGGTACCGCTCGGCCTGGCTGCGGGCTACGTCCGCGCCTTCGATGCGGCGATCTCCCGGTTCACCGATCTGTTGCTGGCGTTCCCGTTCCTCATCCTTGCCGTGGGACTCGCCGCAATTCGCGGTGCGAGCCTCACCAACGCAGCGGTGGCCATCGGCATCGCGCAGATCCCTGGCATCATTCGGTTGGTACGTTCGGAGACGTTGCGCCTGAAGTCGTTGGACTTCGTGGCCGCCGCGGTCGTGGACGGTGCCAGCGACCTGTGGGTGTTGAGCAGGCACGTCCTGCCCAACGCGACCTCGGTTATCTTGGTCCAGGCCACGGTTGCTATCCCAGCCGCAATCCTCGGTGAGGCGGTGCTGTCCTTCCTCGGGCTCGGCATCCAACCACCGGCACCGAGCTTGGGAACCATGCTCGCCACCGCGCAGCAGTTCGCCACCCGGGCCCCATGGGCAGCGGTCCTGCCCGGGGTGGCGATCATGGTGCTGGTGCTGGCGTTCAACGTCTTCGGCGACAAGTTCCGCGACGCCCTCGATCCCAAGGGGAGCCGGCAATGACCTCACCGAGCCGAACCAGCCCGACCACGCCGCCCGACGTCTCGCCAGTCCTGGACGTGCGCGAGCTGTCGGTGAGCTTCAAGACCGAAAGCGGGATGGTGTCCGCGGTGGACCGCGTCGACCTGACCCTGGCGCCGGGAGAAATCGTCGGCATCGTGGGCGAATCAGGTTGCGGCAAAAGTGTCACGGCGATGAGCCTCACCGGCCTGTTGCCGCGCAGCGCCCGGGTGACCGGTTCGGCACAGCTGCAGGGCACCGAGCTGATCGGCGCACCGGAGTCGGTTCTGCGCGCGGCGCGCGGCAAGAACATCGCCTACATCTTCCAGGAACCGATGAGCTCGCTGAATCCCGTCCTGACGGTGGGACGCCAGATCGGCGAGGTACTCCAGGTGCACGAGCGGCTGTCCCGCAAGCAAGCCCGCGCCCGCACGGTTGACCTGCTGGCCCTGGTCCGTATCCCTTCGCCGATGCAGCGCATCGACAGCTATCCACACCAGCTCTCCGGCGGTATGCGACAACGGGTGATGATCGCGATGGCCGTTGCGTGCGGGCCCAAGGTGTTGGTCGCCGATGAGCCCACCACGGCCCTGGACGTCACGGTGCAGGCGGGGATCCTCGACGTCCTCCGCGAGCTACGGGACAGGTTGGGGACCAGCATCCTGTTCATCACCCACGACCTTGGTGTCATCGCCGACATCGCCGACCGCGTTGTTGTCATGTACGCCGGACGCGTCGTCGAGCGCGCCACGGTGGACGAGCTGTTCGCGCTGCCCCAGCACCACTACACCGCGGGACTGCTGTCGGCCTCCCCCGCTCCCGGCCGGCACGCGGGCACCGACCGGCTGCAGGAAATTCCTGGCCTGGTGCCGGTACTGGCCGTCCAACCAGACGCATGCACGTTCGCCGAGCGATGCCCGGCCGCGGACTCCCAGTGCCGCGAGTCCGTACCGGCGTTGACCGCAGATCACGACCTGGATCGCCTCGCCCCAGACCATCAGGTGGCGTGCTGGCATCCCTGCGGCACGCCGGCTTCCCTGCGACAGGAGGCGAGCGCGTGAGCGAGCGAAGCGACGTCGGGGTAGGGCAGTGACCGGTCACGGCGTGGCACTCGAGCTCGAGAACCTGGTGATGCATTTCGGGGCGGCCCGTGCCGTCGACGGCGTCTCCTTGAACATCCGCGAGGGACAGGTGCTGGCCCTGGTCGGCGAAAGCGGATCGGGCAAGTCCACCGTGGGCCGCTGCATCGTGCGGCTGCTGGAGCCCACCTCGGGGGTCGTGCGCATCGGTGGTGTCGACGTCACCCACCTCTCCCGCCGCCAGATGCGTCAGCACAACACCAACGTGTCGATCGTCTTCCAAGACCCCGCAGGGTCCCTGGATCCGCGGATGCTGGTGGGCGACGTCGTTGGGGAACCATTGCGCCTGCAGGCCGGCCGCACGTCCCGGCACGACCGCGAGGCACGGATCGCCGCCCAGCTGGGCCGGTGGGCCTGCGCACCGAGGTCGCCAAGCGGTATCCGCACGAACTCTCGGGTGGCCAGCGCCAACGCGTCAGCATCGCGCGCGCGTTGGTCTCCGCACCGAGGCTGCTCATCGCCGACGAGCCCACGAGTGCCCTCGACGTGTCGGTGCAGGCCTCGGTCCTCAACCTGCTGGCCGACCTGCAGCGGGACATCGGCTTCGCGTGCCTGTTCATCACCCACGACTTGTCCGCGGTCGAGTACCTCGCTGATGACATCGCCGTGATGTATTTGGGCCAGCTCATCGAGCGCGGTTCCCGGGAACGTATCTTCGCCCACCCGGCGCACCCGTACACGCAGGCCCTGCTGGCCGCTGCCCCGGTTGCCGACCCGCCCCGCCAACGTGCCCGCACCGCCGTGCTGCTCGGTGACGACCTGCCCTCCGCATTGGACCCGCCCGCTGGCTGCCGATTCCACACCAGGTGCCCCCTGGCCTTCGACCGATGTACTACCGAAGTACCCGAGCTGCGGGGCATCGGTGACGGGAGCGCCGCCTGCCACCTGGTCCACGCGGACGGCACCGGCCCCGACGTGCGACAAACCGACAGCAACAGGAGCCTCACGTGAGCTTCACGACCCGACCGACCTTGCAGGGCACCTTCGGGATGGTCTCCTCCACGCACTGGATCGCGTCTCAGTCGGCCATGCGCGCCTTGGAGCGCGGGGGCAACGCCTTCGACGCCGCGGTGACCGCCGGATTTGTTCTGCACGTCGTGGAACCGCATCTCAACGGGCCGGGAGGGGAGGTTCCCGCCATCATCGCGACCGCCCAGGATCCCGCACCGCGGGTACTCGCCGGGCAAGGACCGGCGCCGACCGGCGCCACCATCGAGCACTTCACTTCGTTGGGTTTGGACCTTATTCCGGGCTCTGGCCCCCTGGCCGCGGCCGTGCCCGGTGCCGTGGATGCCTGGTTACTCCTGTTGCGTGAGTACGGGACACAGTCGCTGGAAGAAGTGCTGGAGCCAGCGATCGGCTACGCCGGCGGCGGGCATCCCATCGGCGCGCGCATCAGCGCCACGGTGTCCAGCGTGCAGGAGTTGTTCGAAAACGACTGGCCGACCTCGGCTGAGCTGTGGTTGCGAAACGGTAGCGCCCCCGCCCCCGACTCGCTGTTCGCCAACCCGACCTATGCCCGCACCCTGCAGCGGCTGGTGGACGAAGGCCACGCGGCGGGTCAGGGGCGCGAGGCGCAGATCGACGGCGCCCGAAGGGCCTGGAGTCAGGGGTTCGTCGCCGAAGCGGTTGACGCATTTTCGGCGCGGGCCTTCCGCGACTCCACTGGCGAGTTGCATGCCGGACTCGTCACCGGCAGTGACATGGCGGCATACTCCGCGACGTGGGAGGAACCGACAACCCTGGATTGGCACGGGTTCTCGGTCGCCAAGACGCAGGCCTGGGGGCAGGGACCGACGCTCCTGCAGACGATGACTGTCCTCGACGCACTCAATGACCCTGACGCGTTGAACCCGTCTACGGCCGACGGTATCCATGCCATCGCCGAGTCGCTGAAGCTGGCCTTCGCCGACCGGGAGGCGTGGTACGGCGACCACGCGGGCGTACCGCTGGAGACCCTGCTCTCCCAGGAGTACGCCGCCCAGCGTGCCACCTTGGTGGAAGAACGGGCCTCGGGGGAGGTCCGCCCCGGAAGCCCGGACGATCGTGAACCGCGCATCGCGGCGTACCTGCTGGACAGGGCTCGGCGTGCGTCGAACGAGGACGACCCGACGACTGGTGAGCCCACCGTCGAGGCGGACGGGGTCACCCGCGGGGACACCTGCCACGTGGACGTCGTCGACCGTTGGGGCAACATGGTCTCCGCCACCCCCAGCGGCGGCTGGTTGCAAAGCTCGCCAACGATCCCCGAGCTAGGGTTCCCGCTCGGTAGCCGCATGCAGATGTTCTGGCTCGAGGAAGGGCTCGCGTCCTCGCTCGTCCCCGGGCGGCGACCGCGCACAACCCTCACCCCCACGATGGTGCATCGAGACGGCGAGCCGGTGCTGGCATGCGGCTCCCCGGGCGGCGACCAGCAGGAGCAGTGGCAGCTGCTGTTCCTGCTGCGACACCTCATCGGTGGACACTCGCTGCAGGAGGCCATCGACGCCCCGACCTGGCACACGACCAGCTTGCCCGGTTCGTTCTATCCCCGTGACTTCGAGCCGGCCGTGCTCGTCGTCGAAGACCGTCTCAACGAAGATGTTCGCGCCGCCCTGTCGAGCCGAGGTCACCACGTGCGTCTCTCCGCGGCGTGGAGCCTCGGCCGGATGTGTGCGGTGACCCGCGACCCGACGACCGGGATCGTGGCGGCAGGTGCCAACCCGCGGGGCATGCAAGGCTACGCATGCGGTCGCTGAAATGTTTCTCAGCCGTGCTCAGCCGTTTCCAGCGGGTGTGCCCGATCCAGGAGTGTGGCGCAACGTCGGCCCCATGCGCCCGTCGTAGTGCTCATATTCGTCACCGGTAGCGCCGATGCGACTGGTTTTCTCGCTCTCGGTGGTGCCCTCTCCAGCGTGACGACCGGCAGGTCGGTTCGGGGTCTCGGGACTATTGTCCACCAATCTGACCGGAATGCGCACGGTCCTCATCGGCGGTGCTCTGATGGCCGGGGCTGCTGTAGGTTCCCTTGTCGTCCAACATCTCCCGTGGGGCGGTCGTGGTCTCCGGGACCAAGACCGATCCGCCGCCCGGCGACGGCGGCTCGGGTTTGTCCGAGTTTGCCAGCTGCATTGCTCGATTCCAGATCTTCGCCACGGGTGCGCTCGGCCGGGCATTGCGGCGGCGATAAAGCCGAACCTCGAGGTCGACGCCCCAACGGCCGTCGCCGACCTGCACCATGAGTCCGCGATCCACCGCGGGTTGGGCCAGCAGTCCGGGGAGCCACGCCACGCCGACGCCAGCGGTCACCAACTTCGCCAAGGACTCCGTGAGATCGCACTGGATGACGGACTGCAGGGCCAGTTCGTCAGCGGAAGACTGTGCGCGCTCGGTGACCCGGCCGAGGAAGGCGCCAGAACCATGGCTCAGGAGGGGGGTCTGGCGACCGGGTGGCGGCGGAAGCGGGTACTTGGGTGCACCCTCGCTCAGGGCCGAGTACGGCGAGAGCCTGTCCGGTGCTACCGGGATCCATTCAATTTCATCGGTATCGACGCCGGTCGGGTGAGCGGGTTCGACGTAGGCGAGCAGCAGGTCGCAGCCTCCGTGGTGCAGGGCCTCATACGCCTCGAGCGTGTTGTAGGGCAACAGCCGACACGGCACAGTCCCGTCGGGAGGTTTCACTCGCTGCCACCAGTAATCAAAGTATGCGGTGGCCAGTGTGTGGCTCAGCGCCACGGTTACTGCTTCCCGTGGCATGCATTGCCGGCCGCGAACGAGGTCTCGGACCGCGGCGAGGCCCGAGACCGTCTGGCAGGCCTCGGCATGAAATTGCACCCCTGCGGGAGTGAGCGCAATCGGGAACGTGGACCGGTCGACGAGCTCGGTCCCGATCCAGTGCTCAAGCGCCCGAATGCGTCGACTGAACGCCGGCTGGCTCAGATGCTGTGCCTGAGCTGCCTTGGTGAAGCTGCCGTGTTCGAGCAACCCCAGGAAGCTCTCGAGCCAGTTGAGGTCCACGGTCACAGTGTAGGAAGAACCACGGCGAGCCGCGTTAGACCTGTGCGCCGCCGAGCTTCGCCGGGCAGCGTCCTTTCACCTCACAGCTCATCCGACCTGGCTTTCGTGCTGCCTCTGCGTGTGGTCCGGGGTCGGCGCCACCAGCCGCTGTTGGGTGAATTGGCCCTCGGACTTGGCGACTACCATGCACGCGAGGGAGTTGCCGGCAACGTTGACCGCGGTCCTTGCCATGTCGACGACAAAGTCGATGGCGAGGAGGATGGCGATACCCTGCGGGGGTAGTCCAATCGTTGCCGCGGCCGAGAAGAGTACGACTATCGAGGCTGAGGGAACTCCTGCGATCCCTTTGGTCAGCAGTATGAGCACGAACATCGCGAGGATCAGCTTGGGTATTGTCAGCTCGACGCCGTATGCGTGCGCGAGGAAGACGACGGCCAGCCCTTCGTACATCGTCGCACCGTCCGCGTTGAACGAATATCCCAGCGGAAGAGCGAACGATGAAACCTTCTGATCGACCCCGAATTCGTCAAGTCGTTTGATGAGCGGAGCCAGCACCACCTCGGCGCTGCGGGTGACAAACGACAGCAGGAGCAGGTCACTGATCGCGCGGATCATAGGAAAGTACGGCACTCGAAATATCATCGCGACGACGGGGAAGATGACGAGCAGCACGACGATGGCCGCGGCGTAGAACACGATCACGAAGACGGCAAGCCGCAGCATCAAGCTCCAGCCGTAGTGCGCCGTGTTGTAGGCGACGAAGGCGAGCACCGCCAGTGGTGCGAGGTTGACCACCCAGGTGATGATCTGAAACATCGCCGTGGCGAGACCGTCCAACACGTCGATCATCGGGCGTGCCTTGGGCCCAATACGCGAGAGGGCGACGCCCAGGAACACAGCGAAGAAGAGTACCGACAGCAGGTTGCCCTGGCTGAATGCGTCGAAGACATTTTTCGGGATGATGTCGAGAAACATTTGCCCGAGGTTCAGCGACGTTTGAACCTTGGACGTGTCCGCGGCCGCCGAGGCGGTCAGGTTCGCGCCCACGCCGAGGCCAGCAACGGTGGCGATCAGCATCGTCACGACGAGAATCACGGTGGTGACAACCTCGAAGTAGAGGATTGTCTTGGCGGCAAGGCGTCCGAGCGCCGACGCCGATTCCATCCGAGCAATGGACAACACGATGAGCGGGAAGATCAGCGGGATGATCGCCATCTGAATGAGACGGATGAAAGCATCACCAAGGAACTTCAGATTCTCTGAGACACCGGGTGCCAACAGGCCGAGTCCCAGCCCTAGACCCAAGGCGATGACGACTTGGACGCCGAGGGAGGGCATATGCCGTAGTTGTCGTAGTCGATGGAACTGTGTGGCAGTGTTGTCGGCTGGTGGACTGTCAGTGGAGGCGGCCATGATTCGACCTTCTTCCTGGTCGGTGTCTGTCGCGCTGCTCGGGTCGTGCGTTCGCGACGCGTCTTAACGGTGCAGTCTGCGGAGGACGACTGGGGGGCGTCAATGGAATCACCGTGTGATGCAAAGTACGCATGACCCAACCGTGGTGAGCATTGGACAGTAGCCACGAACCCGGCTCTACTGGCCACCGAACGAAGCGCTGCAGTCGATGGAATGAGGGTTCACATGGTTCAGTTGGCACGATTCCCGCGGCACTCCCTCGGTCACTTCCCGACGGCCTTGGAACCCATGACCCGACTCACCGACTACCTCCGGGAGTCTGTGGCGTCAGTCCCGAACCTCTGGATCAAGCGGGACGACTGCACCGGCTTGGCCACCGGCGGCAACAAGACCCGCAAGCTGGAGTACCTCGTCGGCGAAGCGATCGAGGAGTGCGCCGATGTGCTCATTTCCCAAGGTGCGACGCAGTCCAACCACGCCAGGCAGACTGCTGCAGCAGCCGCGTTCGTCGGCATGGGGTGCAAGCTGCTGCTGGAGAAGCGCATCGATGGGGACGAAGATTATGAGCACTCGGGCAACGTCCTGCTCGACGAGCTCCTCGGGGCCGAGATCGTCCAAAGGTCGTTGGCCGGCACCAATATGCAAGCCGCGATGGAGTCGCTGGCCGAGCAGCTACGCGCCGAAGGGCACCGCCCCTATGTCATCCCAGGGGGTGGCTCGACCCCAACGGGAGCGCTGGGTTACGTGGGCTGTGCTCAGGAGCTCGAGGCGGCTGACGTCCCGATCGACTGGCTTGTGCACGCCACAGGCAGCACCGGAACCCAGGCCGGCCTACTAGCAGGATTCGCCGCGATGAGCAGCCGCATCCGGGTACTCGGCGTGAGCGTGCGCCAGAAGGAAGCCCCCCAGATCGAGGCCGTGCACGATCTCGCGGTGCGCACCGCAACCAAGATCGAGCATGCGGGGGGGGTGCCAAGGGAGGCAGTGCTGGTCGATGACCGATGGGTCGGCGGCGGCTACGGGGTGCCCACGGACTCGATGGTGGACGCAGTGCGCCTGCTGGCCACGATGGAGGGAATTCTCCTAGACCCTGTCTACTCCGGAAAGGGGTTCGCGGGTCTGCTCGGCAACATTCGTGAGGGCCGCTTCTCTGCGGAAGAGAATGTCGTGTTTCTGCACACCGGGGGTGCGGTCGGGCTGTTCGGCTACCGCTCGGCGTTCGACTCCGGCCGGTAGCGGCGCCGATGTTGCAGCCATTGAATGGGCGTCCGTTGGTGGGTGTCCTCGGCGGGATGGGACCGGCCGCAACTGCCGATTTCTACACGAAGCTCATCCGCCGTACGCCAGCGGCCGAAGACCAGGAGCACGTCCCAGTGGTGATCTGGGCTGACCCCACGGTGCCCGATCGAGTGTCGTCCGTGCGCGATCGGACGGATGTGGCCTATCCGGCCCTGTTGTACGGGGCGGAGCGCCTGCGCGACGCCGGTGCCACAGTAGTCGCGATTCCTTGCCACACGGCGCACTTCTTCCTCGAGCGACTCCAGCGGGACAGCGGTATGCCGTTCATTGACATGGTGGGCGAGACGGTCTCGGTCGTTGCGGGTCGCCGCAATCAGGGCGGCAGGGTGGGTTTGCTCGCCACCTTGGGGACCCTCGACACAGGTCTTTATCAAGACCGCTTCGCGGATGCGGGCGTCCAGTGCCTAGTGCCTCACCGCGAGATGCAAGAACAGGTGGCGCAGGCCATCGCCCTGGTCAAGTCGGGCCGCGCCCGATCAGCGAGTGCGCTCGTTGATCGGGCTGTGGGTCACCTGCGTGAGGTGGGCGCAGACATCGTCGTACTTGCCTGCACAGAGCTGCCGCTCGCTCTCGCCGGTAGCGACGCCGAACATGGGGACACCGTCGTGGACCCCACCGATCTACTGGCGGCCGCCGTGGTCCGCGAGTGGGTTCGATCGAAGCACGCGCCAGACCATGTCGACGGGCCCAGTGCGATCTAAAGTCTTCGATTTGAGATCCGACATTGCTTAAGCCTGAAGGTGAGCGTATGGAGATCGTGGAGCGTCGGCGGCAGCTGCACCGCCGTCCAGAGGTTGGTTTCTGTGAGTTCTTTACCACCTCGGTGGTGATCTCCGAGTTGGCACGTTGGGACTACGAACTGCAGTGGGGATCCGCTGTGATGGACCTCAGCGCCGTGCGTGGGTTACCGGAGGACGAGGAGATGGTCCGCGCAAAGCAGCGTGCCGTCGCTTACGGGGCCGATTCCGGCCTCGTCGAGGAGCTCGAGGCCGGGGGTACTGCCGTTGTAGCCCGATTGTCGGGTTCCCGCCCGGGCCCGGTGACCGCGTTACGTTTCGACATGGATGCCCTTCCGGTGACCGAATCCGAGCATCACGGCCATCCGCCTGCCCGGTTGGGTTTTCGGTCTGAGCATCGGGGACAGATGCATGCCTGTGGGCACGACGGGCATGTGGCGATCGGGCTGGCTCTGGCCGAGCGCCTCGCTGACCGCGACTTTGCGGGCGAGGTCCGGCTCGTCTTTCAGCCGGCCGAGGAAGGTGGACGTGGTGCCGCTCCGATGGTCGCCGCAGGGGTATGCGATGGGGTGGATCGATTGATCTGCCTACATCTGGGTTTGAATCTGCCCCTCGGCACCATCGCGGCGGGCAGTCGGGGGTTCTTCGCCAACAGCAAGTTGCAGGCATTCTTCGACGGAGTCCCTGCCCACGCGGCTGCGGCACCCGAGCAGGGCCGCAACGCCCTCCTCGGCGCAGCGACGGCCCTGTTGAATATTCATGCCCTTCCCCGCTTTTCCACCGCCGATACGCGGGTGAACGTGGGCACCCTATCGGGTGGCACGGCGGCCAACATCATCGCCGCCGACGCGCAAATGATGATCGAGACGCGAGCGACCGACGGGGAGGTCAACGTCGAATTGGCCCGCAGGGTGCGCGGCATTCTGGCGCATGCGGCGGCGATGCATGAATTGCAGGTACGGGTCGAGGACATCGGGGCAGCGACGACCGCGGCCTGCGATCCGGACCTCATCGCAGAACTTCGCCGTGCGGCCAGCGCGCTGCCCGGACCACCCGACATCCTCAATGACCACGACGTGAAGGTCAGCGACGACGCCACCCTGCTCATGCGGGCTGTCCAGTCCAACGGCGGCCTGGCGACGTACGTGGTGGTCGGCGCCTCCAGTCCCGGACCGCATCACAGCCCCACCTTCGATATCGACGAGCGGGCGCTGCCCTTGTCGGTCGATCTCCTTCAGACAGTCCTGAAAGGAACAGTCGATGAGTGAACTACCAGGCCACGCCGACCCCACAGACGCCGGTCCGCGCACGCCAACGCGGACAGCCGCGCGGCGTCGCTTCGCCATCCTGCTAATCCCCTACCTGTGGCTCGTGGGGGCCATTCCTTTCGTCGGGTACCGAGATCAGCGGATCCTCGATATTCCGGTGCTCGAAATGTGGATGTTAGCGGGGGTCATCGTGTGCAGTGCCTGCCTGGCTGCGGCGACCCACGGTCGAGCAGACCCCATCGCGGAGTACGTGCGGACCCGCTTACCTGAGGAGGACCGGCGATGAGTGCGGCAGTTTTCATCGCGTTTGCGATCTTGATCGGGACCACGGTGGTAACCGCACGCCTCGCATCCCGCGGACGGAAGGTGAGTCTGAGCGAATGGGCGGTCGGCGGGGGAAACTTCGGTGCGGTCCTCGTCTGGTTCCTATCCGCCGGCGAGATCTACACGACATTCGCATTTCTGGGGGGCAGCGGGCTCGCCTACGCGGAAGGGGCTCCAGCGTTCTACATCCTGGCCAATGCACCGCTCGCCTACGTACTCGGCTACTGGATACAACCCCGTATCTGGGCGATGTCCCGCCTGCACGGCGTCTACACCCAAGGCGACTATTTCCAGTTGCGATTCGGCAACCGGTGGCTGGCCACCCTCATGGCCCTCGTTGCCATCATCGGACTCGTCAGCTACACCGAGCTACAACTGACTGGACTCACCGTGATCCTGCAGGTGCTCTTCCACGGGAGCGTCAGCAAAGCCGTCGCTGTCACGGTCGGTGCCGTGCTGGTGATCATCTTCACTCGAACCGCCGGTCTTCGCTCCATGGCCTTCGCGTCGATCGTCAAGGACGTGCTCGTCCTTGGTGTGCTCATCGCGCTCATCGTGACGGTCGCGGGGGCCGTGCACCTCGGTTCGATCGGTGGTGTCCTTTCCGCCGTCGACAGTGCCCACCCCGCGTATGGATCACTGCCGGGACTGTTGCCCAAAGCCCACCACGGTGCGGCCTGGTACATGACCACCATTCTGCTCACCAACATCGGCTACTGGATGCTGCCGCACCTGTTTCAGTCGACGTGCGCCGCCAAGGACATCAAGACGATCCGTCGCAACGCGATCTTCCAGCCGCTGTACGGGCTGTCCTATTTTTTCGTTTTCGTTTTGGGCTTGACTGCCATCGTGGCGATTCCGGCGGTGAAGGACAGCAACGCCGCTCTCGTCACCCTCGTCGCCGAGGTGTACCCGAGCTGGTTCATCGGCCTGGTCGCGGCGGCCGGCATGCTCGTTGCGATCGTGCCGGCGGCCGTGCTGCTCCTGACCGTCGGCACAGTATTC